>Ga0181556_1001278_pt1 | contig 25568 bp, 18 predicted proteins | sample 011ome_14_FD_148651 | JGI IMG/M metagenome (GOLD analysis project Ga0181556, IMG submission 148651) | Coastal salt marsh microbial communities from the Groves Creek Marsh, Skidaway Island, Georgia - 011505AT metaG (spades assembly) | ecosystem: Environmental > Aquatic > Marine > Intertidal zone...
CAACGTCTCGATTTGATCGTCTCTCGAACGATGAGAAGAGCGCACTTCTACTGGTTTTGCTCTTCCCTTCGTCTTTCCGAGAATAGAATAAAGAGAGAGAGAGAGAGAGAAATGCGCGTTACATCGAGTTCTCGTCTTTCGCATCTCTTTCCCTCTCTCTCTCGCGCGCATCTTTTCTCGTCAATCGAAGTGATTTGAATCGATGGAGCCGTTGTTTCGTCCTTTGAATGCGTTTAAATCAGAGAGACGATTACGAAGAAGAGAGCGACGAGAAAGACGCGCGACGAAAATCAAACCGAGAAAAGACGAAAGAGTGTTGTTCTTTTCACTTTTTATGTACTCACCGTACCGCTTTACTCCTTTTATCCAACATTATTCACAGAGAGCGTATAAATTGGGGAAAAAGAAACGATCGTACAACCAAGTGGAATTGACGATTGGGAAAGCGTCGTCCGCGAAGAACGAGAACGAGAATAACATTTTACAAATATTCGAAGCGCACGAACGACCAATCGGTGACGATATTCCGAAAGATTTAGCGAACTCGGCGTTAGAGTACGAGTTACGCCTCACGAACGGGACGAGAGCGAGGTGCGTGATTTATCTCGTCTACGCGGAACCGATGGGAGAAACGGGGAAGGAAACGCTGAAAAGACCGACGAGCGAACTCATCGTCCACGGCGAAGGGAAGATGTGGTTACCGGTGACGAGAGAGAGGTGCAATAAGAGCTGCGAAGGGCCTATTTTAAGCGCCATTCAAAGGTTTGGGAAGCAAGGGAGGACGCAACCAAACTCTTCTTCGGCGACGACGACGACGACGACGACGCAACAAGATTTAGGCGATAAATCAAACTGGAAGAACTCGAAGAACTTGTTCATTTCCATCGACGAAGCGTCGAACCACGTCAGACCGTTCGGTCCGAACAAAGTGAAGGCGTTTCGGCTGTTGTTTACGATTTTCGAGTTAGAAAGCGACGCGAACGGACACGCGATTCCAAACGTCAAGTTGAGCGAGGCAAAGTTTATCGGAAGTGGATTTTCGACGCCGATTCGCGTGTACGCGAATAACGACGTCCCCAAAGGCGCGGCGGCGATGCAGGTGAGGTGTTCGCTGCAATCGAGCTGGATTGGCTGGAAGCAAGCGTCGCACGCGACGGAAGAGGCGTTGAAAGAGGCGTTTGCCGATTTGCCGCCGGAGAAGCACGCCGGCGGTAAAGAAGAAAAGAAACCGAAAAAAATGAAAACAAGCACGACCACAACGAAAACGACGAAAGCAAAAGAAGAAAAGAACGCCAAGACTTTGCTCGCGAAGGAAGTCGCGGAAGAGAAGAAGAAACAAAAGATGCTTCTGAAAGCGGCGAAAGAACTCGAGAAGGAACGCGCAAAGGCTGCGAAGCAAGCCGCCGCGGTCACCGCCGCGCTCGGCGCAAACGGGAAAACGACGGGAAAACGAAAGAATGGTACAGCAACAGGAGGAGCAGGAGGAGGACAAGGGCCAATGGCAAAGAAGGGCAAGTTGAGTGGACTCCAGCAAAAGCGCAACTTGTCGCAAGCGGAACATATTGCCGCGATGCAAATGTACCAACCGTATTTCGTCCCGTCGCAATCGGGAGACGCCATGAACGCCGCGAACAACGTCAGCAGCATTTTTTCGCCGCTCGCCTCGGGCCGCTTCCCGCCCTCATCTGCGGGTGGCCTCCGACGTTTATCGGATCAGATGCCCATATCCGTCGCCCACATTGCTGGGTTCAACTTGAACGAGTTGAACGCGTTGCAAACGCCGGCGACGAATGGCAATAACGGAAGTCCCGGAAACGCTGGCGGCACGCCACCATCCAACGTGATGAACAACATGTACGGGCAAATCAACGCGGCTGCGTATGCGCATCAGCAAGAACGCGCTGCCGCCGCGGCTATTCTGAGCATGGGAACGCCGCCGGATCAACAACTACAAAATACCTTAGGCGGCGATTCGACGTTGATGAAAGGTTTCACCGTCGACGGGGAATTTATCAGTACCGCGGACTTACCGGCCATGTGCACGCCGCCTGGGGGATCAGCGATGTTGGTCTCGCCAACGGATGCGTTCTTACGCACAAATCCAAACCTCACGACGGCGAAGAACGGGAGTAGAAAAGCAGCGAAGAATACGGCGACGATGAAAAAGAGCAACGGAAAGAACAACGCTCACGCAGCTTCCATGCGATTTGGAAACACGCCAGCGGCCAACTTGAAACCTCCAACCGCGTCGACGATGAAGAACTTGCCGACGCTACCGTCGATTGGTTCTCTTGGCTCCGCGTTCAAGCAAACGTCTCCGACCGCCGCGTTGAACACGACGCACGGCAAAATGTTTTCGCAGCGAAGTTCTATGTACAATACCAACGCCGCCAACGGCGCGAGAGTAACGACGGCATCTAAAAGGCAATTACCGTTTCGCGAGAAATCAGTCGTTGCTTCGCACAGAGTCGGCGATAAAGAAGTCTCGTTCGCGAAGGATACGATGGGCGTCCCGGCTCGAACGAATGTGAACGGAGCGACGACGACCACGACGCGTGGCAACAAGAATAGCACGAAGAAGGACACCGCGGCAAACAATAACAACAACAATAACAACAACACGAAGGTAACTGCCGCGCTCGCGGGGGGTAGAAAGGTCAGAGGACGTAAGAACTCTGTCGCGAGCGTCGGAGCTGACTTGGCGCCGACGCGTTTGCACTTTGGAGGCGTTTCGCCACCGATGTCCACTGCGCATAAAGGCTCGTCCCGTCGCTCGGGTGTTCCGCCGCCCATGTCGATGGTATTAGAAGCATCAAATGTGGACCATGAACGCATGGAGGTGAACAACGCGCCTCCAGTCGTTGAGAAGCCGAAAGCGGCGCGATTGAGTTCCTGGTTTAAGCCGCAAGCTGAAGTCGGCGTCAGAGCCACGCGATCGGCATCGAAGAAACGTAAATCGACCGACAACGTGGTGGGAGCTACCACAAACGGGGGCTTGCGAAAGTAGTGGGAAAAATGCGGACGTCTCGCCTTTGTCACAAGTTCTCGAAAAGGAAGGTAAATCAACCTTTGCCGGTAACCTCCGCGGTTTCATGGCCTTTTCAAACAAAGCTTGATAAAAACGCAAGAGAGAGAATACACTCGCCTTCAAAACGTGCGAACGGAAACTGAAAAGTTTCTTTCAAGCGTTTAAGAAGGCGCATGATATCTTTTTTACGACGAGCTTTGGCGCTATTTATATCGTTGACATCATGAGAGGAGAGAGAACACACCACATCTAGTTTAATTGCCTTTGCTATATATATATATAAACTATATATAAACTATATCGTAATACTCGCATATTCGTTCGGTTTTGCCTTTTTTTTCTTTCAACGAAAAAGAAACGTTTTTGGTCTCGCACCAGAAACCAAAACCTTGTCCGGCCGCCAAAAGGCGATTGGCGTCACTAACAATCTCGAACGCTCATTTACCGACGTACGTAAAACCTTTGATACCCACACCAAAAGTTCCTCAAACCCGGTTTATTCTACCCGTTAACTCATGCCCAGCAAAAGAATGGCATCATTAATCCAGTCTGCTTTAACCAAAATCGTCGCGCCGACGTCAACTCGCGCGTCGTCCTCGTCGAGAATGAGTAAAATCGCGACGCCAATTTTCGCGTCGTCGTCTTCGATGCAAATGCGCTCGGTGCGAACCGTCGCGAACGCGAAGTTGTCCAAATCATTCGTCGGTTCCGCGCAGCGTTCTTTCATGAACGTGAATGCGTTTAACCAGCGAGGTTTGTTGATGTCCACGGAAGCGTACGACGCGGAATCTCCGGCGGCGGAATCGGAATCCAGTGGCGGCGAAGTGAAATTGTACATCGGCAATCTCTCCTGGGACATGGACGATCAAGCGTTGAACGATTTATTCTCGCAATACCAAGCGAGCGATTGCGTGATTGTGACGGACCGAAACACCGGGAGATCCCGCGGGTTTGGTTTTGCCACGGTGCCGTCGCAAGAGATGGCGGACAGCGCGATTGCTGCGTTGAACGATTCGGACCAGTTCGGGAGACAAATGAGAGTCGTCATTTCTTTACCGCCGGAGGAAAGACCGGCGAGAGAGCAAAGACCGAGAAGGAACTGGGACGCGGACGGAAGAAAAGTTTACTTCGGTAACTTGTCTTGGGGGATGGACCACTTAGACTTGCAAGACTTGTGCGCTGAGTTTGGTAACGTCGACGAGTCGAGACTGATCACCGACCGCGAAACCGGGAGATCCAGAGGCTTCGGTTTCGTGACCATGAGTTCGGAAAAAGAAGCGGAAGATGTCGTTGCGCAATTGAACGGTCAAGACGTTGACGGGAGAGTTTTGAGAGTTAACATTGCCACGTCGAACAAAGACGGGGGTGGCGGCGGCGGCGGCTATTAAATATAATAGATGTAAAAGGACTACAAAAAGAGAAGAAAACGAAAACAGAGAGTGTGTGTGTGTGTAAAGAGAGATGAATGGAGTGTTGAATACTGTACTAATAATACTGGAACACAATTTTAGATTTAGAATGAGAGAGAGAGAGAGAGAGAAATATACGGATTCATTAATGAAACCGAATGTAGATGAAACCTTTGTTTGAAATATCAAACGGCTTGCCTATTTACTCCTAAAAACTGCTACTTTAATACACTTTTACTGCTACGCTTTCATGCTTCTTCGCTATACATATCATTTTAAGAGGTTGATTTTACGATATCCTTCTCCTGATTGGCCATCTCCACCGCGTCGTTGAAGTATTCCGCGAATATCCTCAACACTTCCAATTGCGTCTCTTGTAACACCTCGTCCGCGTTCAAGCGATAGTCCTTCGACTTGTCCCACGTCGGAGTCATTGGGATTTTCTCAAACTTACGTCCCACGCCGCCGGCACCGCCCCATCGTCTCTTATCAAACTGCCACACGACATCATGGCTCGGTTTAGGGCCTATTTTGATTTCAGGTCCCCACGTATAATGCATGGCGATCGCTTTACCCAACTGGACGTCCGCTGGAATTTGTACCATGGTATCCGCGAAAGGCACGGGCGGTAAACGAAACTGAAGCGGCGGTTCAATCTGTGCCGCGGCAAAGCTAAACGCGTACATATCTCTCACCCAACCAAAAACTTTTTGTATGACTGCGGATTCTTCAGACACAACCATTAACTCTTTCCATCTTTTGGCGACTCGAGTTAAATCTTTCGCGTACATTATTTGCGGCGCGTTCCCCGTTTGCGCCACGTCGGCGTACGGCACTTTGTCTTCGTACCCTTCGTGAAACACTTTCGAGGCTGGCATCGCGTCTGCGTGACTTGGAATTATGTAACCGAATAAAAACCCATAGCTGTGCCCTGGTTGTAACATAACCGACGGCGGCGGGGCTTTGACGAAAATATAATCCGCCTCCGCCATCAACACGTGCGAACACTTTTTCGCGTCTTCCGTTAAGCTCCAATCGTAAATCGCTCTCGCGCGATCTTTGACCGAATAGCTGCACGAATTGTCGCAGTCTGGATGCCATGGATCCGCTCTCCAAGTTGGAACGATATCTACGAGTTCATCGTCTTTCGTTCTGTGTAAAATGCGAATGAATCTCGCCATGATTCCAGCTTTGTCGTGTTTCATCGCCACGTTTTTCCACGAAGCGTAAACCAATCGAGTTTGCCAATTCATGTACCTACCACCATTACTGGTAATCATAGTCGTAATGCACGTTGGCGGCGACGCATCTTCTTCCACGGGATCGTATTGTACTGGTTCTGGATGCAACATCCCACTCGTATACGGAATCGCGTCGCCTTTCCCATACGTCGGCGGTTGCCACACGTTTTTGTTCTTCGCCAACCAACAGTTTTTATTCCTCGGGTCGTATCTCCACGTGTTGCACTCCTTCGAGTGCTCTTTACACGACTCGCAGCACTCTTGCCACGTCTCTTTTCTATTTCTCGCACCATTCTCCGCGGATAAATCTCCACTCACGGGCGTTGGACCCCAATATTCCGAGTTTTCAATCATGTGACACTCGGCGTAGCGTTCCTTCGTCTCGCCGTCTCTCGTTTGCCGCCATCGCTCGACGGACAATCCCGGCTTCTCGTAAAAACCGCCCTCAAACAGCTCCTTCTCCTGTTCGCTCGTATCCTCATCACCGTTGCTACTGCTACTGCTACTGAAAGCTTCTGCTTCCTTCTCGCGTAACTTCCTCTCCGCTACTTCTCTGAGAACTTTTTCCTCCTCCACTTTCTCTCTGAGTCGCTTCAACTCTTCTTTTTCCTTTTCGCGTTTCCGCGCGCGTTCGACTTCTAATTCTCTGTGGTACGCGTCTAAATTCCTCCCATCAAAATCACTTTTATCGTTGTCCATCCCGCCCATCCCGTCTCGGTGTTGGTTTTGTTCAAACGTCTCTCGACTGAGAAAATCGCCGGGAAGTTCGTCCCCGGGACCGACGTCTCGACTGTCGCGATTGGCGATCGAAAGTATGAAGAGATACATGCTCAAACCAGACGCGAAGACGAAAAAGACGAACATATATTGCTTGCGAGGGGATTTTTTGAATCCCTTCGGGGTGGTGACGACCATTTCTCACTCCTGACGTTTGTGTGTTGTTGAATGTCTTGTGCGTTGAAAAGTGGTGAATTTACGCAAAAGAAAGTTGAGTAACTGACAAAGAAAAAATCCTCGCAACCTCGCCGACGCTGCGCCAATCCTGATTAAAATAACCCGCTCGGTACGCACACTTAATTAAAACGATGTACTCTCTCGCTCTCGCTCTCTAAATAAATAAATATGTATATGCGTGTGTTTTGTGGAATCAGTGTCCTCCCCGTCCTTTCTTCCCGCTCAAAACTGGATTCTTCTGCGCGAAAACGAAGCACCCGATGAGTTGCATCAAGCCTCGAACGTTTTCGAAAACGCTTCCGCCGAAGAACATTCGACATAAGGATTTGCAAAACGCAAACGCGTTGGGTTTGACTGGGTATTGCAGAGGAGGTGGGATGTCGGTTTTGATGAGAGGGAATCGATCCACGACGACGGACTTGGGGACGCAGCATCCGCGTAAACCTTCGACGCCGGCGAATCGGTCAAAGCCAGATTCTTTGACGCCGCCGAACGGAAGCGATTGGGCCATGTACGTGGAGCAGAAATCGTTAATTGAGGTCATGCCGGCTTCTAACTGTTGTCCGAGCTGTTCTGCGCGTTTTTTGCTCCCGGCGAAAACGTTTGAACCTAAACCAAAGTCGCAATCGTTCGCTAATCGAACGGCTTCTTCGTCGGATTTGACTTTGCAAATAGATAACACCGGGCCGAAGACTTCTTCCTTCATGATTTTCATGTCGTGCGTGACATTTAAGAGGACGGTTGGCGGGTAGAATTGACCTGTCAAGATCTCTTTGGTGGCACCCGGTGGCGGCGGTTTCACGACGTTGGCTTTTTGTTGTTGGCGCTCTTTTTTCATGGAGTCTCGAGTTAACGGCGACCCGGTGATATGTTCGATTTGGCCTTTTACCGGTTCGACGATGTTTTCTTCGAACCAGTTCCCAAACTCTTCGGAATCTTCGTCGACGTCGTCGACGTTGACCATGATTTTCGGTAAGTAACCGCCAACGGCTACGGTAGCGCCTTTCGACCTCGCGTCTTCAATCAACGCGTGCACTGCTTTCGCTTGGTTCGGCATGCACATGGCGCCGCAATCAGTCATCAAAGGGTTTTTCAACGCGTGGCCTTGTCTCAACTGTTTCGCAGTTTGAACCACTCGGGAAACAAACTCATCGTAGACTTTCTCGTGGACGTAAAACCTCTCCGCGCCGGCGCAGTTTTGACCGCACGATTGAAACGCCCCTCTCAAGGCCATCGGCACGCACTGGTTCAAGTTCGCGTCCTCGCAAACGATAAACGCGTCTTTACCGCCCAACTCTAAAACAACCGGCGTTAAGGTTTTCGCGGCAGATTTCATGACCAACCTCCCCACAGTCGTTGACCCGACAAAGACAACTTTTTGACATCCGCCGTTGACGATCGCTTCTCCGGCTTCGCCGTACCCCGTGACGATTTGAACCAAATCCTCTGGCGCGCCCGCCGCTTTCAAACACGCCTTAATCGCCCGACCATAATACTGACTGGACCAACTCGCGTGTTCGGAAACTTTCACCACCAACGCGTTCCCGGCAAATACGTTCGCCACCAACGGATTAAACACGTTATGAAACGGGTAGTTCCACGGCACGATCGCGCCCATCACCCCGACTGGATGAAACTCCAACGTAGCTTTTTTGTAAAACATCATCGCCCCGGAACTTCTTCTCTCCGGCTTCAACCAATACACTCCTTCTCGCAACAACCATCGAATCTTCTCTAACGTCGTGATGACTTCCCCGAACGCGGCGTCGACCAGCGGCTTCCCGGAATCTCTCGCGCTCACCACGCAAATATCGTCCTGGTTCTCGACGACGAATTTACGGATAATCTTCAACAAAAACTTCCGTTGCTTCCACGACGATTTCGCCCACTCCTTTTGCGCCTTTGATGCCAGCTGAATCTTCTCTTTCACCTCTTCTCTCGTCATCGCCGGTACGTCCGGACCTAAAACGTCCAGCGACCCTGGGTCGTAACACGGCACAGATTTTTCAGGAAAAGGCGAGTTTGGTACCCATTTCTTCCCCGTTTTCCCTTTCCTTTCCTCGTCGGTCAACCCAACTGCGATCGACGGGACGAAGAAGTAATTCTCGATGGATTGGTACACCGCGTACGCGAGAAACGCGCTCATCGCGACCAGAACAAAATCCATCCTCGTCAACTCGTCCAATTTTAAATCGACGAGAAATCTTTCAAATCTCGGAAAGTCGTGAAGGAATGTTTTCGTCAACGCCGGGACGTGTTTATAGACGACTTTTCGCACGCACGGTGGGCACGCGATGTCCGGGCACGCGCAAAGATCTTCCTGCAGCACGAACATGTTTTGTCTTTAGGACAGAAAACGAGAGAGAGTGTGCGTGTGTGAGATTACTTCTCTGCGCGTTTTTTATGACGCTCGCGTCACTTTTTGTCGCCAGAGAAACAACGTTAAAGAACTCTAAACTCTCTCGTTTTTAACGACGATGAGGAGGAGGAGGAGGAGGAGGAGGAGTTGTTTCTGAGCGTGAACAACCGCGAGAAGAGACGGACTTCTTCTTCTTGACTTATTGACTTATTGACTTCTTGACACTTGAAACGAATCCATCATGGGGAAAAAATCATCAATCCGGACGACGATTTCGAAGCGACGTGGGGGCGTTTTTAAAACGACTTTTGCGGTTCTTTCGCTCTTAGTCGCGACGTTTGTACTCCTCCTCGCTTTTCGTCGAGAAGAGCGTTCTGCGGTATCATCGTTATCATCATCGGAAGAGGAAAAGGAGGACGACCACGTGACGAACCAGTTTTTACGAGAGGCGTTCGAGGAAGAGAAAGAGATTTCGTCGGATATCGAATATCACACGTATTCAATCGTGAACTCGTACCCGCACGACACGAACGCGTTCACGCAAGGGTTTTTGTATCACTCTGCGAGTGAGAGTTTTTTCGAGTCCACTGGGTCCGTGCCTCACGGGAAGTTATCGGATGTGAGACGCGCGGATATCGAGACGGGCGAAGTGTTGGAATTGAAGACGATACCGGAATCGGCGTTTGGAGAAGGGTTGGTTTTTATGAGAGAGGAGACGAAAAGGGCGAAGAAGAATAGTTTAATTCAGTTAGTGTGGAAAAGTTCGAGAGCGTTTACTCACGAGATTAAGGACATCGGAGGAAAAGTAGAGGAGAAGAACAACGCGTTGTTGTTCCAAGAGGAAAGCGGCGAACAAAAGATGTTCAACACGGATTTACGCGACGGATGGGGCGTAACTTCGTCGAAAAGAGAAGGGGTCCTAGTCATTTCGAACGGCACCGCGCATTTGACGTTATTCGATATGAACAAAGGTGAATCCATAGGCTTTATCACAGTTCACGATAACGGCGTCGAACAGAGGTTCCCGAACGAACTCGAAGCGGTGAGAGGTGAGATTTGGGCAAACATTTTAGAAAAAGAGTGCGTGGCGCGAATCGATGAACGCACCGGAAAAGTTCTCGGTTGGATCGATTTTACCGGGTTGAAGAAACTGCAAGACAACGTTGGAAGTGTCATGAACGGAATCGCGTACGACGAACGACGCGACCGCATTTTCGTCACCGGGAAACAATGGAGACGCGTGTTCGAGGTGAAAATTAGTAAAGGGAGTCGCAAGAAGGGCGCGATTGAGTTGGGAAGGAAACGGTGCCACTCGCCTACATCTTTACCAAATTACGGGTATCCCTAGAGAAAAAGAATAACATAGATTAGCGCATTCCGAGAGAATATATTAGAGTAGTTCTTAGCCTCTCGTTTAAACGTGACACGTCGCAGAGAGAAACATGTGACATCGACAACGTCATAAAAATACTCGATCCGAGAATATAACAACAACACGCTATGTTCCAACATCGCCTCGCACGCGCGCTCGTCGCCGCCATTTTCCTCGTTTCCTTCGTCCACGCGCAAGAATCGAGACATGCCGACCATCACGCGATGGTTCACGATCACGTCATGTCGCACATTGAAGGCATTCACAACCACGTGGATTCAATAACTCGTCGTGCAAGAAGATTATCTTGTTATCGCATGATTTCACCTCGCATGCGATTTCCGGATCAATGGTTAGATTACGTGGAAGAAAACATCGACACTTGGAGGAAAGAGTGGGTGGAATGGTTCTGCGACGTGAGTGCCGACGATTCGTTTTCTCGTCGTCTGTTTTGATTCGCGCAAAGCGCGCAAAAATTTCTGTCGCGCTGTTCTCTTTCCGAGAGGATAAGATACGCGAACTACGAGCGAATATTTCCGGCGAACTTACGAATACTTTCTCTCTTTAAATATACACAGAAACCAGCCAATGCGGAGACCTGTAAAGAGTACGAGGAGAAAATGAAGGAAAGAGAAGAAGTGGTGGCAAATGGCGACGATATGGAGAAGGAAGCGATGCCGCCGCTCGAACCGATGCCAGTCTCCGAAGATTTACCGTCGTTGCTGGAAATCGCGAGTTCGAATCCGGACTTTACCTTGCTCAACGCAGCAGTCTCCACGCAACCGGACATCGTGGAGTTGATTCAAGGAGATGGCCCGTTTACAATTTTTGCGCCGGTAAATTCTGCGTTTGAAAGTTGGTTAGAAGAGAATAATTTGAGCGCGGAGGAAGCGTTAGCGTCGCCAACGCTCCCAGACATTCTCAAGAGACATGTTCTCGGGACCAGGCTGTTGGCAAAGGACGCGTTGGCCGCGGTGGCGGATGGACCAATTGAACTCGATACGCTTGGTGCAAAAGTTGTTGCTGAGAAAAAGGGAGATGACTTGTACATCGGAGGCGCTAAAGTCATCGCCACGGATGTCATGGCTTCAAATGGCGTCGTTCACGTCGTCGACGGAGTCGTCGAAGGCGTCTAACGAGAGAGCGCTCTGAACAACAATATAACTTACCTGCTACTACTACTACTACTGCTGCTACTACTACTGCTACTGTGAAACAAGAAGGAGAAGAAGATTGAAATAACAAGAGAGACACACGATAAGTGCAACGCATCAATACAAGTACAATTTAAAATATACGCGTGTACGTGGTTCTTTTAAAACTCAAATTCTAATGTTGTATCGTAGTGACTAACACCTCCCTTCTCCTTTTATATATATATATATATTATGACTATCTCGCTCTCGCTCCGTCATAAATCATCTCCCAATTTTCTCTCTACTATTTCCTCTGCAATTTATTTATTTATTTATTTTCTCTCTTACTTCGCCCGGAGAAGAAATTTAGAGCGCGGAGGCACCCGCAACCAATTCAATAATCTCCGAGGTAATCTTGGCTTGACGCTTTTGGTTGTACTCCTTGTTCAATCTGTTCTTCAAATCCTTGGCATTGTCAGAGGCGTTCGCCATCGCGTTCATTCGCGCCGCCAACTCAGACGCCAAAGATTCTTGCAACGCTCTCAAGACGATACCGTTCATGTATAACGGCATGATGGAGTCCAAGATTTGGTTCGGTTCTTGTTCGAATTGCATCACACCTTCGAACTGCGCGGTTTCCGTCTCAACCTTTTCGCTCTTCGCGACCAATTGGCCATCTTCGGAGGTCAATCGGAAGATTTCATCGTTCTTCGCGTCAATGCATTGTCCCTCAGAGTTGCAAACTTCACCCTCCTTGGACAACGGCAACAAAGTTTGGATGATCGGCTCGGACGCGATCAAAGAGACAAACTTCGAGTAGACCAATTCGACTTTGTCGACTTCTTCACCAACAAACTCAGAGTAGATTTCATCCGCAACCGCTTGCGCTTCTTGCGTCGTCGGCGATTGGCCCATGTTGAAGCCCTTCACGACGGTGTATTGCGGGCGTCTCTTGAAGTACGTGTTCGCTTTCTTACCAACCAAAATCAACTTGCACTTGACGCCTTGCTCTTCCAACTCTTGAACACGAGTTTCGCACTTCTTGATGGCAAAGTTATTGTAGCCACCGCACAAACCACGGTCACCGGTGCACAACATGATCAAGCACGTCTTGACCGGTCTGACGGCGCACAACGGCGCGTCGACGTCTTCGCCTTGCAACTTGCCGTTGATGGCAAACAAAACCTTGACGAGTTGTTCAGAGAACGGACGCGCGTTGATGACGGCATCTTGCGCTTTTCTCACCTTCGCGGCGGCGACGAGTTTCATCGCATCGGTGATTTTCTTCGTGGAGCCGACCGAGGCGATGCGATCGCGCATCTCCTTTTGGGAGGCATTTTGGATAACCTGTGGAGAAAAAGATAGGGAAAAAAGGGTGGTGAGCAAATTATTAAGAGGCTTCTTGTGCTTTCTTTCCGAGAAGAATCGATGATAAAGACCACATCGAAAGGCAGGAGCGCGCGTAATCTTCGTCTTTTCGTTACATAAAGGCGCGCCTCTCGAAGCGCCCGTCGTCGTCGGGGAGTAATCTTTTCCCACCAACGCGCTCCTTTAAAAATCTTCCTTTTTTCTCTCTCTCGCCGCAAGAGGGAGAAAAGGGAGAGATTAATCGATAACGAGCCTCGTGCGCGAAAAACGCATCCGCGCGCGCGAACGCGACCACGGAAAGGACTCTTTCGCGACAGAAACGCATCCACGAACGATGTGCGCGCAGAGATGTGCGCACTCGTTCCGCGTAAAAGCGCAAAACAACGTATGCGCGAGAATCTTCTTCGAAAAGATACCACAGAGAGCCGCTAGAAAAAGGATCGCCCCTCGTCTACAACGTGCCGAAAATGCGAGTAAAAAAATAAATGAGCGCGCGCGTACCAATTGCCCTCTCTTGCTCGGCGCCGCGGCGACGTTTCTCTTGGAAACGACCGATTTTCCGGCGATGGCAACTTTCGCCGTCACGGCGGTCGTCATGGATAAAGCAGACATAATTCGTAAATATGTGTATGTAGAGTGCGATATATGAGGAAACGTGAGAGAGAGCCGATGATGAATTTCCCGAGTTTATCTCTTTTCCAGAGGTCCGTCCTCCGCCTTGTTTTTCGGAGATTTTGATTCTTTGGACAAAAATTTTTCTGACTCAGAGAGAGTAGTTTAAGCTTTGCGTCTTACTACGGAGTTAAGTATACGTTCCAAACTCTTTAGTTTAGTACCAGAAGAAGAAGGAGCGAGGACGACCTGAATGTGTGCAGTTAGTGCAATGCGTTTTGTTATCATATGGCGGCGCGCTATCTATTTCGATTATTACACTAATATATTTCCAGCTTTTCGTTGACGACGCGGACGGGTCCTCCGCCGGCGAGCAACACCGACGCCGCCGCTTCGGCGTCCTTGTACTGCTTCGCGTCGGTCGAGGCGCCTCGGTCTTTCAGCTGCGACCAGGTTTCCTCGCGCAGGCGCGTTTCTCGGAGGACGACGGCACCGGCTTTTGCGGTGGTTGCATCGCGACGCCGTCTCAAGTCGCAACATAAACGCGTTTCTCGAGAACGAATGAGAACGCCGTCCACGCACAACCAAAAACGGAGCAACAAGAACCAGCAGCTTTCGGTGACTCTGATTTTCACCGAGAGCGAAGACACGCCGTGGTCGTCCAACTCGGACTCGTACAGCGAAATCTCGTCGAACAGTTCAATCGGGTCTCTTCGAGTGAGCAACGCCATATCTAAACGTTCCTCGGTTGGTTTCCACCGAATGTTGGTATTCGAATTTAATTCGCTACTGTTCACTCCTTCTCCTCCTCCTCCTTCTCCTCCTCCGATGTCCTCGCCGCGCACCGTCGTCGTCCCTCGATACGGCGTCGTGAACGTCCAATCGTAACTGCTTCCCTCTTTCGCTAACTCGTCTATATCTAACACCGTCGTCGTCCTCTCGCTTTGCGTCTCTTCGTTCTTTTCCTTCCCTTCCTCCCTTTTGTTCTCCTCCTCCTCCGTCTTCTTTCCTCCGTATCTCTCCAAGTGCAACTGCATCCACCGTTCGCTATTCTTCACCTTGATGACTTCGTTCTTCGCTGACATCCACTCTTTTAAAGCCTCGGTCGCGTTGAACGTGAACTCGACCTCGCTTTGCGCGTGTTTTAAACGCAACTCTGAGTTGAACATCATCTCCGGAACGTGTTTCGTGCGGACGGTTTCCTCGACCGATGTGATTTCCCTTTGGCCCATTATGGAGTTGCTTTTCGTCGAATGCACGTGCCACCCGGATATGGATACGGACTTTTTGTTGCTTTTCTGCAAAGCATCGGCGCATTCGCTCATTTACGATGACTTTTGAGTCGTGCCTCCTCGTTTTTGTGTGTGTGTACGTGCGCGTTATTCATAAACAGAAACGGAGAAAAAGTGAAGCCGTCGTCGTCACTTTTTTTATCCATTAGCGGATATCCGCGAAACTCAAGAAGAACGAGAACAAGGACGACGAGAGAGTAAGGGAGAGCGAGAGAGAGAGAGAGAGAGAGAGAGAGAGAGAGAGCAACGAGAGAGCGCGAAAAACCAAAGTAAAATCATCATGGCAGCCTCTGCCTCGGCGTTGAAAACCTTCCGCTCGAAACTCCTCCCGATTGAAAAGTACTCGTTCCTTCGCCATTTGCAAAGCGCGGAACCGTTAACGTTGTATCGCGTTTTAGCCGCGAACGCGATGGAATGCTTACCGTTCGTGTATACGCCGACGGTCGGGGAGGCGTGCGAGAAGTACCACGTGTTGCCGGCGACGAAAACGAGTTTTGGGTTATTCATTAACAAAGGAGACGTGGGTAAAGTTGGCGCGAAATTGAGAAAGTTCATCGAGGAGAAAGATAAGGAGGACGTGAAAGTCGCGGTGGTGACGGACGGGGAACGGATTTTAGGTTTAGGCGATTTAGGCGCGAACGGGATGGGTATTTGCGAGGGGAAGTCGATGTTATACACCGTGTTTGGCGGGGTGGACCCGAGGAAAGTGATGTCGGTGTGCATCGACGTAGGGACGGAGAACGAAGCGTTGCGAGCGCACGAAGAGTACAGAGGATTGAGAGAGAATAGAATAAGAGGGGAGATGTACGATGAGTTAGTGGACGAGTTCATGAGAGAGATGAGGATGCAAAAACCGTCGTGTTTGATACAGTTTGAGGATTTCGGAAACGCGAACGCGTTCCGGGTGTTGGAGAATCACCGACGCGTGCAACCGTGTTTTAACGACGACATTCAAGGGACGGCGTGCGTGACGTTAGCCGCGTTAGAGGCGGCGTTGAGAGAGCAGAAAAAAGCGTTGAAGGATATAACGGTTCTGTTCTACGGTGCAGGTGAAGCCGGGGTTGGGATTGGTGAGTTAGTCGTGAGAGCTTTGGAGAAGAGCGGCGGATTGTCGCACGAAGAGGCCAAGAGAAGGTGTTTTTTCATGGACTCGAAAGGATTGGTCGTAAAATCGAGGTTACACGAGTTACAACCGCACAAAATACCGTTCGCGCACGAGTACGAACCGGTAAAAGATTTGAAAACTGCCATTACGAAGCTCAAACCGACGGCATTGATTGGCGTTTCGACGATACACAACGCGTTCGATAAGGAAGTCATCGAAACCATGAGCGCTTTGAACGAACGACCGATTATTTTCCCGTTGAGTAATCCAACGAGTAAAGCCGAGTGTACGTTTGAAGACGCGATGAAATACAGTAACGACAAGGTGATTTTTGCGAGTGGAAGTCCGTTCCCGAGCGTCGTGAGACGGGAAGATGGAGTGGAAATCTTCCCGGCGCAAGCGAACAACGCGTACGTATTCCCGGCGGTTGGATTAGCTTCGGTCGTCGCGGATTGTAAAGAAATTACGGACGACCACTTCTTAGTCGCCGCAGAAACGTTAGCTTCGTTAGCTTCGAACGATGACATCGACCGAGGGTATTTATTTCCAGACTTTACGGAGATTGAAGACGTGACTGCGAAGATAGCCGCCAACGTGATTGAAAAAATGACCAAAGACGGAACCGGGCGAATGACCCAAGAAGAACTTTCGGAGGCTAAACGAGACGGATTTGAAAGTTTCACTAGGAAACGCATGTGGAAACCGCCTCCGGAAGTTTCGCACGCTAGACTTTAAGATGATGACCATACACAAATTATTTGATATAGAATAACGATGATAGAATCCATCCGCGACTAGAAATACAATTGTTTACTCGACTACTCTACGAACCCGTCAACGTCTCTATGATCTTCTTCACGATCCTCTCCTCGTCTATTGGAACAATGTGCCCTCTCTCGTGCGTCACGATTTCGCTCCCAAACTCCTCCCCTCCAAAACACTCCGCCAACTCGAACCCCAACGCTTTCGGATTGATGGCGTCGGTTTCCCCGATGACGTGCAAACTCTTCTTCGCGCCAAATCTCGCCTCTTTTTGCACTCGCTCCCACTCCTTTCCAACCCCAGGTCTCGCTCCAGAGACTAACACCACGCTCTCGAATTGTTTCCTCTCCTCGTCGCACCCGCACTTCCTCGCGCACAACACCGAGCTCAGCGTCGCGCCTTGCGAAAAACCAATCAAACAATCAAAAGGCCCTTCTCGTGTCACTCGTTCGCAACTCATTTCGATGCCGTCCAACACTTCCGCCGAGTACGTTCTCGTGTTCGCCGGCAACACCCACCACGCCAACGCTTTCCCGTTCGCGTTCCCGGTAAACTTGTGCATTTTCCCTTCGTCGATCGGGCCGTCTAAAAACGTCCACTCTACCGTGTCTTCCGTTTCCTCGACTATCTTTTGGAGGAAATTGGAGAAGGAATTCGCGCTCCCGCCTCGGCCGTGTAACGCGCACGCTCTTCTTTTCTTCGTGCTCGTCATCTTTTTGTTTTCGTTCGTAGTATCGTTTGAATTCATCGTCATCGCTGAGAGAGAGGCGACGCGTCCTGTAGCGGCAACGCGCATGTACGAGAGAGAGAGAGAGAGAGTTGTGTTTTTTGGCGTCTCTTTGCTTTTATACACAGAAAGGAAAAAGAAAAATGTCAACTGTTTTTGAGTCGTCAGTCAAAAGAGAGAAGAAAGACAAAAAACGGAAAAACGACAATTTATAATCAAGAAAGAATATAATACGAATAATACGAATAATGGGCAACGGACCTTCGAAACCCGACGAAGAAGACGTCCAGGAGGAGGAAGAAAAGGAGAGGAATTTTTCGTCGTCGAGGAGGAGAAGCGACGAAAACGATTCAGACGACGAGAGAGACGACGATTTTGAAGAAAAAAATACGCGGAGGACTTGGAAGCCGAACGATGATGATGCGAAAAGAAGAACACTAACACCAGCGCGCATCAGCATGGTCAGTCCGTTCGGAAGGATGTCTTTAACGTCCAGCGGAGGAAGGGGTAGCGACGACGAGGAGGAGGACGGAGAGGAGGAAAGAGGAGGTGCGTTCATAGCCGAACCGTTTCGTTTGAATAACCACGTGGTTGCCTTTGCAACCAGAGGCGACTTTGAAGAAGAGGAAGAAGGAGAGAACGCGGAGAGGAACGGGAGGAGGAAGAAGAAGAAAAAGAAGAAAAAGAACGAGTTCGCGAGCGCGAGAGCGTGGATGGAACGGAAAGGTTTATTTGCGACGTCGACGGAAAATGGTGACATGGAAAGCGAGAGACGGGGTGACGCGTCGTCGTCGTCAACGGACGTCGTGTTGGTCAACCTCGCCTCTCGAGCGTTTTGCGAACGGCAACACGCGCTGTCGAAGATATCTCGTTCGGAGCGAGAGGTTGAAGAAGATGAAGACGAGTCGTTGTACGACGCGTTTCGAGACGCGCCTATAGTTGAGTTTATCGTGGACGAGTGCATCCCGTTCGCGAACGTCGTCGAGTTGGATACGTTGGTGTCCATCGCGAGCACGATCGAGAAGTGGATGGCGATTTCGAGCGAGCCGGTAGTCGCGCTTCATTTCGCTATCGACGACGCGACGACGCGACAAGAAGATTTGTATCGAAAAGGTGGGGTAAGATACGACGTGGCGACGAAAGAGAATTATTACGCGGCCACGGCGTCTGCAAAAGAGGAAAGGAAAAATGAACGGATTAGGAAGCGGTCCTTGGCGATAAACGTCTTGCGATTCATCGCGTGCGCGTCCATCGTGGCTTCCGGGAAAGGCGACGTATCAATAGAAAATGCTTATTGCGAAATCGCGCCGCCGCCGATGTCCGCAAAGGAGAGCACGAAGAGATTTCGAGATAAGCGTGCGTTTACTTTGACAAACACGCAAAGGAGAATTGGCCAGTGGTTGCAAACGCGAGCGAGGAGAATTGAAAGCGGTTTCGAAGATGCGATTTTAATGAGTAGTAACGATGGTGAGAAAATAACGTTAAAACGTGTCGTCATTTCCGGCGGGATTTCCTGCGACGGCAAAGGCGGGTCACGGTTATATTGCGTGGTGAGAGATGGGCGCAACAGAGAAATTGGGAGAAGTTTGTTCTCCGCGACACAGTTCGGTCCAGACTTTCATTCCAGCGCGAACGGCTCCCCTATTCCTTTCGAGATGTTTCAAACGCCGAAAAGCGTCGAGTTACGATCGGAAAACACCGCAGCGAGAGATTTTGAAGGCTCGTGTTTGAATAAAAACGGCGAATACACCGAAACCGTGTATAAGAAAGGCGTGCGTCTCACGTCTGATTTCTTCGTATGCGTGTATCACTGGACGGGAAATAGAGAATTTGATGAAAAACGTCCAATTTGCCTCGCCTGGTCGCACGCGGTGGCGATGGCGAAACACGGCGTCACGCGATTTCATCTAAATGATATCGACCACTGCGGGACGGGTGATAGTGGCGCGAACATGTCCGCGCTTTTACCGAAGAATTTCTTCTTAGACGTGACGATACTCATCGACTCTCCTCCTCCTCCTCCGCCGCCGCCTTTCTCTCCTCCTCCAAAGGTGCCATCGATATCGTCCCAGCAGCAAAAATCGATTCTCCCTTCGACACCACCACCACCACCACCACCGCCACCACCGCCGCCGGCGGCAGTCTCTAAAGTTGCATCAAAAAGAGCCCCTCTGCCACCACCACCGCCACCGCCACCGCCACCGCCAGCACCACCGCGAGCACCCCCGGCGCCACCAGTACCAAAGAACAAAGCGGGAGCAATACCGCCGCCGCCTCCCGCGCCGCCCGGCAGAAAACTCAGTCTTCGGAATACTCAGGTGCCAACACCGACACTTTTAAAGAAGAAACCTGTGACAAACACGCTCCGAAAAATCTTTTGGGAGAAGTTACCGGTCACTATTGACACGTGGTTTACTGCCAGCGGCGATATCGACGAGAAGAAGCGAGAAAAGATACGGAAGAAAGTATATGAAGCGTTTGATGCGAAACCAACGAAGCAACAAAAACCACTCGATGAGGAAAATAGCGCGAAAAAACAGGAACGTGGCATGCCGAAACTGATTCCATTGAAGCGAGCGAACAATATTTCCATCGTTCTGAGTAGATGGAAAGCAGCGCAAGACCCGCAATCTATCGTCGATATGATTCAATGCGCGTCGTCAGAGCTCGACATCGACAAGTTACAAATACTCATCCAGTGCGTGCCGAACGAAGAGGAGCTTTTATTGTTTAAGGAGTACAACGCTAACGACGATGAAAATATCGAAAATCCGTTATCTCAACCAGAACAATTTCTCCGAAAGATGTGCACGATACCAAACTTGGAGCATCGCCTTCGAGCGCTCATGTTTGCGCGGCAGTTTAGCGAGCTCGCTCGCGACTTACGCTCTTGCTTTGAAGTGGTAGAAAACGCTTGCGACGAGGTGTTAAGCTCAAACGATTTACGCAATATTTTGAAACACGCTTTATATTGCGGTAACGTATTAAACGAGGGGACAATCCGTGGCGACGCGAACGGTTTCGCCTTGGAATCTTTGTTGTTGTTTGCGAATGTTAAGACTACGACGAATAAAAATACGGACACGCCGACATTGATACGGCCACCGGAAAATTTGTTGGAAGTTGTCGTCGATGTCGCAGATGACAGTGATACTATTGAGGATAAGCAAAATGACACGTATTCGTTGCGCGAAAATCTGAAACACTGCGAACGCGCCATGCGCTTCGCCCGAGGCGAACTAGAAAGCCGATATGAATCGTTTCGGAAAAACGTGGTGAATTTAAAGAAGGAACGCTTAGAACACCTGTGCGATGTCGCGAAAGAACAGGAAATCGTAGACGAGCTAGCTAGAAAGGTGCGAGAGAAGTTCAACCGACTAAAAATATTCGTGGGAAAAAGTACCACATCGGGCGAAGGACCGGAAGAAATATTTACAAACATCTGGCTCTTCGCCGAAAGCGTCGATCGAAGACGGCGACGAACAAAAGAGAATCAACGCAACACTAATAACAATAATAGAAACAAACCAAATAGCCCGCCACAAACAACAACGCCACAAACGCCGCATTATGCGTCTGGAGCCAACACTGCGTGGATTTAGTCTTCTTAGTTTTAAAGTGGACCGGTTAAACGTTTCAAATCTTCAAGTCTAATCCCATTAACCAGTTCGAAAACACGACGCTCAACGCGACGCAAATTATTACAGGTAAAACCATATCCATCCACTCCACCGGTTCGTAATACGGTAACAAATCTTTCTCGTCTCGTTTATACCTTTTCAAAGGATCGTGTTCGTCTCTTTTCACGAAATTCTTTTCGCACTCGATGCGACAACACGCGCCGAACATGTACTTCTTCACCTTCATATTCACGCCGCCCATGTTCCCTAATGCGTGCACGAACGTCTCCGGAGTATACTTTGCGTTTTGAATAGACTTGGAGAGATACTTGTACGCCTTCCTATCTTTTTTCTCCCGTATGAAAATCAAAGCTACGATCGGCATGATATATTCCAACCAAAACTTTAAAATCATCTTCGCGAGCCGGATTTTGGGAGGAAACGCGTCCACGACGACCAATTTCCCTCCCGGTTTCAACACCCGCATCATCTGCCAAATCGCCAACTGCGAGTCCGCGAAATTCCGCAACGTGTACACCGTCACCACGCAATCAAACGTGTCTTTTTTGTACATCTCGTCGCAATTCTCAATGTTCCCGACCGTATACGTCGCCCTCGCGTCTCGATTCTTCGCGTTCGCCACGCGAATCATCTCTTTCGACGGATCTAAACCTTCGCACGCCACGCATATCCCGGAATACCTTTTCAAAACCCGTCGAGTGGAAATTCCAGACCCGCACCCGACGTCTAACACTTTCCCGTGTAATCGTAAGTTCAACTTCCTCAGCGCTCGCAAGCGCCAATACGAGGTGCCACCTAACGAAATCCAAAGGTTCATGAAGTCGTAATTCCTCGCGATTCGATTGAACAGTTCTCGAACGAATCGTAACTTTTCCTTCCCTTCGAACTTCGCGGAGTGGAACAACGTCGACGTGACCACGGTTTCTTCGAAGAACTTCTTTTCATCCTCTTCCTCTTCCTCTGTTTCTTCCGTCACTTTTCTCGTCTCTTTCTTCGTCTTCGAAGCTGCCTTCTTGTTAAAGACGCTTCTCTGTCGCAGACTTTTTGACGACATGTTGTTTCCTCTTTCTCCTTCAAAACGTGTATAAAGCGCAACAAGAGAACGCAAAAAAAGAGTTCTTCGACGGAAGAGAGAGAGAGAGACTTTAGACGTTCCTTTCTTTCAAAGCGACGACGACGACGACGACAAAAACAGCCGCGATGTGATTGCTTATTGAGGAGAAAGTCACGTGAGAAAATCCAATCGTTCTTTCAATTTAGGGTAGCATAATAAACCCTAAATAAGGGGGCTCCGATTTTGGATAGAGTCGTTCTTCATATTTACGCGCGCACAACGGCCGACTCGTTGCGAGAGGCAACAAATATACTACGAATGGAAGCATTGAGCAGCGCGTCGTCGTCGACGCTGTTAAACAACGCGGCGAGACGATTCGAAACGGCGTCGAAAAACGTTTCGTCGTCGTCGTATTCGCATAAAAATCAATCTTCATTTTCACTTCAGAATCACCAAAGTCGAGGTGATGTCCGAGCGAGAGGAGGAGGAGGAAGAGGCGGGCGGTTTGTGACGAGAAATCATCTCTCTTCGAGAAGAACGTCTGTCAACGCTGCTGCTGCCGCCGCCGCGCAAAAAGAGCAGACGAACAACGCCTCTTCCAATGACGACGACGCGTTCGAACTCGACCGTAAAAATACGTTTCTCTCTGCGGTGGAAAAAGACAAAGCGAACGTGGTTCCGGTGTTTAGGAGAATTTTCGACGACCAACTGACGCCGATTTTAGCGTATCGGTTGCTCGTGAAAGACGACGCGAGGGAAGCGCCGTCGTTTTTGTTCGAATCCGTCGTCGGTGGGACGCAAATTGGGCGGTACTCGTTTCTCGGTCGCCGGCCGAAAGTTGAAGTGTTGGCGAGCGAAAATCGAGTTAGGATTATGAACCACGCGAAACCGGAGGAAAATAAGGAGGACTATTTCGAAGAGGACCCGATGACGGTTATGGCAAAACTTGGGGAACACTGGAAACCGGCGAAACATCCAGATTTACCGGACGCGTTCGCCGGCGGTTGGGTAGGGTTCGCCGGCTACGACACGGTCAGGTATCAATACATCAATAAGTTGCCGTTCGATAACGTTCGAGAACAAGACGATCGAGATTTACCAGACGTGCACATGGGTTTGTACGAAGAAGTCATCGTTTTTGATCACGCGACGAAGCAAGTGTATGGAGTAAAATGGGTGATGCTGGAAGATTACACCAGCAAAGACGGCACCGTCGACGCCGAGAAAGCGTATAGCGAAGGCATCAAAGGATTAGACGATTTAATGAAAGAGTTGCAGCCAGAAACGATGGGCACGATTCCGTTTGGAAGTGTGGACATGCGTTTAAGTGGGAAACCAGAGCCAATGAAGGATTCAAACATGAGCAAAGAGAGCTTTTTAGACGCCGTGGCGACGACGAAGGAACACATCAAAGCCGGCGATATTTTTCAGTTGGTGTTGTCCCATAGGTTCGAGAGAAAAACGAAAGTTGATCCGTTTGAAGTGTACAGGGCGTTGAGAGTGGTGAATCCGTCGCCGTATATGATTTATTACCAAGGTAAAGATTGCATATTGATCGCATCGTCGCCGGAGATTTTGTGTCGCGTGGACGATTCGCGAACGGTGGTGAACAGACCTTTAGCCGGGACTCGAGCGAGAGGCAAAACGCAAGCCGAAGATCTCGCATTAGAAGAAGATTTGTTGGCGGACGAGAAGGAAAGAGCGGAACACGTCATGCTCGTGGATTTAGGACGGAACGACGTCGGAAGAGTCTCGCAAATGGGCACCGTTAAAGTTGAAAAGCTCATGGAAATTGAACGATATTCACACGTCATGCATATTTCGTCCACGGTGACTGGAAAGCTGATCGAAGACTTGAATCCTTGGGATGTGTTGCGCGCAGCTTTACCCGTCGGTACCGTTTCTGGTGCACCGAAAGTTCGAGCGATGCAAATCATAGACGATTTGGAAGTATCCAAGCGTGGACCGTACGGCGGCGGCATTGGCTACGTCGGTTTCGCAGGCGAGATGGATATCGCGTTGGCGCTGCGAACGATGGTCGTTCCGACGAAACAAAAGAAAGGAGACGAGTGGACGATCCACGTCCAAGCCGGAGCTGGTATCGTCGCGGATTCAAATCCAGAGAGCGAGTACCAAGAAACGGTGAACAAATCCGCCGCGCTTGGACGAAGCATCGATTTAGCGGAACGCGCGTTTTTGAAAAAGAAGTAGGTCGATGAAAAAAAAGAAGTATTTAAAAACTGACAACACTATTATGGTATCACTATTCAACACGTCCTAAAATACTAGTTTCGCGAACCGAAGGCGACGACCGGCTACTCTACTTTACTCGGTTTTCTTCGCCATCGCCACGGATTTATCCTCTTCCTCGCCTTCCTCCTTTGCGGTTGTCGAATATCGAGTGACCCAGTGCCTCGTCGCGGCGCCTAAAACGTGACACGCGAAACCAATCAAAAACAACGCCGTACCGAAACACTTCCCCAACCATAACGGCGATGCCATCGCGAAATACATCAACCCAGCACCACTCCCGGACGTTAATCCATAAAAAGCGTCCCAACTTGTGAATCCACCGCGAAACTCCACCGCGCAGTTTAATCCCAAATTCGCCGCCAACGCCAACGCGCACCACGCGAAAGACCAAATCTCGCAAAACCACCCAGCTTTACCACTTCCTTCGGAAATTTTCGGAAATAAATGACTGATTAACATCAACGTCGTCATCACTGTCCCTAAAATGACCAAATTCGTTCTCTCCTCTCGATCGTCTATTATCCCTAACCGCGCGATATTCCCGCACAAGAAACAAAATCCGGCGTTGGCCGCGAACGAATACACGCACGCCAACAACTCCTCGCGTAAACTTTCCGTCACGAACGATACAGTCGTCGAAAACGCCATTCCAGAGATGAACAAAACCGCGGATACCCACATTAACCCTAGACCAAACGCAAAATCGCCTCTCACCGCTTTCTGGTAATCCACCGAAACGACTCGTTTTTCCGAATTCACCACCGATTTCCGGACCAATAAAGGCCGACTGGTCAGGATCGAGACGCTTAAAACTAACGCGCACGCGCCAAAGCACACCGAACTCACGAGCAGTGCTCCGTCTGCTGTGAGAAGAAAACGACCACCACCACTCTTCGCGCACTCCTTTGCCTCCTCAGAGGACGAAAACGGAAACGAAAACGACGCCACCAGACGTTCGAGCGTCGGCTTCAACTTCCCGTTGTCATCACTCCTACTGTTACTAAAAAGTTCCGTCAGTTTCGGGTACGCGCTTTGGAGCTGCGCTCGCGACATGATAAACGCTCCGTCCTCGATTCGTTTTCCTCGCGCTCTGCTTTAAGAAGAATGTGGTGGTATATTCTTCTTCTTCTTCTTACCTTCTTCGCGCGTAAAATCGACGAAACGTCTGACGCTTCTTTCGGGAAAAATCTTCATTTAAAAGAGAGATGAGCGGGAGACGAATACTGGCGTCGAGTAGTTCTCCCTCGATGTCTCA
>Ga0181556_1001290_pt1 | contig 25479 bp, 37 predicted proteins | sample 011ome_14_FD_148651 | JGI IMG/M metagenome (GOLD analysis project Ga0181556, IMG submission 148651) | Coastal salt marsh microbial communities from the Groves Creek Marsh, Skidaway Island, Georgia - 011505AT metaG (spades assembly) | ecosystem: Environmental > Aquatic > Marine > Intertidal zone...
CAGCCTCGATGGCAAGCAGACGGTCGGGACCGCGCGAGGTCGGACCGCCCATCAGGAACGAGTGAACCCTGGCGTACCCCCACTGCTGAGGCGTGGCTCCGGGGCGATGTCCTGTTCTCCAGGCGGCTAGACCCTTGTCGTAGACCTGCTTGATGATGTCAAGTGGGACTCCGGTCACCTTGGCCTTGTTCGCAAGTGACTTTGCGCCTGGATAAGCCCGGTAGAACTTGGTTGTCCACGTGGAAGTCTTGGTCTTCATACCTATGTCCGTCTTGAATGGCGCGTAGGTCTTCTTTTCAATCTTCTTGACACGGGTCACGACATCTTCCTTGGTCTTTAACCCACGGAAGTACTTGAGGGGCGCAGAACTTTTCAAGTCCTTTAACACTTTGGTGATCTCTTTATCGGATAACATCCCTAATATACGTTGCGATTTTATCCAGTAAATGTTTTACTTCTTAGTTGTTAGTAACTCTTGATGAGTGAGTGTGGTGCCACTACCCGTGCAGGTACGCCATGCCGCCGAAAGAAGACACCTGGCAAAGAACATTGCCTCGTGCACACCGACATGTCTGAGTGTGCCATTTGTCTCAACCACATAACCAGTCGGAGCGAACGAAACTCCAGGACCCTCCCATGCAATCACAAGTTCCACACTGCGTGCATCAACCGCTGGAAGCGACAAGGAAACTATACCTGCCCGGTGTGTCGTCAGGACTTTGATATTCCAGAGTATAACATCACGGTCATCATCGAGGCACGAAGGACGCGCGATAGGATGGTCACGACAAACCTCCAGAGCAGCCAGATCGTGGGTCAGTACCTCGCAGATACATTTGATCTTCCCAGGGACAATGCCATTGAATACATGACCGAGATCGTGGTGGAAGCAGGTAACTCCGAAGAGCTCCTATCCGCCCTGCAGCAAGATCTTGGTTTGGACATAACCGAAATAAATATGAGCATAAATAGTAATGGTCCGGAGACTTCTCCCTAGGTCTGGCTACGAGCCCAAGTACAGGGGCGAACTATGGTCTGTAGATCCCATGATTCAAGCCACACACAATTGTTACTCCTATTTTCTGGACGATCTGCGCAAGTATAGTCGTGCCGGGAAGCCGCAGCCCGGGCTGTATTCGATGGGTCCCGGCTACGAAAATGCGATTACGTGCGACTCCATTAAGAGACGCGTGATTTCCGACAATCCCAGGTATGTCATCACGTGGTCTCTGGAAAGGGTGAAGGACGTGTGTCCTAGAGGATACTATAAGGGGTTCATGGCAATCAACAGCTGGGGCGAGGACTACCACTTCTACCGCCAGGACTCGGATGGAACTTGGTCGCACAAACCCGGTGGAACTGCAGTATCCCGAACGGACGCGAGCAGAAAGCGCATCTACAATCCCGTGACGGCCGATCGCATGTACGGCAAGCAGGGGGGCATCGACTATGATAAGCCTTGCACCTTTTTTTGCGTAAAGAAAACAAACAAAACAAAGAGTTCAGGAAATTTCATCAACCCGAGATCGGTCAACAAGAATCCAAGGGTCAATCTCAATAAATAATAAAATATCGCCAAATGATAGTATGCTAAACTTGACTCCGTTAAATGGCATTGATCAGGACCCCATCCCGTCCGCGGACGTGCGAACGAGTATGATCACTTCCATGCACAAGACCACGACTCCATTGAATACGGCTTTTTTCCAGCAAGCCAATCTGGAGCGCATCCAGGCGATGCTTAGGTCACAGTTCAGGAATGAAACGGGTCTCTCTATCGACCGCCAGAATCCCCGCGATGTCATGACGTTCATGCGCTACGTCTACATCAACAATGCCATGAATCCCTATGGTAATGTTTCCGCGCAGATTGCTAGGATGAACCAGCAGGTCGTGAACAAGATGCTTCCTCAGGTCCGCGAGGGTGTTTCCTCTTACATCCTCTACGTGAGGGACTCGTCTACTGCTTATGTCCCAAATGCCCTACCAGTAAACACATCGCTGGTGGGTGAACGCGTTCCAATCAACGGCGCGGTCGGCATGGGCGGGACGTATTAAAAGTTTGTCACCAAAGACACTTAGTATGATCATAGGATGGAAAAGACATTTCACAAATATGACAGAAGATCTTCAAGAAGTAAGACAAATTATTCTTCTTGACGAAATTCCTGAAAAAAAGGAGATACAAAAGCGCAGTAAGCACAAGACGTGCACTGCACTATGTCTCAATGGGAAACCTTGTAAACACAAACCACAGACGGGTCTGGATTTTTGCAAAAGACATTTAAAGAATTCTGATCAATAAAAGGTAAAGTATGTTCGTGGATATACAACTTGATCATGGAGTCATCCTTGCCGAATTGATAGATGAGAAGGATAACTCGGTCTTGGTGAGATGTCTGGAAGAAACCGATAATGGAGGTCACTACGCATTCAGGAATTCTGTTTGGATGAGCAGAGATCATATCATTTCCTCATATTCATCAATCAAAGATATTGATTCTTTGGGGTATGAGGAAATAGGCGACAATCTGTTTATCCAAAATGACATTTCTGACTCTGAATTTATTCCCGAAGACGACGACGAAGATGAAGATGACGACGTTTCTCTCTGTTCGGATGACTCTTTAAACTAACAGGCCTACGTTGTTATGGTTCCACGCGAAATGGCAATCGCTGTTCACGAAAGGGTAAATACAACTCAAACATCAGTGGATTTCCCGTAGTATTCTGTAAAATTCACGACATTCCGTCGCATCATAGATATTACATACCGTGGCTGGTAAGAGGAGATATTCATGTAGTGTATAACCGTGACGTTCTGCTGTGGTACAGAATCAAGATGATCGTGAGATTGTTCATTATTGATGTAGCAAACGTAGGCAACATCGTGAAAAAATATTTCGACCGAATAAGGTTTCCAAAAAAGAAAAGAAAAATGTGCGTCGTGTGCTACGAAAACAAGAGACCCATAAGAATTGACTGTAACCATAATTTGTGTGTCTCTTGTTTGAATAGAATTGTTTACATGAACGGCAACTATGCATTTAAATGTCCTATGTGCTCGACGAATATACTAAGCGGGTGAAACATCCTATAATTTTGGTCTTGGAAATATAGATGAAATCTCAGAAGATTTGAATAAATTTTCATTTGGTTTATATTTCGTAGTATCGTACGGTTTCCTTGCCGGTTGACTCCTCACATAAGGATACGGTTTGTGATCTAGTTTTGGTTGCACAAATATTTTTCGACTTATCCTTTCTTCCAATGGTATTTCACTCAGTTGTGCAAGAACACTTTCGGCTTCCTCGCGTGCACTCTGTATTTTCATTAATTCTTCCTTTGAGATCTCGACCTTTTCTGCATTCATAATACTTTCAGTTTGTTTCGCTGCAGCGATTAAAGCATTTTGATCATCTCTGACCAAACTAGATGGTGTTGTCATTGGAACTGTCGCTATCGTTCTTGATACTGAAGTTGATGCCACCCTTGTCACCGGGGTCGTTCTCATGATCGGGGTCGTTCCTGGGGTCGTTCCTGTCCCCGTCGGTTTTCTTTGTATGGACGCTGCTGCTTCCAGTGCTTGCGCGCGAGCCAATGACCGTTCCCTTCTCTCTCTCCTTAACCTTGCGCCCGGTGATTCTCTTGATTCCGATTTTTTCTTCAATTCTTCAGAAATTTTTTGAGTTTCTAATTCTCGCAACCGCGCCTCTTCTTCGCCTTTTCTAGCCATTTCCATGCGCACCATATCATCTTTTTTAAGTATTTCTGGTATGCTTCCAATATTATCTTTAATTTTTTGTAATTTTGGAAATGTGAAATTAAACCCACCCGATTGACCTGTAATCGATTCTAAAATGTATTCATTCTCTATGCTTATACCTTCATCTATGGTGAAAGGTTTGTTAAGTTCGTTATTTAAATCTTCAACTTGTTTTTTTAATTCAACCCACTTGGCGTTCAATACTGGATCTTTTATTTCCTTTTTGGTAAATGTCATTGTCCTGCCAAAAACTTCCCTAGTATAAGTGATATCTACGATTTGGTTTTTGTATTTTTCTTCGAAATCCGCCAAGTCTTTCTTTGCCGTTTCAAATTTTAGACCATATTTATCAACCCTTCTTTGTTTAATAATTTTACCTGCTTCGGATTTTTCCATGGGGTCAAGTATCTCCCTTGCTTCATTCTCTAAATTCGCAAACTTTTCTTCATACTGACGTCTCGTGTATTGTGACATAATAACTGGTCCAGATGACACATCCAAAGTGTCAAGTCGTTCGCGGCGTAAAAATAGTAGTGACAATGATACTGCGATAATTATAAATATTATTAAATACATCCTGTTAATAATGAATAAAAATGTTCTACACAAAATTATCTACTAATCAAACATTTCACTTTGTTTTTCATACCACCAACGTCTCGCACATGGACTGGGTGACTTTCAAAGACGACGTGAGAAATTGTTTCAATAAGAGAAAGACATTCAATTTTCTCTTTGACTTTTCTGACGTCAAGGTTGTCCAAGTTTCCACCATCCCTAGACTGTTGTGGGAGTTCACGTCGCTCATGCGTGAACTTAAACCGAAAACCGAAAAGCAGGTCACCCGTTCGGCAATCGTGACCAACCCGACTTTTTTTACATTCAAGTTTATTGAGGGCATCATATGGATGTACAGGAATGTGAGACCCGTCAGCGTCGTCAGGACGTTGCCAGAAGCGTATGATTTTCTTGGGTAATACTAATATGGATCTCCGCACGGACTCCGAGGTTCACTATCTCTACGTTGAAGGGTCATCCAACGTCTCCACTAGACAGTTCCAGCAGTTGTATAGGAATGTCTACCAGGTGGATTTGGTGTACGCTGAAGCCACTGTGTTCACCGGAGACAACTCTATAGTCTATGACATCGAAGAACTTAGGACTCCCTTCACCGACAGTGCCATTACGGCAAGTGCGGATAGTTCAAAGATCCGCGGGTTCTTCGCTACAATTCCCACCAAGGGCGTCGTTGCCGGCTCGGTGAGGTACTTCCAAGAGAATACCGACTTTAAGCATAGTGTTCAATACAAGAATCCGGTGAGCTTCGACAAGTTCAACATTCGCGTATTGGACAGTGCAGGTTCGCTTGGGACTGCTACCGGTCACAAACTTCTTCTAAGGGTCCACGTGGGGAACCCGAACATTCGCCCTCAGATGCCTGTGGACTGGCGGGACGAGAATAAACAGATCTTCGAGCCGGATTCGCTTGGTCTACTGGGGAACTAGTTCTCCCTTCCTGAACGTGCTGTAGATTCGAAGCATGAATGAATTGTTCTGAGCATTTTCAAATTGAATAGTCTCGCCATTGAGTTTCCTCCATTTCACCGTCAACCTTGATATCTGTGAAATGGCAGGTTTGAAATTTGTTCCGTAGGCATAGTCCTTGGTCGAGTTGAAGTGCTTGATTTTACCAGAATCCACGTCCATGGGGATGGGACCAAAATTGTTCTGGGACGCCGTGGTTTCGTTCAGCTTGTTCATCTGTTCCATCCACACGCTGTTCAGTTCGCTTATGTCCAAAAATATCTGATCGTCCGTGCTGAGATTCACTATGCGATCCGATTTCAAAAAGGTTTTCCCTCTGTATTGTGTATTGTTGGCGTATAAGGAAAAGGTCGATGAAGTTCCTGGTTCGTCTGGAACCGTCGCCGACGTCCGAACGGTCGTGTCACTGAATCCCATCAGCCTCGCCATCAGCGCCGAGGGCTGCAACTTGAAATCACCATCGCCCGCTGGTCTGTAAAATAGATACCTTCCTTCATTCACGAGGAACGACGCGACGATATTTGATTCAAGATTTATGGCATTCTGAACCGTGGTCAATAATCCTTGACCTGAGTAAAATCCATTGGGAATGGAGAATGCGTGGAGCGAATCATTCACGACGTTACTGACCTGGATGAAGTCCGTCCCATCCGTGACGTTCTCGATCACATTCGGTATGGATGCCTGGACGAGTTCCACGCGAGTCACATAGCGAATGGGGTTTGGCAAAAACATAGTATATGAATTTGAATAAGGATACAGAGTCGTGTCACGATCTTCTGAATTTATCACTACGTAATCTGTGTCCATTCTATTAGTTACAAATATTAACGTTGAACCGGAACCAACACAATCGGTCTCGGCTTGGCGCTCTGGATGGCTTTCTTCATTCGCGTGTTGGGTGCCAGATCGTCCTTGCGGAACTTGCTGAACACCTTGACGATGAACGAGTTCTGCTCGAGACCCTGGAAGTCAATCAGCGAACCGTCGCTCTTGCGCCATCTGACCGTCAACCGCGAGATCGCCGAGATCGGAGGATCAAAATCCACGCCGTAGATGAAATCACTGGTCTCCTTGAAGTTCTTGATTCCGCCCGCACCCACGTCCAGTGGAATGGGTCCAAAGCTGTTCTGGGCCGCCGTGGTGCTGAACGAATTTGCCTGGAGTCTCTGTGCCTGCTGCATCCTCACCGTGTTGAGTTCTGGAATGTCCAGAAACATGTAATTGTCTGCCGCCAGGTTCACGAGGCGATCCGATTTGATGAAAAAGTTTCCACGATAAACATCATTGTTCGCATAGAGACTGAAGGACGGGGTGGTATTTGCTTGATCCTGTATCTCGATCGCCGTCCTCGTGCTCGTGTCGTTGAACCCCATGAGGGTCGCCATCAGCGACGAAGGTTTGAGATCGAATGCCGGATGCGTATTGGATCGCGTGAACAAGTACTTGCCTTCATTGGAAAGATAGCTCACGGATATTTGGGTCTCGAAGTTTATGGCATTTTGAATGTCCGAAGCCAGTCCATTTGCAGAATAGAAACCGTCTGGGATTGAGAATGAGTGCAGCGTGTTGTTCACGATGTTGCTGACCTGAATTATGTTGGACCCGTCTGCGACATTCTCTATTACGTTAGGCACGGACGCCTGAATTAATTCAACCCTAGTGATGTCGTCAATAGGGTTCAAAAGATGCATGGTATATGAATTACCTGAGGGATACAGTGTCGTGTCCCTGAGATTCGAGTTGACCACGAGGTAATGCGTCTCCATGTTATTACTATTTAATCAGATTTTACTTAAACTGAAAAAAGCGTGTTCCACTTGTATGGCATGGACACCTTTGCCTGAACAAGTATCCATATCAAGAAAAGAAGGAGCCACTCGACGCCAACGTAACCGTTTACTGTATTTAGTGCATCATCAATTGGATTTTTTTTGGTATTCAGACCTGGCAGCTCCAAACCTGGTAATATTTTTGTGATATCAATTATTTGCCCACCTTTCAATGTCTTTATCATGTAATTAAGTCCCACTGCCGACGCAGAACCTGCCATAATCCCTATGTAGACTGCCTGCCACTTCATCCAGGGTTCCGGCTTTCCTTTGGTCTCGCCAACCAAGATTGCGTAGACCGAACTTGCCACCAGACTTGATATGATAACATTGGGACCGACCATACCAACCTTATTGTGAAGAATCAATGCCGGAACCATTGACACAAGAATTGAGAAATAGAATATCGACGGCGCTGGCCACCATTCCAGACTGACGCCATAGTTTATGAATAATGTTAAACAAAGTGGGAAGACGATTGCACCAAACTTCAATAATTCTACTAAAATAGTAGGGTTAGAAGCTATTAATGTCCCACCAAAAGCTATATATGTAGCAATGACGCTCATGACCAGACACGTTATAAACATAGCCTTTTTCTCGTCCTTGACATTTATATTTCTCCTATTTATCTGTGTAAACCCAAATAGAACCATAGCGGTCAACATACCTACTATTGGAGGTATTCCAAGGGGAGCCGCAACTACCGAAAACCCCAATGTCATGAGTATAAGATCCCGAAAAGTTAATAGTCTATCAATCGGTGATTTTTCAAGGGGTTTTGTTGCTTTAAGTCTCACTAAATAATTTATAAATAACAAAAAACAAATTGGAAACACAACTGCACCAGCTTTTATAAGGTATGGCAATCCAGCTGCACCGTAAATTAACGTTGCTACAAGGGTTGCATATGTAGCCACAAGACCTAGGGACAAACTCACTATGAAAGCTTGTTGACGCTCGTTCTTGTTCTTGGGATCTTTGACCTTTTCATCTATATGCGCAAGTCCAAAGCAAACCAAAGCGATAATCAGACCAACAAAAGGAGGGACGGCAACCGGTGCAGCAAATGTAGAAAAGCCCAAGGTCATCAATACGAGATCCTTCCAGCTCAGAAGGTCATTTATTGGTGGACGTTTTTTTGAATTTGCTTGACCCATTATCTAATATCAATAACTAAAAATATTTTCATATACTAGATAATGATTCTGACGCTATTGACTATTGTGATTTCATATGTTTACATTCTTGTCAAGATAATAACTCCTAGTAAAAAATTGACAATATTTGATGATGTCATGACCAAACTTATATTCTCGTTCACTACTCTGGCATCGGTGGAAATGCTCATCGTATTCTCTCCGTTTGGCTTGGTCATAGGTGTTCCGATGTTGATGATGGTATGGAATGTGATCTATGCATGGATAAGCTACGTATCCGATTCGTCTGGGAATCCTAAAATGAAAGAAGACATGGACAAATTTAAAGATATCTTACTTGGTCCTGTGAATGCTATTGTGTTCGTTTGGAATACAGTTGTAAATGGTATATCTTCTGTATTTGGAGTTATTGTAGAAAGTTGGAATAACATTAAAGCTATATATGAAAGCTGTATTAAAACTTTAGTTGCGGCATGGAACTTATTCGTTGAGATAATCGTTACTCTTTGGTACGAGGGTACACTATCCCTTAAGAGACTGTGGAATCAAATGGTAAAAATATACAGCATAGTTGTATCTCTTGGAGGGACCATTGACGAGGAAATTCTCCCACCAATTCCAGATCAATTTGTCCTGCAGTCAAAAGAAGAGTTAAATAATGGGTTGTTTTGGAAGTACAACGGCGAAGATACGATTTATTGGTCAGAAGTGAAAACTGATTACGAAAAAACGCTACAGTTTTCGAACAAGTACAAGTACATCAACACAAGAGAATATCTTGGTTTTAAGAGTAAAGATGAATCACTCAGAAAGGTGAAGAAAATCAATAAACCAAAGAATTAAATTTTCTAAACAAACATTAATATGGAATACATATACACGGGTTTCTTTACATTGTTACTGGGTTCAGTTGTGCTTTATAATCCTGTGATCATGTTCTTCCTTTATTATATTGTGACCAGATTTATGTTTAAAAATTTTTTCTTCAAGGACACAACAAAATTAGATGACTTCTATCTATTTATTCCTAGATTTTTCAAACTCACCGAAATCATAAACTTCATCAAAGATTGGTTGATCATGCCACTGGTGGATTTCTTCACGTGGATTCCACAGGGTATAGTGTATTTTCTGAAATTACTAATTCAAGTGTTTATTTTTCTACTGGACACAGTCCCGTCTTACATATTAAAACTGATCAAGTTTTGGTTTGACACCTTCGTGATCGTGCCACTGCGAATGATCACAGATTATATAATAGAATTGACAGACTGGCACGTCTATGGTTACGCTTCAGACTACGCAATCGACACAATTGTCAAATCTTTTGAATTCTACTTTTTTCAGATACAACAATTATTAAACCAGTACCTTTTTGGATCTTTTAAGCACCTGTTGAAAAATTTTAACCCACCGAAAATAATTGATTTACCAGATTCCGCATTTATACTTAAAAATATAATCTAGACAAACTTTAGATGGAGGTAGCAAATACTATTGCATATACTGCTTCAGATTGGTATAACAACTTTGACAAAAAAATAGAATACTTGCCGACCGAAATAGAAAAATTCTTTTTGGGAATAGCATTTTCAATCAAAAATGCATCAATAAACGCTGCAAACGCAATCGCAAAATTTTCAGAACAAATTTACAAGGATATTGAACGAATAATATTAGGTACTTTAGTACCTTGGGTTACAAATGCTTGGGAAGATATAGTAAAAACATATAATTGGGTGATTGATGTAGGAAACTCAACATCTGAATTTATGGCTGAATTACTTATTTGGGTTCCGTTTCGTTGGGCTTCAAAATTCGCAATAGGCGTTTTTCTTATTCAATTTGAAATATTGAAAGATATGGCACTTGCGTATCAAGAACTTATACTTACAGCAATTCCCAACGCCGTAGTAGGTGCGATATTCTCAATTTCAGGATTAAACCTTGTGCCAGCGGTGGATTCCCTGAGAAAAGCCATAAATGATATTATAAAAGGAATGTTCAAGGTAGGTGGATCAATATTAACACCTGACATAGGAAAGGCCATAGAAGGAGCCCTAAACGAAGCGGCAAAGGAACTTGAAAAGGGATTCAAATCAATGTTTGGACTTTAAGGCTTCCACGCGAGAAACCACGGCAGGATCAACATCCCCAATGCCAAGATCACGAGGTCAATCTTAAGCACCTTGTTCTTGATATCGGGACACCAGTTCTTGTACTTCTGGATCTGCTCGCTGTCCCTGGGCTTTGCCCACCAGTAGAAGAGCGCCAGGTAGGTAGGTCCGAGGTTCCGCTGGCACTGATACCAGTGATCATACCAAGCAAGGACGATATAGGGGAAGTAAAGCAACCCCAAAAGCACCCACTTGTTCTTCGGTGGAAGATACCAGTATCCACCCGCCAATGCCAACGTGAACCAGATGCACTTCCAGTTCGCCACGGGCTGCGTCGTGTCACACTCCTTGTGCTCGTGCTCAGTCATTTATAATACGACTATATAATATTATGCTTATTCAGGGCAAAATACCAGAGTCCAATGAAATGACTATCCTTCAAAACCACTACAAGAGCAATGGCAAAACCACAGATCACGAATGGATCGACGAAATCAAAGACCCTTATATAAAGAATGCAATTGACACGCTCAGAAATTCCCCAATCATACGTGAAACCATATTGAAAAACTACCCAGGTTGGTCTATACGACCCGTCCCGTCAACCGATGAAGTGTTCGTCAGCGTGTCCCCAGTCGACGCCAAGGCGAGTGACCGAGTGCTTGTGGACTGTCACTATGATTCACCTTTGAAGTTAATCGAGGGACCGAGTAGGTTCGTCAGAGTCATTCTGGCACTGAACGATAACTCGACGGTATTCACGCAGGTCGGTGACAAAACCAGCAAGTTGACCACCGGCGACTTCAACGTCATCGAATATAACAGGGATTACCACTGCGTCCGTGGAACCATCCCAAGTGATAAGACCCGCCTCATGCTGAAAATACACTTCATTGTGATTCCAAAAGGAACTCCCGAAATTTTCAATCAATGGCTTGTGTTTATCAATTGGCTGTGGGCCAAAGTTTCACGCCTTTTCATGAATTTCTCGCGAAGTCCATCCAATCCTCTGGAATATCTGATTGCATATCTTATTAGAACTGTAACATTCATCTATGCAAAGATATGGTATTTCACAGCTCTGTTCATCGCTGCATGGTATTTAAAGAAAATAATAATATACAAATGAAAATAATGTTGTTATACTACGTAGCAAAATGCGAATGGCTCGCGTGGAAAACAGAGTCGGGTATAGAGGTTAAAAATCTAGAAGGTTCTAGTAGTAGAGATTCGGAATGGTATGTTAATGGTAATAAAAAACAAGCATATGAGTGGATAACAGGTGAAAAATTTGGTAAATGTTCAAATAAGTTTTGTTTTGATGATGCATGTGATACCGCGCATGTTATAGTAAAGGGAAGTGGACGCGTAGGTTTAGTACCTTTGTGTAAAAGTTGTAATAATCCATATAAACGTTTCTGGTTTAAACTAAGAATAGGTTCACTTATTGTTCCACTCTTGCGTGTTTTAACACCACATCCTAATAGTTGTGTATACAATCCACGCAATGATAAAGATTTTGGGTTTGCAGATAATCCACAAACGAACATCTTGTATTTAAAGAAAAGAATCTATACATGAATACCAAAAACATGAATACCTTAGTTGTTCAGAAGATGCATTCTGATGCTATGTTACCGACCCGGGGCACAGAACTTTCCGCGGGCTACGATCTCTATGCCTGCTCGGACTGCGTGGTCCATGAGGGCAAGAGGTTCGTGGTCCCCACAGGAATCCGCGTGAAGATTCCAGAGGGATGCTATGCACGCATCGCAAGTCGCTCGGGACTGACCGTAAAGCACGGCATCGAAGTGGGTGCCGGCGTCATCGACCGCGACTACGAGGGCGAACTCAGGGTCGTTCTGTTCAACCACGGGAACCGACCGTTTCACATTAAGCAGGGTTATCGTATCGCACAGTTGATCATGGAACGTTATGAACACTGCGACCTTGTCGAGGATCCGGATCTTTATCCACAAATTCCCATTCAGGATCCTCCAGTGGCTCCTGAACCTTCAGAACTACCAGACCCTCAGTTGACAGCTAGGGGTGCCGGAGGCTTCGGTTCCACTGGGGTTTAAACAAAAAACACTATATTAGTTAAATGACGTTCTTTCCTGCGCTTTATGGCAAAGATGCCAAAGGAAAGACGCGCATTTGGCAAGTCGAGGTCGTCAACGGAATGATTAAACGAACCACGGGTCTTATCGATGGTAAAAGATCCGTGACGGAACGCCCTCCCGATGCCAAACGCAAGACTCCGATCGAGGAGCAAGCCGCCCAGATGTGGCGCAAGCAGGTCAAGTTGGGTTACATGGACAACATGCAACTGAGATCCGAAGTTGTCCTCAGACCCATGCTACTCTACTCGTTCAGTGAGAGGTCCTACGGAATTGACGGCGAGGTCTGCTTCCAGCCCAAGTTGGACGGGGTCAGGATGCTCGCCGGCTTTTCAGGTGGAGGTCTACTATTGCAATCCAGGAACGAACAGCGAATTGAACACTTGACCCATCTGGAAAAGGCACTGGAAGGAAAGTTGAAGGAAGGTGAATTCTTGGATGGCGAACTCTTCTGCAAGGACATGGACTTCGAGCAGATCACCAGTGCCGCCCGTGGTTCGGAGAGCCCCCATGCACCCAAATTGGAATTCCACTGCTTCGACTATTTTCGTATTCACCAACTGGATATGCCGTTCGTGGAACGCTATGCCATGCTTCAGGACATTATCAAGGAAATAAATCACCCCGGGATCAAGATCGTCCCAAGGTTTCGTGGAAGTTCCAAGGAAGCAGACAAGTATCACGACAAGTTTGTGGCAGAGGGTCACGAGGGCGTGGTGATGAGGGTGGCAGAAAGTCCATACCTCTTGAACCGAAGGTCGTCCCAGTGCATCAAGTACAAGAAGATGATGACCGAGGAGTTTGAGATCGTGGGTGCAGAGGAAGCCGAGGGCAAGGATCGCGGGACGCCTATATGGATCTGCGAGACCAAGGATGGCGACACGTTCAAGGCACGCCCCAAGGGAACCATGGAGAGCCGAAGGGAGCTGTGGAAGAACCGAGGAAAACTGATGGGCGAGATGCTCACCGTGCAGTTCCAGGGACTCACCCAAGATGGCATACCTCGCTTCCCCGTGGCACTCGCTGTAAGAAATTATGAGTAACTAATATAAATGGTTTCGTCCGAACAATTACACAGTCTCAGGTTGTCACGTCCAAATCTCATGTTGATTCACGTGGGGTCTGACACGCACTACAAAAATTGCAGACTTCCCAATTCCATTAACTTTCCCATTGCAGAGTTTGATCGCATCAATTCCATTCTCGCAGGTGAAAATGATAAAGAAAAGATTGCAATGAGGGCTTATAAAGAAAAGGTTCTAAGGGACAGATCGGATCGTCTCCTGCTTGCCCGAGCCAGGGTTATCATCGCCACGGACGATGCCAATAAGGCACGGGTCTCGGAGAACGAAGCCAGGATTGCCTTTGAGAATGCACGTCCTCTCAAAAATATAGAACCCAATGCGTTCGTCGCGAGTTCCAACAATCTTTCGCGCGCCACTCAAAAAAAGATTAACAAGGAAGTGGATCTGGAGAGGGCGTTTCGCATGTATGACGTCGAAGTCGCGAGACAGAAGGAACCCATAGTCATGCCAGTCACGAAGCCTGTAAACGTAAAGGAAGAACCCGATGAAAATAAAGAGGAGATCACCTACGAGACCGTGGAGAAGCGCGGCGAAGGTTTGTTCTCCGGAACTGGACGCATGTTCCCGGGATTTGATCAAGCCATCGTGCTATACGGAAACAACAAGGAGTCCTTGGTCGCCAAGATGGCCAAGGTTCACATGAACAATTATGGATTCACCAATATCTTCGTGCTCGAGGAAGGTCTGGAGGGTTGGAAGGACAAGGGTCTTCCCACCGAAGGCGACTGTGACGTGATGTTAATTAGAGAATACATTAGATAGTAGAACAAATGTCAGAAATCCGTGTTGAGAAACATGGTTTCGTACGTCTTGTCGATACAATGCCCAGGGAGGATCTTGATCATGCCATAGTTCAAGCCGCCCGAGTGTCGTATGGAGAAGGCACCAAGAGCGTCCGGAGCGACCGCGGTCTGATCCGCTACCTGCTCCGTCACGCCCACACGACCCCCTTTGAGATGGTGGACTTCAAGTTTCACATCAAGATGCCAATCTTTCTGGCTCGGCAGCACATGCGCCACCGGACCGCCAGCATCAACGAGATTTCCGGAAGGTATTCACAGTTGCCCGAGGAGTTCCACGTTCCCGCCGAGTTCCGTGGTCAGTCCAAGGTGAACCACCAGGGTTCCGAGGGCGTTCTGGACAGTCCAGAGTCCATGGTGCTTCTAAGGGACCAAAAAGCTTCGTGCGAACAGGCATTTGAAATCTATCAGAGCCTTCTCGACCACGGGGTCGCCCGCGAGACTGCCCGCGAACATCTGCCCCTGTCTACCTACACCGAGTTCTATTGGAAGATTAACTTGCACAACCTCCTTCACTATCTGCGTCTCAGGATGGACAGTCATGCCCAACCGGAGATCCAGTTGTATGCCAATGCAATGTACGATCTGGTGAAGCCACTGATCCCGGCGGTCGCCGAGGCATACGAGGACTACATTCTTGGTGCGATCACGCTTTCTAAAGTGGACCTCGCGAAAATAAAGCAAAATCTTCTTGATGGGATTCATGAACCCTATTCTTCACCGAGCGAGGAACAAGAGTTTTCAGTGAAGCTCCGTGCTCTTGGGATCGTCTAGACTTGTTCGGTGGCTTGTATTTCTCGCCCGCCACGAGACTCCGTGGTTCGTAGGTCTTGGGCGGAGGAATCGCCGGTAAGTTTCTTGGACCAATTGGGACAATCTTTTCTTCCGATTGTTTTTCCTCGGAGGATGATGATATAATGTTCTGAATTTTCGCCCATTCTTCGTCCGTGAGTTCTCCACCGCCGATATCATTCTCAGTTAAACCAAATTCAAAATACACTTCCATGCGTTCGTCCAAATCCTTTCCTTCCAATTTAGCCACCATTTCTTCGTGTTGTTTGTTTGATAGTAAGTATTTCTTGCAAAGAGGAATTCCACATCCATCCATGGGACACGGTGGATAATAGCGTTTCAGCGAACGTTTGCAGTATTGATGACAAAAATTTTCATTTTCATCAATCCTTAAAACAAGATTATTTGTTATGACCAAGTTACAAACGTTGCATTTTACTTTTGGGATGAGACCAAGACGACACGCGTGATGAACATCGTGCCCACAGCGGGAGTTTACCCTACAGACAAAGGGAATATCTTCACCGCAGATGTGACACGCAGACATCTTTCTAAAAAACAAGTTAGTATATTATTTAATTAACGCTTCATCACGTGACCGCACATCCTGCAGGTGATGAAGATGGTCATGGGCTCGTCTGCGGATCGGGTCTGCTTCTCTATGTAGTGGGTCTTCATAGATTTGCACTTGCCGCACTTGAACATCCCATCGTCGTATTCCTCTGGCTTCTTCTCCACGACCTCAACCTTGGGCTCCTGGTGCCAGAGATCCCATACATCGACTTTTTCCAATGTGGCGAGCTTGAGTTTGCCCGACTTGATGCGATCCAAAAAGAGCGACTTTTCGTTGTTTCGAATCGCGTAGATAAGCGTTCTCATCCTCGAGGTGAATAGCGTCGTGAACGCCGGATTCTTCCAGTTGGCGCGCGTCTCGTCTTCCTCGTTGATGATTGTGACGTTCTTGAATGGATTTGGAATTTCCACCTTGTAGTTGCTCAGATTTGTTGAGATGTGTTCGCAGAGTTTGCTGTGTTCTTCCTTGAGGTCATCGTTGGCATGCTTCTTGTCCAGAGTTGCCGTCCTTTCAATTCTCTTCCAGCACTCGGGCGAGTTGATGAAGATGTCCCGCTGGATCTGCACGAGTTGTCCGAAGACGCTCTTGCGAACCTCCGTTAGTCGTTCCTTGATCTTCTCCATCTTGACCAGGTTGCGTTCATTCAAAAGGTGGAGAAGGCGTTTGAGAATGCGCTTCTTCTTGGATACGTTGGGAAGAGGGAGATACTCGTCCTTCGTGCCAATGAAAATCTTTGGATTGTATGCAAGTCTGGGAATAAAATAGACTTCAAGTCTTTTGGTGATGCGCGAGATCCCTTTCATCTCATTTTCCAGGTTGTCAATGTCGTTCCTGATCGCCTCGTGAAACCTCTTCAGTCTAGCCTGATCTAAGAGGCGTTTGGATACCTTTTTGATGGGTGGCACAAATGTCTCTCCGACCATCTGATTCTTGATGGCAAGAATGCGTTCCTGCTTGAGCACCAGAGGTGTCCTGACCTTGGACAGACCGTTGTCCGTATGGACGAAACGATAGTTGCACTTGGCGAGATAGTCCGTCCACAATTTGGAATTGCACTTTTGTATCTCCTTGCGATTCACCGAAGGCTCGACGTGGGCCATGTTCTTGATAGACCAGTTCTTTGCACCTTTGGCGAGGTGGACTGCCAGGGTGCTTGCCTTGGTCTCACTCACCACGCCGGAGGCGATTAGCGCGTTGGTCGCGAGCGCAATTGCTTTCTGCTCCATTGTTTCTAATGCCCAATTGGGTATTGTTTTTCTTCCTGAATAATTATTTCAACTTCTTCACTTGTAGGGTTTGGGCGTTCCTAGTTCGCTTGACTTCATTGGGATCCTGACCGGGCTTGGTGGCGCCTCCTGCCTTTTTGTATGTCTTCTGGTGGAGATTCCAAAACTGAGACGAGCCGACGCGGAAGTTCTTGTGGATCTTGGCCTTGTACCAGAAGACACAGTCCTCAATTCGATTGGACTTGCTGGTGTTGTCCAAGACCAGAACCTCGTAGTTCTCAGTGCACGCAGTCATCACCTGGTTGAACATATCAAAATTGGGAAAGATTCCGAAGAAGGACTTGTACAACTTTTCGCGGTTCTGGATGACGTTCTCGCGGGCGATGAACACGTAGTCCACGTTGGCGCGGAGGTCGGGACTCAGGTCCATGCAGTACTGCATCGTCAGCATGAAAAATATCTTCCAGTGGCGTCCGTTCATGAAACACTGGCGGATGCACGAGTCCTTGAGGAACTTTCGGTCGTACATGCAGTCGTCCATGAGGATGAATGCACCAATGTCCCGCGAAGTCAGCTCCGTCTTTCCCGGTGGAGGCTTGAGGTTCACCATCTTTCGCTGCCTGTCAATCACCCTCTCAATTATGTCCTTGTCGTATTCACCGTAGATAAACAGATCCGGAATGAACTGCTGATACCAGTGATTTCCCTCTTCGGTCGCAGACATAACTACGCCTGCTGGGAGATGCTTTTTGTGATATAGGATATCCGTGACCAACGTGGATTTTCCGGTCCCTCGCTTTCCAATGAACACACAGACCTTGTCGTCACCCATTGAAGCGGGATTGAATTTTTTGAGCTGAACATTCATATCTACTAGTCTACACGCATTTTTTGAAATCTTTTTTTAACACATCATATTAGAATGCGGCTTGCCGTCACAGGATATCAGGATACCTTTTTGACGGGAGATCCACAAACAAGTTACTATCAAAAGGTTTTCATAGCTAGGGCTGGGTATACCTCTGAAAATCTACGTCTGGCATTTGACTCGGATATCAAATTCGGAAATCAAAATGACTGCACGATTGATAATGACACGTGCGATATCATCACCGGGTTCTTCTTGAATTTCACTTACACCAATACACAAAGGGTTCCGCAGGATGCCGGTCACGCCTTCGTGGAGCGTGCGGATCTGCTGGTGGGTGGTCAGACGATAGTGAGCTTGACGGGAGAATACATGGCATTAATCTCCGACCTCACAGACTCACAGCGCACACGAAACAGTGCCGACGTGCTTCTGGCTCGAAATGTCAGACCCACGAGTTACGGGTCGAGCCCGGCGGTAAATAATTTCTCGGTGGAGATTCCCTTCTTCGGCAAGGGTTACGGAAATGCATTTCCACTCCTGGCTCTCAACAGACATAGCATCAAAATTAGGGTTTTTTTTAGAACGCAGGAAGAACTTGGCAACGTCGCACTCCCCAACGTGGAGATGAATATCCAGGCTGCCTACTTATCCGACGAACATCGCAAATTCTTTCTGGGGAGACAGATAAATTACGCTATAAGACAAACTCAACTTGCGCGAGTGACGCTCAATGACAGAAATCAGATTCGGTTCATTACAGAGTTTGAAAATCCTACCAAGGAATTCTTATTGGTCGTGCAGAACGACTCTGGAACACAGGGTCTGTTTGATTACAGCTCTGGCGTAAGCACAAATTACTCGAGTTATTCTAATGATCAAGTGACCCGCTGGAAACTATTCCTGAACGGACAAGTCTATTTTGACATCGACCAAATGACAATGAGAGCCATAGAACCCTATCAATACTATGTCCAGACTCCAAGTTACAAGGTGAACGTTTTCAACGTTGGCAGTGACACGGGTCCATTTCCCTCTGGAACAGTCAATATGAGCCGCATTTCAAGTCAGATTTTTGAACTAACTCTGGTAAATAATAGCATATCGCGTAAAGCAAGACTCTACGCGGTAAACTTTAACATATTCAGGTGCCAAGGTGGTCTAGGCGGAACCCTATTCGTCTAATTGAGCTTAATCTCGCGACGCTTCTTGTCGGACGTCCGCATCTTGAAAAAGAGACGAAGCACTCCATCAATGTAAGTTGCCTTGTAACCCTCATCCGATACGTCCACGTAACTGGGAAGATCGAATGAGGAACTTCGGTTATCACCGTAGGAAACCGTCACCTCGTGGTCATCCGAAGAAAGTGTGATGTGAATGTTATCCTTGCCCACCCCGGCAAGATGCATCTCAATCTCAAAGCCGTCATCGAGGGACTTGGTGGTCTTGTAAATAAATCTGTCCGCCAACTTACCGTGAAAATGTTTCTCGATGTTGGGGATCTCGTTCAGGACCTTGGACGTCGTGTCCAGAAGATCATAAAGATCGCCGTGCCGAAGGAAAGGTAAAAAAGCCATTGTACTTTACCTTGGCATCTTTTCTTTAATTATTTTCCATTCGGTCCAATCGGGTGATCTGGTGTCAGCCACGCAGACCTCTGCGATCAGACGGATCGGCGTGGGATAGACCGACAATACCCGTTCGTAAGGACTAAACGAATACATGTGAGACATGTGAGGTATGTGCTGAACCGGGTGATCCTCTATGGTGCACGTCCACCCAAGTGCATGAAGTGGGTCAAACTTGTACTGCTTTCCAATAATACCGTAGGGCTTGAAATCCACCACATCATAGAGACGACCGAGATTAACGGGATCAGGAATCTCTTCGTGATTTGTCGAGATCGTGATATGGGGAATGTGCCTAAACTTATACACCCTAGTCAAAAGTCTGTGGTTCAGTGGCACAAGCCATACAGAATATCCGTACATTACTATATATGGAGGATCTTTCTTTTAGCCAGAAGCTAGGTGTGGCACTCGCGGTTGCACCAACCGTCCTGATGTTTGGACCCATTCCCATAATTCTGGCTTCAGGGCGATTCTTCTTCAAAATTATTGATAAAACAATTGTGAAAAAGTAAGTTCTCTCTGTATCGGTTTCGAACCGATGACCTCAAGATTAACAGTCTTGCGCTACTACCACTGAGCTAACAGAGAGGTATTTAATATTCAATCTATTTCTTTAATTAATTAACAAGATACCGACGACCCAGATAGAACCCAACAGCCACGATCAGACCACTGGCAGCCAATCCGGCCATGCTGCGAGACCCATCCTTGGACATGAAGTTGGGGATGTAGACCGCCAGCTTCGCCTGGACGTCGGGGTAGAAAACCAGAGCAACCAGGATCGCCACGATCAGAGCCTCATACTGCTCCTTGGTGAGACCGAGGGGATACTTTTTGTCTTCGTAGACCGGAGACGGAGGTGCCGCGGCGGCAACCTGCACCTGAGGCGCCTGCTGTGCCTGCGGCTGAGCCATCAACATCTCATGGGGAGCCACGGATGACTGAGGAGGGATGATCATGTGCATGTCGGCACTTCCGGGACCTTGGGGACCATTCATGTTATCATCATAATCAAGTTCCGAAATCGGTGTGGAGAATGCCATACTACTCATCTGCATCGGTTTTTCTTGTTGTTGTGCGTCATTATTTTTTCGCTCAAAAGCAGACCTTTGTGCCTCGTATCCAGTATCTCTTTCGCTCGAACTTCCTGGCTTGGGGACTTCTGGAACTTGTGGATTGTAGGTGATGGCCGTCCCACCACCTCCACCGGAACTCAAATCATACATTTCCATTTCTAATACCACTTAACAATCATTTGAGAGCACGCTGACGCATCTTCTCAAGGGCACGCGTCTCGAACCGCTTCACCTGCCACTTTGATAAATTGAACATCGCGCAGACCTCAGCCAAACTCATCTGATCCAAATACAAATGCGTGATTATTTCCCTCTCCCCGTGATTCAGACAATCCATGAGGTAGTCAATGTCTTCTTCTTCTGCGTCCAAGTGACAAACCTCGGCAACCGGAAGGTAATCCATTGCGTTCAACGTCTTCTTCACGTACCTGGACATGTAAGATCTTATCCACGGGTAGGCGTAGGTCGACAGCTTGGTCCCCTTGGCCGGATCATACTTTACGATCGCCCTGTGCAGACCGAGCGTCCCCTCTTGAACGAGATCCTTTCTAGAAATACCAGTCCTTTGGTATCTGTAGGAAAGCTTGTGAACCAACCCGAGGTTCTGGTGAACAATGTCGGTCGTGGTCTTCATCTAATTAGTCACCGCCCCTTAGCCTTAACACGAGATGAATCGTGGATTCCTTCTGAATGTTGTAGTCCGATAACGTCCGTCCGTCCTCAAGCTGCTTTCCTGCGAAAATCAACCTCTGCTGGTCGGGCGGGATCCCCTCTTTGTCTTGAATCTTTGCCTTCACGTTGTCAATAGTATCCGAGGAATCAACCTCCAGCGTAATAGTTTTGCCTGTAAGGGTTTTGCAAAAAATTTGCATCTTTATACTTCTTTATTACTATTCATTTAAATAAATAATCTAACTTACTAATAATGAAGACTTGTAATATTTGTAAATTAGATCATCCAGAGGAAAATTATCATAAAAATAAGAGAAATTCAGATGGTTTATGTTATTACTGCAAAGATTGTAGATCTACATCGAGAAAACAAAAGACATATGATAGAACAAAGGAAGATGCAAGATGTAGTATGTGTAAGGAAATGAAAACTGCTGAACATTTTCATTCAGACAAGTCTAGTAAAAATGGATTACAGACGTATTGTAAGGAATGTACGAATATAAGAATGCAAAACTATTACGATAAAGGAGGTATACGAGTATTTATGGTAAAAATTTTTAGACAGATTAGACAAAATGCAGAGAGCAGAAACATACCCGTTGAAATCGATCTTCAATATTTACTCGATTTGTATGAAAATCAAAAAGGTTTATGTGCTTTGTCTGGTATAAAAATGGATTTCAAGTCTTATAAATCTCGCAATTGTCGCATAATTAATAAAAACAATATTTCACCTGACAGAATTGATCCGTCAAAGGGGTATGTCCCTGGTAACGTTCAACTTGTTTGTGCGATTGTAAATGTTATGAAATGGGACTACAGTCAAGATGATTTCATTGAGATGTGTAAAATTATTACCTATCGTAATTCCAAATGATTGGCATCGTCGCTTTAACTACCTTTTTGGTATTCTTCCTTGAAGGGCTTGTGCATTACAACATTGGTAAGAATAAGTTGACCAAATTGCAGTTTCCACAAGGCAAGGAGATAATCCAGTGGATCGGGACCCTGTTGTTCTTCAGTCTCCTGAATGGAGTCCTGGCGTCCAGTTTGAACTCCGCATGATCTTCCACAGAATGATGATCAAAATGGTTATCGTAATCATGTGGATTATCGCAGTGCAAGTTAAATAGTATGTCATATGCAATCGTAGTGGTTTCCACAGACGCGAGTGTATGTCTGGGTGACTGAAAAACATTTCTAGTGCTTGAGTAGTTAAATCCTGTTCCTCGTCCGAACCCATGGACAAGTTTCTTAAGACCAAACGAGATAATATCTTTGAAACATGTGACCCGGGAAAGATTTTTCTAGTCAAGAGCTGGACAACTGCACAAATATGCAAGACCATAGGCGCGTCAGCAGTCTATGTGGGCACCGACACCCTTAGATCCCAGAACGTCACCGAGAACTTCTTTGAATTCATCGGTTTCAGTAGGGCAGACATCGTCACCGATGATTCGTCCATGATCAAAAATGAACTTCCCGGCTGGAGATGGATTCAACAAAACAGAACAAAAATCAAATCACGAATCTTCATCCCGTGCGAAAACACCATCGACACCATAAACATTCAAGATAAGACTTTGGATCCAGAAGGCGGCAAGGAAATCGTGGAAACTATTCATCACAGAGATATTTTCAAGACGACCAAGGAGATCATGGATGAGGTCCTTACCACCAAGGGTAATTTCAAGGTGGAAGATATCCTTGGCGTGCACATGGACGAGCCCGGGAACCGGTTGGGGATCGTCCAGGAAAATTACATTCATGCCAAGGGAATTACCATGAGTGAAATTTCATATATCGCGGAACACCTTGCCGAAGGCGACTACTGGGACACCATGATGTATTCACCTAATTACACCGAACAAATACACGAACAGTTTGTAATATCCGCCGTAATTAACCCATGCGCGATCATCAAAAACCGCATCCCACACGAAAAGATGTCACCGGCACGCGTGTGGACCAAGGACTTTAACATGCGACTAAAGAAATCACTAGAGAAACACTGGCTCGTATCAGATCCAGATACCATGCAGGTTTTACGCCTAAAACCAGAACTTATACCAGAATATTGCACTAATTCAAGTGGTATCCACTACATCAACCAGACATCCATGGGATCCAAGGTCAAAAATGATGTCCTCAAGGAGTTGAAACTTAAGTTAAAGGAGAGAGAACAAGACTTTTTATAACAAGCAACATGAGGCGCCCGTATGCCAGAGATGACGAGTCCGATGACGGAAGCGATATCGGGGTTGACGGCGAGAACTACAACATCGACATTATAGGAAATGATATCCACTTCACTGGTGAAATATCCGATGAATCCATACACGACCTTATTGTTCAGGTGAAGACATTGGAAAGGAAACTTCTTTCAGTCAGGGAATACAAACCAAAAATTACACTTTACATTAGGAGCGACGGAGGAGACTTCTTTGCCGGACTGAGCTGCATGGATCACCTCAGGAGACTCAAAGTCAAGTTGGTGACCGTCGCCGATGGGTTTTGTGCCAGCGCAGCCACCTTTGTTCTGATGGGTTCCAAGAATCGCAGGATTATGCCTCATGCCCACCTGCTCATCCACCAACTTTCCACAGGCGCCATGGGCAAGTATGAAGAACTCAAGGACGAAATCAAAAATTGTGATAAACTCATGGAGACCCTCCGCAAAATCTATACCCAGTATACACAAATCCCAGAAGACAAACTGAACAAGTTACTCAAGAAGGACATCTACTTTACTGCCGAAGATTGTGAACGCTGGGGGATTGCCAAAAATAATATGTGATAATTACAAATATGAAGCTGAACATGAAGATGCCCAAGCTGTCTCAGCAGGCTATGATCGTTGCCGTCGCCGCCGTACTCCCAGTTCTGGCCTCAGCCTACAAGCTGCGGATTATGGATGCCGCCGTCCTTGCTCTGTCAGGAGCGCTTGCCGTCTACAACGTCAACTGCCTCACCGCAGGCAGCTGCAACACCTGGGCAACCGTGGTGTCCATCTCTTTCTTCATCATGACCATCATGCAGCTCATGGCGCCGCGCGAGGGCATGGAGGGCGAGAAGGAGACCACCGTGGAGGTCGCGGATGAGGAAGTTGTCGTCGAGGCACCCGCCGAGACCAAGGAAGTTAAGGCTCCCGCCGCGCCCGAACCCACAGTCGCCAAAATGCCCGCCGAGACCAAGCCCAATGGTATGTCCAAGATCGCCGCCGCACCCATCGCGACCACCGAGACAAAGGCTGTCGTCGCGACCACTAATTCGGTTCCCGCAAATGATTCGGACTACGAGCTCGAACTGCTCAAGCAGGAATTTGATGGGATGTAAAGTTCACCGCAGCTTCATAGAGATCAATCCCGTGGTCAGAGACCGCACAGCAGGCTAACGACGACGCCTCGACCTGCTCGAGGTCAGGCTTGTAGCCGTAGGGACTGGTAACGAAACATCCCTTTACGTGTTTGAATCCCCAAGCACGCAAAGGAACCCGGGGGATGGGATCATTCACATCCACGAATCGGAAACTGTTGTCAATGACAGCATCGAAGAGACGACAGAAGTGACCGCCCCCAACCCGAGGAGATCCGAACGTCACACAGTAGGTCTCCACGTCACCCTCGACGTTCTGCTCCACGTCCAGGGCACAGATCGTAGAAAGTCCACCTCCAAGCGAGTGACCGGTGCAGACCACCTTGGCGTCGTTGAAGTGCTTGATCGCGTCCATGATGAGCGTGCGACCACTCGTGTACTGACCCAGGAATCCGGCGTGGACCCTGCACTCGTCTGGAAGGAACGGCGTCTTGACCCGGAACGTCAGCGCGTCCGTGCACACGTCGTTGAGCTGGTCCGTCTCGGTGCCGCGGAACACCACCCAGGTGATTCCGTCTTCAGATTTGATGAAACAGTCCAGACCAGTCTCGTCACTGCTGATGGGCTGATATCCCTCGCGACACATTTCAACCGCGTCGTAGGATTTCCTGCACAGGGTCACACTTTGCTTGATGATTTTCCTCGCTTCCTCCTTCATACTCTTTATACTTGGGTGGTATTTTCTTCGTCAGAGTCTGTCGTGGGCTCCCGCCGAAGTCCCTGGAGCGTCTCCGCAACCTGGAGCTCCTCGAACGTCGGAGGGAATGGCTCCGGCTCGAAGACATTGGGAGCGAAGGACACCTGCGAGAACCCCGGTGAAGGTGGAGGCACGTCGTA
>Ga0181556_1001294_pt1 | contig 25444 bp, 18 predicted proteins | sample 011ome_14_FD_148651 | JGI IMG/M metagenome (GOLD analysis project Ga0181556, IMG submission 148651) | Coastal salt marsh microbial communities from the Groves Creek Marsh, Skidaway Island, Georgia - 011505AT metaG (spades assembly) | ecosystem: Environmental > Aquatic > Marine > Intertidal zone...
TGCCGCGCGTCGCGTCGCGTCGCGTCGCGGTGGCGTCACTCGGACGACGGATTCCGTGCGCGATGATGCACGCGCGGCGACGGTGCGCGACGGCGTTCGCGCGCGCGTCGCGTTCGCTGGCGTGCGTCGCGTCGTCGCGCGGCGGCGGATGGGCGACGACGACGACGACGACGCGAGAGATGTGCGCGACATCGACGATGCGCGGCGCGGGCGATGCGCCAACGTTGAAGGCGAACATGACGGCGCTGGTGCGGCTGGTGCACCCGGATGTGCTCGCGGCGACGCACCCGGAGTTGTCGCGCGTGAATGCCGACGCGTTGGCGCACGTGCAAGGGACGCTGGATGGGGTGCAGAAGAGTAAGCAGCTGCCAGGGGCCAAGGTGCGGCGGTTGCGGTTTTACGTGCGCGACGCCGACGGCGCGTCGGGCGTTCGCGAGGTGCCGTTTGTGCTGCGCACGACTGGGGGGGATTGTCGAAACGTTGTGGCGAGGGATTTGGGGTCGTTGTTTGCCGCGGTGGGGATCGAGCGGCGGTTTACGTGGGGTGAGATGGATTGGAGCACGACGCGCACGGATGAAGAGGTTGAAGAGGAGCGGCGTCGGCGGCGCGATCACGGAGAGACATCGCGGTCGAGCGCGAGCGTTGAAGACGAGGACGCCGTGCCTCACGCGTATCGTGATCCAATGCCGAGCAACCCATCGATGCGCAAGAAGCAAACGATGGATGTACATCAGGCATTGAAGCAATTGGATAGCGCGTTTGAAGCCATCGCGGCGTGCGCGTGGTTAACCGAAGAAGACGCCGAACGCAAAAGAATTGTACAGTTTGAAGTCATTCCTCATCTCGTCAGCCAAGGTTGGGTGCTTAAAGGTGATACCATTGAGGCCATTTGGCGTGGCGAACGAGACGAGACCACGCTCCTCGACGGGTTGGATGGCGGGAGTTCGCTCGCCGTGCTCGCCGTGTTGCGACACGCGAAGAATTTTGAGCGCATGTACGGAGCGCCGCCGTAATTTAAAACATCAGTAGCACGCACACACACACAAGTTATAGCGCATGTAATTAGGTATCAGTTGGTAGATTGATAAACATTGTTCATCGTCGTCATCATCATATACATTTCAAAGTTACAGCAGCAGCATCGGGTACCAGCGCGACGCCGGTCAAAGAGAACAAATACAAATACCGTCCGTCGTCAAGCGCGCTCACGCATTCGTCGCGTCGCATTCGAACGCCACCAAGTAGCATTCACGCTCAAACGGTTGCGATCGCGTCGACTCATTTGGCGGCGTTTTAGAATTCTGTGGCGCATCCATCGCGTCGTTCCGAGCGACGTAGGAACTCACGCGCTCGTCGTCGAACATCGACCATTGCGAATGATCGACGTCATCATCTCGCACGTGCGCGATAAAGTGTCCTGAAGACACCGCCGATCCCAAGTGTGAGATTACACCTCGCAACCGCGCGCGAGTCGCTCGCACCACTTCGCGAACATCGCTGTGGTCTTCATCCCCGCCACCGGCGCCGACGTACGCGTCCAACGTCAACGTCCCCGGCACGCGCACCGACGTCCGAATCTTCCCCACGCGAACGACATCATCGCGCACAATCTCCGTCGTAAACCGCTTCAGATGCACGAGTAACACGCGGGGAGGCGTCTTGAGCGATCGCGCACTCGTGCACGTCTCACCTCTACACGATTCGCGCTCGCACCGTCGACTCAATCCCCGCTCGGGTGTGAAATACCGCTCGGCGAGCTCGGCGATGGACACGTTATGCTCGTCCGGCACGCGCAACGCCAAACTCAACGCGCACTGCTCCTCATCGTGCGTCGACACGTCTCCACACGACTCGCACGTCAATCGATGCTCGCTTCGCCACGAAAAGTTTAATCGACTCGGACACGCGTGCGCGTTCTCGGCGCCCATTTCGCATTCGATCCGAGCGAGCGTCGCCGTGAGAAATTCCATGCAATCGTGCTGCTCGAATCCTTCGAATTCAGGATATCCCCCCAGCGCGACCGCGCCCTTAATAGCCACCACGCTCGGTGGATTATCCACGGTTGACGCGAAGAACGCATCCAATGCACGCACGAGTGGCCGATCGAATCGCGCCGCTCGACGAACATCCGCCGTAAACGTCGGCATCGATCGCAACAATTGCAACGCCGCCGCGACGTAACACGTGTTTCCCACATTCGCCACCCCGGGCGCGCCAGACGCCGAAACATCCACCGCACTTCGACGACTCGCACAGGCTCGATCATCGACGCGTTCGAGCGCGCGTAAATTGAAATCCATCTGCGCGCCCGGGAGAAATCCGAGCGCCGAGGCGTCAAACGCCGCGCGTTTACGCCGTCGCGGGAACGCGACGGCGTCTTCAGCGCGTGGCAGTGGTGCGAAAACGCGTCGCGCGCGATGGCGCGGTGCGTCGAGGTCGATGCAGAACTCGTCGTCGTCGTCGTCGTCGTCGTTTGAAACATCGTCGTCGGTCGCGCGCGCGCGCGTCCAATGATTCGACGCTCCACCCGAATCATCGCCGTCATCGAACCAATCGCTCAGCTCGACGCCGTCCAAGGAGGCGGACGCCGAGGCGCGCCATCGCCGTCGCGCGCGCGCGCCAGCCGTGGGGTCGTCCGCGTCGGCGTCCGCGTCGGCGACGGCGCGCGTCGTCGGCGGCATCGATTGGTCTGGGGTGCTCAGATTCACCTTGACGCGCGCCGGGGACGTCGCACGCGCGCGTGCGTCGCGCGCGCACGCGTCAGCGCGTCGTACCGCGTCATCATCATCGCTATGCGCGCGCGCGCGGGCGTCAGTGCGCGACATGGAGACGTCGGCGACGACGAATGACGTCGGCATTGGATGACGCGACGGGCAAAGCCATGGAGGTTGGCGTGACGCGACGGCCGTACCGCGTGCTCTACGACCCGCGCGCGGGCGTGGACGATGACGGTGATGACGACGCTGACGACGCCGCGCGCGCGAGCGCATCGTCGACGGCGACGACGTCGGCTTTGGATGACAATTACACCGACCCCGAGCTGTTTCTCTCTCGCTTGCGCATCAACGCCAACGTGCGACACCGTCGATGGCGCGCGAGCGCGCTGACGTCGATGACGATATCGCAGCAGTGTTGCGTGGTGGTGCTGCACGCGTGCGCGCACGGGACGATGCGGACGGGGATGGTTGATGTGGACGCGTGGGCGCGTCGGGCGCGCGGCGCGTTGGTCGTCGGTTTGTGCGCGTGGGCGTGTGTAGGCGACGACGTGCGCGATGACACGCGCGATGGCGATGGAGCGAGGTGTTGTGATGGTCGCCGGACGCCGTTAGTACGGTTTCTGTGGCGCGTCCTTCGTAGCGTGCGATTGGGCGCGCTGACGACGTGCGGGCTGGCGGCGCTCGCGCCGCTGTGTCAAACCATGACGGCGGCGATGTCGAGCGACACCGCGCACGTCTGCGCGTGTCTCGCGCTCGTAACGTACGCGATAACGTATGATTACGCGTTTATGAATCTGGAGACGAAGCAGCTGGCGAGCACGTTTTCGCTCGGGGCGTCCATGTTCGCGTCCATGCTGCTCGCGTCTCGATTCGACGACGCGCGGTGCGCCTACGTGGACGCGTTGCTCGCCGTGGAATCGTACGTCTTAAGCCCATACGTTTGGCGCGCCGTGCGCTCATTCTCCACGACATTGCATGTATGTGTCATTATCGTCATGCACGTCGTCGCATTCATCGCCGTGCGCGCGCATCACGCGAAATTAGCCATCGCGTACGCCGTCGGAGCCGCGTGTCTCGCGCTCGGCGCGCCGACGTTTCTCGTGCAAAGCGTCGCTCGAGGCAAGACTCAAATCGCCGGTCCGTGGGACGAAGCTCTGCCGAGCTTGGAATTATTTAGAAATACCGAACGCGCTGCGGGCGTGCCGCGGTATCGTCATTACGTCGCGAATAAACGCATCCCAAAGTCATTGTAACGCGACGCCGGAGCTCGCGAGCGCACGTCCCAAACCCTGTCCCTGAATGCAATGTCCTCAGAGTGCGACGCACTTTCGCCATGTCCGTCCACGACCGATTCCCGCACTCGACCGCGGAACTATGCCGCGTCACCGCGGTGCAGTTCGGCGTGCTGAGCCCGGACGAAATCGTACGTCATCGTCGACGCGCCGTTCGATCGCGAGTCCCAAGGGGTCGCGCGCGCATTCTGGAGGATGATCTTTGGACGATCTTGCGCGATGCGTGCGCGCGTGAGGCGGGTTACGCGCGTCGGGGCGATCAACTGTGATAGAGACTGACTGTGCGCGTGTTTCTCCATTCGTGTGTTGTCGTACGCGCGTGCGCAGCGTAAGATGTCGGTGTGTGAGATTGAGACGAGCGAGACGTACGACAAGGGACGTCCCAAGCGCGGTGGGTTGAGCGATCCGCGTATGGGCACCATGGATCGTGGGTCGGTGTGCGAAACCGATGGATGTGATTCGGTGCAGACGCCTGGGTACTTTGGACACTTGGAGTTGGCGAAACCCGTGTTTCATCACGGGTTTATCAACGTCGTGTTGAAGTGCTTGCGGTGCGTCGGGTACTCGTCTTCGCAGTTGTTGTTGCACAAGGAGGAGGATGCAAAATACGCGCAGTTGATGCGTATTAAGAATCCCAAAAACCGGTTGAAGAAGTTGGTTGATGCGTGCAAGTCGAAGAGTGTGTGTCCGTACACGGGAACCGCGCAGCCGCAGTACCGTTTGGAAGGGATGAAGATCACCGCCGAGTTCAAGCACAGAGATGAGGAATTGTTGCCCGAAGGTGGTGAACGCAAGGTGATCATTACAGCTGAGCGTGCGTTGCAAATCTTGAAGGGAATCTCCGACGAGGATTGCCGTATTTTGGGTTTAAACCCCGAGCACGCGCGTCCAGATTGGTTCATCTTGCAAGTGATGCCTGTGCCGCCGCCGCCGGTGCGCCCGTCCGTCTCCTTCGACGCGTCCACGCGTTCTGAGGATGATTTGACAGTCAAGTTGATGGAAATCGTGAGAACGAACAAAAACTTGGAGCGCCAAGAGCAAAACGGTGCGCCTCAGCACGTCATCTTAGAATTTACAGAACTCCTCCAGTACCACATCATGACGTTTATGGACAACACGGTGGCGGGGATGCCTCGTGCTTTGACGCGAAGCGGACGCCCCATCAAGTCTATTTCTGAGCGTTTGAAGGGTAAGGCTGGGCGTATTCGAGGGAACTTGATGGGTAAGCGCGTCGATTTCTCGGCGCGTACTGTCATCACCCCCGACCCGAACTTAATGCTCGACGAACTCGGAGTGCCGTGGTCCATCGCGCTGAACATGACGTACCCGGAGACGGTAACACCGTACAACATCGAACGCTTGCAGCGATTGGTGGAGAATGGCCCGCACCCGCCGCCTGGTGAAACGGGTGCTCGGTACATTATTCGTGAAGATGGTCAGCGTTTGGATTTGCGTTTCTTGAAAAAGTCTAGCGAGAAGCGCTTGGAGTACGGCTACAAGGTGGAGCGACACATGATCAATGGTGATGTCGTGTTGTTTAACCGGCAGCCGTCGTTGCACAAGATGTCCATCATGGGTCATCGCGTGCGAATCATGCCTTACTCGACGTTTAGATTGAACTTGTCGGTGACGCCGCCGTACAACGCCGATTTCGATGGTGATGAAATGAACATGCACCTCCCGCAATCGTACGAAACGCGCGCCGAGGTCAAGGAGTTGATGATGGTCCCGAAGATGATTGTTTCGCCGCAGGCGAACAAACCAGTCATGGCTATTGTGCAAGACACGTTGCTCGGCTGCCGTTTGATCACCAAGCGCGACACGTTCATCAAGAAGGATGTCTTTATGAACATCATAATGTGGCTCGAAGATTGGGATGGCAAGATGCCCAAGCCTGCTATTCTCAAACCTGAGCCGTTGTGGACCGGTAAACAAGTGTTTTCCATGATGCTTCCCAAGGTGAACTTGTTGCGCACGAGCGCTTGGGCGAGAGACGCCGACGACATGAACTTTAGCGTCGACGACACGGGCGTGCGCATCGAGCAAGGTGAATTGTTGACGGGTACGTTGTGTAAGAAGACCATGGGTAGCGGTGGCGGTGGTTTGATCCACGTCACTTGGGAAGAATGGGGACCGAATGCCGCGCGAGGTCTCATCTCGCAAACGCAAACGCTCGTCAACTACTGGGTCTTGCACCACGGTTTCACCGTCGGTATCGCCGATACGATTGCCGACGACGAGACGATGTATTCCATTAACAACACGATCACCAAGGCGAAGCAGGATGTGAAGGAAGTTATCAAGCTCGCTCAAAACAACGAGCTTGAACTTCAACCGGGTATGACGATGCAGCAATCGTTTGAACAGAAGGTGAACCAAATCTTGAACAAGGCGCGTGACAACGCGGGTAACTCCGCGCAAAACTCGCTGAAGGATACGAACAATGTCAAGATGATGGTAACCGCTGGTTCGAAGGGTTCTTTCTTGAATATCTCGCAGATGATTGCTTGCGTCGGTCAGCAAAACGTTGAAGGTAAGCGTATCCCTTACGGCTTCAAGGGCCGCACGTTGCCGCACTTTAGCAAGGATGACTTTGGTCCTGAATCCCGTGGTTTCGTTGAGAACTCATACCTTCGTGGTTTGACACCGCAAGAGTTCTTCTTCCACGCCATGGGTGGTCGTGAAGGTTTGATCGATACCGCGGTTAAGACTTCCGAAACGGGTTACATTCAACGTCGTCTCGTCAAGGCGATGGAGGATGTCGTCGTCAAGTATGACGGCACCGTCCGCAACAGCGTCGGCGACGTCATTCAGTTCTTGTATGGTGAGGATGGTATGGATGCTACGATGATTGAGTCGCAAAGCATTGATACGTTGCGTTTGAGTGTCAAGGACTTTGCGAACAAGTTCCACATCGACCCCGACGCGCCCAACTTTAGCAAGGGCTGGTTGAGTGACGAACAAGCGAGCGAGTTGTCTCACAGCGCCAAGGTTCGCGAGATCCTTGACCGTGAATGGGACCGTCTCCAAGCCGATCGCGTTGAATTACGTAAGATTTGTCCCACAGGTGATCCGAACGTCCATCTTCCGGTTGCGATGAAGCGCATCATTTGGAACGCGCAAAAGCAATACGGTTTGTACGCGCCGGGCAAGGGTGAGGAAGTGCAAGTGACGCACGTCATTGAATCCGTCGCTGCGTTGCTGCGAAAGCTTGTCGTCGTGCCTGGTAACGATGCGCTGTCCATTGAGGCTCAACGCAACGGTACGATGCTTTTCTTCGCGCACGTGCGCGCCAACTTGGCGGCCAAGCGCGTGTTGAAGGAACACAAGCTTACGCCGGCGGGCTTCGACTGGGTCATCGGAGAAATAGAATCACGCTTCAAGATGGCGCTCGCGCCGCCTGGTGATGGTATCGGCACAGTAGCTGCGCAATCCATTGGTGAGCCCGCGACGCAGATGACGCTCAACACGTTTCACTTTGCCGGTGTGTCTGCAAAGAACGTTACGCTCGGTGTCCCCCGTCTCAAAGAAATCATCAACATTGCCAAGCAGATCAAGACGCCGTCGCTTACCGTGGCGCTCAAACCCGAACTGGCTTCTGACAGAACCCAAGCGAAGAACGTGCAAGCGTCGCTCGAGTACACCACTTTACACTCCGTTGCGGCAGTCACCGAAGTGCATTACGATCCGGATCCTACGGATACTGTGATTGAAGAGGATCGCGAATTCGTTCGCGCGTACTACGAGATGCCTGATGAAGAAGTCGACCCGTCGCGTATGTCACCGTGGTTATTGCGCATCGAATTGAACCGTGAAATGATGGTTGATAAGAAACTTCTCATGGCTGACGTCGCCGAGCGCATTAATGAAGATTTCCAAGGCGACTTGTCGTGCATCTTCAACGACGATAACAGCGAAAAGTTGGTTCTTCGCATTCGCATCATGAATCCCGAAGGTACGAAGCAAGATGCCGACGCCGACACCGAAGACGAAGTATTTTTGAAGAGATTAGAGACGCAAATGCTTTCCAACTTGGCGCTTAGAGGTATCCCAGACATTAAGAAGGTTTTCATTCGCGAAGCAAAGACCAACGCCGTCAACGCCAAGACAGGCCTGTTCGAAAAGCAAACCGAGTGGATGTTGGACACTGAAGGCGTCAACTTGTTGCAAGTAATGGCGCATCCGGATGTTGACTTCTCGCGTACGACGAGTAACCACTTGATTGAGGTGATTCAAGTGTTGGGTATTGAAGCCGTGCGTAACACGCTTCTCAAGGAACTTCGCGGTGTGATTGAATTCGACGGCTCGTATGTCAACTACAGACACTTGGCCATCCTTGTCGAAGTTATGACGTACAGAGGACACTTGATGTCGATTACTCGTCACGGTATCAACCGTGTGGAAACCGGTCCGTTGATGCGATGCTCATTCGAGGAAACTGTGGACATTTTGTTGGAAGCTGCAGCGTTCTCCGAGCTCGACAACATGACTGGTCCGAGCGAAAACATCATGCTCGGTCAGTTCTGCCCAATCGGTACGGGCGAATTCGGCGTACACTTGAACGAAGAGCTTCTCAAGGAGGCGATCGATTTAGATTTGTTTACGGACAGTGGTATGATGCGAACGCCTGGCCACGGCGGTTCCATGACGCCTGGTCGCGAAGGAAGCCAGACTCCAAGTTACGGTGGCCGCTCGCCGTCGTTTTTGTTGTCACCGCATGCGTCTCCTTTCGACACGCACATGGCATTTTCCCCATACAGCGATGGTATGGCGTTCTCACCGGGAGGGGTTGGAGGGTTTTCTCCGGGTGGTGGTATGGCGTACTCCCCAACGAGTCCAGCATACTCGCCCACGAGTCCAGCTTACTCGCCCACGAGTCCAGCTTACTCCCCAACGAGTCCAGCATACTCGCCCACGAGCCCGGCGTATTCGCCCACGAGCCCAGCGTACTCGCCCACGAGTCCAGCGTACTCCCCAACGAGTCCAGCATACTCGCCCACGAGTCCGGCATATTCGCCGACGAGTCCGGCATATTCGCCGACGAGTCCAGCGTACTCGCCCACGAGTCCAGCGTACTCGCCCACGAGTCCGGCATATTCGCCCACGAGTCCGGCATACTCCCCAACGAGTCCGGCATACTCCCCAACGAGTCCAGCGTACTCGCCAACGAATTACTCGCCAAAGGAAGAAGACGAAGACGACGAGTAAATCCAAGGCGCGCGGCGCTCGACTTTTTAGTAGTAATCCTGAAATTACATCACCACACGCATACCAAACACCCATCCATTTCCACCCATCAATTATCGCACGCACCGGTATCGACGGCGACGGCGGTGACGTACGTCTTCATGCGCAATCTCCCTCAGCGCTCGCACAAAAAATATCTGCAACGACGAGCTTTCGACGACACACTCGCTGCCCAGCGTACAAAATAGTAACGGCAGGAACATTGTCGCATCTAGTATTTTTGATTTTAAATGCATTGTTTGATTACAATTTTGAGCGCGACACGTGCGTCATGTCCTCTGGGCGTACCCATTCGTCGAATTGCTCACCCGTGAGTAATCCGAGCGCGACGCCGGCTTCGCGTAGCGTGGTGCCCTCGGCGTGCGCCTTTTTAGAAATCTTAGCCGCGGCGTCATAGCCTATGCGAGGCACTAGACTGGTGACGAGCATTAAACTACTCTTCATCAGTTCATCGATGCGCTTGAGGTTCGGTTTGATGCCGACGATACAGTTCGTGGTGAAGGACACCGCGCAGTCGGCGAGGAGGCCGATGGAGCACAGGTTGTTGTGCGCGATCAGCGGCTTGGCGACGTTGAGTTCAAATGTCGACCCCATCGCGGCGCCGATGGTGACGGCGTGATCGTTACCGATGACTTGGGCGCACACTTGCATCATGCTCTCTGATTGCGTCGGATTAACTTTGCCTGGCATGATGGACGAACCGGGTTCGTTTTCAGGCAGTTGAAGCTCTCCCAATCCCGCGCGCGGGCCGCTTCCGAGTAATCGCACGTCATTTGCAATCTTAAGTAGCGAAAGCGCGATAGTTTTAAGTATCCCGCTCAATGCGGTTTGCGCGTCATGCGCGGCGAGCGATTCAAATTTATTTGGCGCGCTCACCACGCGCAAGCCGGTAAGTTTGCGAATCTCCACAGCCATGTCTTCGGCGAAATTTGGCGGCGCGTTTAATCCAGTCCCCACCGCCGTGCCACCGATGGCGAGCTCGAGCAAGTGAATGAGCGCCCCTCGCGCACGCGCAAGAGAATTTCGCATTTGCTGCGAGTACCCGCCAAACTCTTGCCCGAGCGTCATGGGCACTGCGTCTTGAAGATGTGTTCGGCCGATTTTCACAATGTCCTTCCACTCGTCCGCCTTGCGTTGCAGCTCCGTTTTCAACATCGTCAGCGCGGGAATGAGGCGCTCTTGTACCTCATACGCAGTCGCAATTGACATTGCGGTAGGGAACGTATCGTTACTTGACTGCGAAAGGTTCACGTGATCGTTCGGGTGTATGGGTGCCTTTGCCCCGAGCGCGCCGCCCAGCACCACGGCGTTCGCGTAATTCGCAATCACCTCGTTCACATTCATATTCGTTTGCGTCCCAGACCCAGTTTGCCACACCGCGAGTGGGAATTCATCATCCAATCGACCCTGGATCACCTCAAACGCGGCCCGTCGAATCGCCTCGGCGAGTTCAGGCTTTAAAATTCCGCTGTGCTCGTTCACCGTCGCCGCCGCAAACTTTACAATCGCTAGCGAACGCACAATCGCAATCGGAATCTTCTCACCACCAATCTTAAAATTCTCCAAACTCCGCTGGGTCTGTGCCCCCCACATTCGATCGGCGGGTACGCGCACTTCGCCCATCGTATCCGACTCGAGACGCCACGCGCCCGAAGCGCCGACGCCTACGGCGGCCGACGCCGTCGCGTCTCGACCAACCTTTTCACCCTCTCTCGTAAACCTCGGCTGCGCCAACGACACCCCGTGCGCAACGAGACGACTTTCATCGTCCGCATCCGTCGTTTCCGGGCGCAACAACTCCACCAGGCGCCCCGTTAAAGCCATGTCTACGTAAAGTACTTTGCGCTGACTGGACAATTAATCACCGCGCGAAAACGTCCGCGTCGCGCGCGCGTCGCGCCGTCGATCGATCGCGCGACCGCGCGCGCGAGCGGTGACTATCACGCACGCGTGTCTCGTTCGCACGCGTGCCCAATGCGCGCGTCTCGTCGCTCTACGCGCGCGAGTGAATGCCGTCGAGCGCCGTAACGAGAAATCGCCACAATGTCACTCGCGCGCGTTCGGATCTTCGCCACCGCCGCCGCTCGTCGTTTCACCTCGCACTCCGTCACACCACACCCCGCGCGTCGTTTTCGCACCGTTACCATGGCGTCGACGGCGTCAGATGCGTCGAAGCGCGCGAACACCACGCGCGTCATCGCCACCCACGACGGCGCGTTTCATTGCGATGAAGCGCTCGGGTGCTACATGCTTCAACGCACCGCGGCGTACGCGGGGGCGACGATCACGCGATCGCGCGATGCGGACGTGTGGGCGGCAGCCGACGTCGTCATCGATGTCGGCGCGACGTACGACGTGGAGAAGAAGTTGTTTGATCATCATCAACGCGAGTTTACCGAGACGTTTGGGCACGGGTTCGTCACCAAGCTCTCGAGCGCGGGGTTGGTGTACAAGCATTTCGGCGAGGAGCTCATTCGCGATGCGTTGCGGGCGGCGAGCGCGAGCGGGGCGGAGCCTGATGATGGCTTGGTGCGGAAGATTTACTTGAAGGTGTACGAGGAGTTCATCGAAGGCGTGGACGGCAACGATAACGGAGTCAACATGTACGACACGGATGCGCTGGCCAAGTACAAAGACACCACTGGGTTGCCACATCGCGTGAAGCGTTTAAATCCCGATTGGGACGAGGCGTCTACGCCGGAGAGACAGATGGAGCAATTTCTTAAAGCCGTCGCGCTCACGGGGTCGGAATTCGACGACTGCGTCAAGTACTACACGGGCAAGTGGCTACCTGCGCGTCAGCACGTCGAACATGCGCTTAACTGCGCCAAAGACGTGCACGAATCTGGGGAAATTTTACGTCTCGACACGTTTTGCCCGTGGAAGGAGCACTTGTACGAGCTCGAGGCCGAACGCGGAATCACCGACGCGAGCGAAAACCAGCCAAAATTCATGCTCTGGCAAGATAATAAAGGCTGGCGTGTTAGCACCATCCCCGTGTCGGCATCAAGTTTTGCGTTCCGCAAGGGACTACCCACGCCGTGGCGTGGCGTGCGCGACGCAGATTTGAGTGCGCTTTCTGGCATTCCCGGTTGCGTCTTTATTCACGCCGCAGGTTTCATCGGTGGCAACGATACTTATGAAGGCGCACTCGCCATGGCTGTCGCCGGCTTGAACATGGAGTAAGTAGTACCGCGTCGTAGAAGAATTTTAGAGTTGTCGTGTCTTGTGTTTTTGTGTTTGTGTGTGTTTTAGAAAATGAAATCAAAGTAAAGAAATCCAACACTTCAGTCGTAGCCTCGCGTCTCATGCCGCCGAATATCCCGGGCGCACGTAAAGGCGTGCGCCCTCCCAAAGGCAGTCGCAAAGCAAACGCTCGCGCGCACAAGTTTCCTTCAAAAGGCAAAAGTCGTGGGAACAACGCTGATGGAGATGGCGGCTCTTCCGGGGTGGGTCTCTTTGCAGCTCTCGCGGCGGCGGTCGTTGCTGTCGTTACCATCACCTTACGTACGAATGCCGAACACAACGCGCGCAATAAAAGTATTCGCGATCGTCTACGAAGTAAACCTCGCGCCGTGAGCGAGCATGCGGCGTGTAGAATGGACTGCCGGTTTATAACGTCGCGGGACGTCGAGCAAACGCTCGTAGACGGGACGTACGACGCGAAGCATAGCACACCGAACGCGCGGCCGTGTCCGCGCGTGGCGTTAAACTCAGGACGCGTGCGTGCGATTTGGGCGGATTGTCGCGACGACACGCGATTGGTGACGGTCATCGACACGGAAACGAATCATCCGTGCGGTGCGTGTTGAGAGGTTGTTACAACTGTTTTGACTACGGCGAAGCGATTCACGAAGCTTATTTCTTCGTGGTCTTTGCGCGAGACTTCGATGGAGCTTTTGATTTCAAAGCCGTCGCAGCTTTCGCTCCCTTAGTGGACTTCTTCGCGGACTTCTTCGCGGAATTTTTCTTCTTCTTTGGGCGTTTGCGGCCGTTGCAAATCCACCGTCGAAACGCGGCTTGAATTTCGCGCGCAGCTCTAGCGCGGCGTAGAGTAAGCAATCGCGCTCGACCTGCTTGCAAACGCTTTTCAAGCTCGTAGACTTCGACACGATGGCGCAAAGTGTCGATTTCGCGCTGAATTTCGGCGTTTGAGATTTCAATCTCGCGCAACGTCGTTTTTTCGCATTCGGCGCGTCCGGCCAGCTCTAGACATTTCTTTCGAGAAATTTCCACGTACTCAGCTGTATGCTCGCGTATATTGCGTAACTTCGAAGCTTGTGTCTCCATATTGGTGTGCATGCGAACGGTGCACGCATTGAGCGCGCGTTGGAGCTGCTCAATCGCTCTCAACCGTCGCGCTCGATTGCACGCCGCGCTCGCTTCGCACTCCCCCAGCGCCATGGTCAGCTCAATGAGACGCGTACGTTCGACCCTTGAGCGGCGCGATTGGCATGACATCACCCATCGCTCCAACGCATGCCGTTGTGGCTCGTCACCGCGCCTACTTGGACCGTTACGCACGCGCATCTCGGGCGCGCTTAATATAGTAGCCATGCAGTCGGTCCCGCTCACCAAAGAATCGAGTGTTCCTGTAGCGCGCTCGCGCGCGAACGATGACAATACCCACGAACAATAGTCGAGCACTAATTCCACGCCACGTCGGTACGCGCTCGCTCGCCACAATCGCCAACGCGCCGCACTTTCGCGTCACATGTGAACCGCCGGCGCGGTCAAAAGTCCTCAAAAAAACAGTTGACACCACACACGCCACCGCACGCGCGCCGATAGCGATGCGTTCGTGCGCCCGGCGCCACCGCGCGTCGTCGGCATCGGTGCCGACGAAAGTTATGGCGTTCGCGTTGCTCTCTTCGCGCCTCTCGCGCGCCGTGGCGACGTCGAGCGCGGCGTGCGCGGCGTTGGGCTACCACGAAGGCTGCACTGCGGCAGATTGCGAGCTCCTGCGCGCGCGCACGTCTGACGATCGCATGGCGGACGAGTGCGCGTCGTGCTGCGCGTCGTCGTCGGCGGCATCGGCAGCCTCGACGGCGTATGCGTCGGCGCGCGTGCAGATGTGCAAGTGAAAAATGATTGGCTATCCGGAAATCCAAACCTTTCAGGATGACCGGCTGCCGAATTTACGCGCGAACGGGTACGATATCGACATGGCGTTCAAACAAGGCGCACCGCCCGTGTTGCACATGTTTGCACTCGACGAGGACGAACCTGAGGTTGTTCGAATTGATAAATGGAGCGCAGAGATGCTGGAGGAGTTTTTGACGTCCAAGCTCACGAAGCTGGACGCCGGAGCGTTGGACGCCGGTGGTAAAGATGAACTCTAGGAAGCCGATGAAGATGATAAGTATGCGAAGATATGTGACTCACGACGCTTGAAATGCCATCGTGGCGCGTGCGCGTGATGATTCGCTCGTATACGTATTCTCGTCGGCGCCGCGAGCCGAAATAGCCAAACGCGTGGCGATATTCATCGCGTGCGTGCGCGCCGCGTGGCGCATTTCGAGCGCCTCGGTCGAAATAGGTTGCAATGTATATTATTTACTTTATTATGCACGCCGCATCGCGCTCGAGACGATCGACAACGTGCGTCGTGTCGATAAAAGTGCGACGCTAACGACTGACAACCACATTCAATCACACTCGAAAACCATACGACGCGCCCATACGGCGGCGGCTTTCGACGCGTAGCACACGGCGCGCTCGTACAATGTTTCGACACTCGTGTACGACGTTTATCGTCGTCATCCTCGCCCTCGTCGCGTGCGTTGCGGGTGAAGATGATTACTATAAAATCTTAGGCGTCGATCGCCACGCCGACGAACGCACGCTCAAGAAAAACTACCGCATTCAGGCGCTGAAGCACCACCCCGATAAGGGCGGATCCCCCGAAGAGTTTGCGAAGATTTCCGAGGCGTACGACGCGTTATCGGACCCGGAAAAGCGCAAGGTGTACGATCAGTATGGATCAGAAGGGTTGAAGCAACACGCCGCGGGCGGACATCCGGGCGCGCATCAGCACGGTGGTTTCGGCGGATTCGGTGGCGGAGGTTTTGGCGGATTCGGCGGTGGTGGTTTCGGCGGTGGCCGCGGCGGTGGAGCGAGGTTTGAGTTCCATGGCGATCCATTTGCAGATTTCTTTGGAGGCGGCGACCCGTTTGGACGAGGCGGAGGACGCGGAGGACGCGGCGGCGGTAGGCGACATCAGCATCAAGAGCCGCCGCGTCAAAAGGACAATTTGTACGGTAAGAACTCGCCGGTTACAAATTTAAAGCAAGGACACTTCCCAGGGACGGATGCGAAGAATATTTGGTTTGTCGAATTTTACGCGCCGTGGTGCGGGCATTGTCAAGAGTTAAAGCCGCACTTTGAGCGGTTGGCTAAGGAGCTCAAAGGTTTCGTTCGCGTCGGTGCGGTGAACTGCGAGACTCAAAAGGGGTTGTGTACGATGGAGAGCGTGGACTCATTCCCGACGTTGAAGCTTAAGAAGGCTGGGGTGAGCACGCAGTACGACGGTAACCGAGAACTCCAACAAATGAAAAACTGGGTGCTCGAGCAACTTCCCATAGCGTTTGCAAACCTGCGTAAGAGCACGCAATTGCTTAAATTTATCGAAACGGATTGTAAACCAGGTGCGGGATGCGTTGTGTTTTTGAACAAGGCGTATGAGACACCGGCTTGGTTCAAAGTTGCGTCGTACGCGTATAGAGGCAAGTTGCCATTCGCCGAATCGCGGGCGAACAACGCGGAGATTGCGTTGCACTTTGACATCACCACTCAGCCGACGCTCGTGGTGGTGTGCGATGGCGATATCGACAAGACTATCACCTATCCTGGCGCGCTCGATCACGACAAACCGGGTGCGGATGTCGAAAAATGGTTGGCCGAATACGCCGCCGGCGGGCGCGGATGTAGCAAAGTGACAAAGTCAAAGAAACAAGGTCTCGCGCTCGACCCTTCGGCTGACTTTTCCAAGATGAAAGTCGGCCAAATCAAGGCGCTCATGCAAGCGCACGCAATTCCATGCGTGTCATGCTATGAGAAGAGCGATTTCGTACGCGCGATTCAGTCGCACATGGCAAACAAGGCGGAACTTTAAATCGCTCGTGGTCGTATTTAGCACACACACACAATAGCAGTGAACGAGTGGAATACATTTCTAATTTCTCTTCAACAAACAAACTATTTCATACACACGCGCGCGCGTGAGTCAGAGACACGTTATTAATCTACGTGACCACCCCAGGCGTCGCCAAACGACGGCGCCCCGGGCGCGCCTGGATGTTGCCGCGGCGGTCCGCCGCCAAACGCGTGCTGTCCCGGCGGCGGCGCGCGCGGCGGCACCGGATATCCCATCGCGCGCAACGCGATTCTCGAAAACTCCCCGTACAGATGCCCACCGCGATCTAGTAACTGTAACAACGACATGATGAAAAAATGTAACGCCTGCGTGTTCTCGTCGACGAGGAATGAAATTTTACCGAATAAATGCACGACGGAGGACAGCGAACGCATGAGCGCTTGCCAACCGGTGAGCGGCGGTCCGTCGGGCGGATACCCATCGGGGCCGAAGCCCATCGGGTCGAATCCCATGGGTGGTCGACCGTACATGCCACCACCGTATCCACCGTACCCACCGCCGTACATGCCACCGCCGTATCCACCATACATGCCGCCGCCGCCGTACATCGAACTCCCGTACATGGAATTTCCGTACCCGCCGCCGCCGTACCCGCCGCCGTACATCGACCCCGCGCCGTACCCACCACCGTACCCACCACCGTACGCGCCTCGATACCCCGTATACCCGGCGCCATAGCCTACGCCTCCATAGCCGCCGCCGTAGCCACCGCCGTACGCCGACGTCGTCGAGCTCGCGTTCCCCCGGTACGTCGTCTCCCAGTTCCTCGCCGCGTTCTCGGGCGTCGATGTCGCCCCTGTGGGGTTATTTGCCGTCGCCACCGGTGCTGTGCGCGCAAAGAAACACATCACGAAACACATCGTCAGTCGTCGCATCGATGGATTGACGCGTCGCGCGACGTCGGACGCGCGACGTCGGACGCGCGCGAGACGCGGGACAATTACGCGGCTCGTCGACATCCAACGCACCTTGAGGCGTCGCACCCGCGCCTGGGCGATCCCACGGCTTAAGCGTAGACCCATCAGCGACCGGGGTGTCTTTAGACACCGTCGCACCCTCCGCGGTGGCGCGCGCCCATGGTTTCGGCGGTGGAGGCGTCGCCATCGATTGCGGCAATCAATCACAGCAATCAATCAACGAAACCTTCACCCGTCGCGCGCGCGACGTCGCGACGCGCGTGCGCGCGGGATGAATACGTGAGACGCGATGCAATGCGTGCGTCGCGCGCGTCGACGGATTACGGGACGGCGACGACGAACGCGGACGCGAACTCGAAGAGTCAGATTCTGCGGTCGCCACAGCTCCGCGCGCGGTCGCGCCTCTCGCGCGCCGCGGCGTCGACGCGTTTCGCGATGCACGCGCGCGAGAACGTGTTCGATATCATCCGCGATCGCGAGCTCGGCGATGGCGCGCGCGTGTACGGTGCGCGCGCGGTGCGCCGACGCCGGCGCGACCGCGAATCTGATGCGTATATAGAATCCTTGACGCGTGCCGACGCCACCGACGCCGCCGACGCGCGGTGTCACGCGCCGACGGGGGCGCCGATCGATGCGGTGATGCGCGATGTCACCGCGCGCACCGATGCCGAGCGCGCGGCGTCGACGTCGACGTCGGGTGCGGCGAGACTGGATGACGCGAAGACGCGCGACCGCGTCGCGGCGTGGGTCGAGTCCGACGCCTTGCGTCGCGTCGCGGGCAAGTATTGTCCGTTCACGCCGCCACCGCGAAGCACGATTGCTGTGGCGTATTCTCCAGATGGTCAAACGCTGGCGAGTACGCACGGCGATCACACGGTGAAGCTCATCGACGTCGGAGGCGGACGCGTTCGAGCGCTCGAAGGACACGGTCGAACTCCGTGGGTGGTGCGTTTTCACCCCACGAATTCGGACATACTAGCCAGTGGGAGTTTAGATAACACGGTGATTGTGTGGGACCGGCAAATCGGTGCGGCGCTGGCGCGATGGGATTTTGGGAAATCCATCGCGAGTTTGGCGTTTTACCACGAGGGTGATATTTTGTGCGTCACCGCCGGGCACAAGTTGTACGCGTGGAAGTATAAAAAGTATCGCACGCCCGGGCAGTTGAATGCAGATGGAACGGCGATAGATGTAACGAAGGCGGTGAAGGTGCTCTTGCGCACGCCGAGGTCGTTGCGAGCGGTGCACTTTCATCCGACGGGGAGGCCGATGGCGATGACGGCTGAGGTAAGAGACATGGATCCGGCGTCCATGGATCGTGCGTTGACGCGTGAAATCAGGCATGGGATGCGCATGGCGAATGGACATTATGATCAAGAGGCGGGTGTGTACGTGGCGGCACGTGATGCGCCGGGAAGCCAAGCTGGGACGCGACACGGCGTGCCGCAGCGCGAAGACGAAGCGGATCGATTTAGTTCAGGGTCTTCCTCAACCGAGGCTTTAGGGCGTTTACGATCGGTGACGATACGTAGCGATCGAACACCGCGCGCGGCAGAAAATACCATTACGCTCGCGACGCCTCGTGCGCCACAACGGGCGAATTTGGGTGTACTCAGCCGCGCGCCGATGCTATCGGCGTTGGCTTCGCGCTACGAGGCTCGCGCACGCACCAATTTTCACACCGCGCCAGGGACAGAACCGGCGGCTCAGATGCGCATCACGGGCCCACCTGCGTTTGTGCCACCGGGCGGTGGCGTGGCAGCGGCGGCGGCGGCGGCGGCACAGTCCAATGGTGACCAGGATCCTTGCATCGTGCGCTTGAAGCTGTGGAACTTTAAAACTGTCGTCGATGAAGACGGCGAGCTCGAAATTTTACCTTTTGAGGAACCAAAGCTTGTGCTTGAACACACGGTGTTATGCAGTGAGATGGGTGCGCATTTCTCGCCATGTGGACGGTATCTCGCCACGTGCCAGGCGTGCAGGCCACCGCCGTCGCTCGCGATGAACAGCACTGGCGAAACGACGCGCTACATTTGCGAGCTTCGCACGTACTCCATCGACGCTTCAAACTTTGGTGAGGTTTTGAACGCACGAGCAGTCAAAGCGGCACATTGTTTGACGAGCATTCAGTTCAGCCCGACGAGCGAGCATGTATTATTGGCGTATGGACGTCGCCATCCATCGTTGTATCTTCTTATGGCGGATGCCGAATCGTTTTCCCAAGTGCACACAATTTTGGAAATTTTCAGCGCCAAGGACATGCACCTCGTGCGCATTATACCATCCGTTGAAGATGAAGTTAATGCCGCATGTTTCCACCCGATTCCAGGACAAGGCATCGCGTACGGTACGAAGGAAGGTAAACTCCGAATGTTGACGCACGATCGATCGCCAGAAAAAAACGACAAGAGCTCCGAAGCCGCCGACGCGGAAAACTCCCCGCTCACCACCACGGTGTAAATTACCAGCACAGCAACAGACGCGTGATTGAGGAACACTAAGTTTCACCAATCGTGCCATGTTTCGTGGTTATTATCATCAGTATCGTCTTATGAAGTGTATCAAAATGTTACGTATGAGAACCGTTCAGTACATCCCCAACACGCCGACGCCACAATTTCCCACGCGTGACGTCGACGCCTCGCGACGTCGACGCCTCGGACATCATCGCACCGCACGCACATCGACATTTCGCCTAGCACCCGTACCATCCCACGCTCTTTCGCGCTCTCGATCGATAAACGACGCCGAAATGCAGAGCTATAGACGGAAGCTGCTCACATTGGGCGAAGAGCTGATGTTTAACGTGACGGATCGCGCGGACGATCCGAGCGCGTCACGTCCACAGCGCGCGCCGTACGCGTGGCCACTATTATGGGTCGTCCCCGGCGCAATATTTTTGACGTTTGTCATGTTTCGCGATGGCGTGCTACGTCGATGTTGTCGCGGCGTTCGTCGACGGAGACACGGCCGAATGCGGATGCGGGACGCAACCGGGACGACGCATCCGCGAGAATTTCTTGACACTTCGTCATCGTCCACATCGTCCGTTGCCGACGCCGCCGAAGCGCGTGAAATGTTATCTGTGTTGCGTCGCGCGGAAGAAGGCTCAGCAATGGGTGACGACAACGCAACATTTGACGCGTGGCGACAGCTCTCGATTGGACGCGAAAGCGATTTTATGCGCAGACGTTTGAGAGACGTTGACGAAGAGAGCGAACATCGCCGCGCAATCGTCACCTTGCCCGAAGGTGTGCTCGCGAGAGAGGCTCATCACCATGAAAGCTTTTGGGAGCAGCAACACAAGCGAATCCGGCCGGCGACCAGGCGCGTCATTCAACTTTTGCCTCGCTGCGTCGTCGGTAGTCCTCGATGGTGGCAGTTTCTACGCGCCACGAACATGATCGAAACGCGCGGGGTGAACGACAAGGGCGAGAAAGAAACCATAGCCATCGAGCTCGAATGCCCGATATGCGTCGAGACGCTCGAGGCGGAAGAAATCGCCATCATCACGCGTTGCCAGCACGTGTTTCACCAACAGTGCTTGGTCGCCTGGCTTCGGCTTCACGCGTCATGCCCGACGTGTCGATCGGAGATCACCCGAATGACTCTCGTCGATCGCATGGCGGCGTTTACGAAATATAAATCGTCCGCAACGAGCGCGGGCGCGAGATCATCGGCGTCGGCAGATGTATCGAGCGCGTCGGCGTCGGCGACTTGGGCCGCGTAACCGATACCGCGTGGAGCCGACGCGAACATCTCGCACGCGTGCCCTCGATCGCCCCATCAAATGCGCGCACATGTAATGCAACGAATAGTTATGCGACGCGCGCGTCATTGATGTCAACACTCGCGCGTTCGGCGAGCGTCACGTGCTCGCGAGCCGTGAGCTCGTCGGCGGTTTGAACAGGTTTACTCAAAAGTGCTCCACAAACGTGTCCTCACACGCCGTCGCGTATCGCTGCGATCGCTACCACGCGCGTGCACGCGTAAAAACATACACTCTGACCCGCGCGAGGCGCGCGAATTAGGTTTCAAGGCGTCAGGCGCGCGCGGTTCGCTCGTAAAGTGTGTCTCGCGCGAGGCAATTCTTTTCGTGTGCGCGCCGACATGTCTTCCTCCGTGCGCTCGCCGAGCAAGGAACGAAAGGACGACGCATCGCCGGGATTACAAACTCCAAACGATGCGTCGCCTGAGCACTCCATCGCGACGCCCGGGCACGAAGGTGGGCGGTCGAGCGGGACGAAGCGCTCGAGAGACGACGAGCTCGAAGGCGAGACGTCGACGGACCGCGCGACTCGTTCGCGGAGCGCGTCGACTGTGGAGCGCTTGCCTGGCTTACGCGTGCGAGTTAAATCGGTCTGTGGTGATTTATCGTCGGTGATTACTAAATTACGGGATAGCGGGTGCGTAGTGGGCGAGTGTTTCGTTGAAACGTTGAAACGCCAGACGAGCGGCGCTCCGGGCGCTGTCGACGACGGTTGCCTGTACCAGTGATGACGGAGGGCTTTATTGATGCGATTTTGTGCTGACACGCATGTGTTTTAACATTTTTAGGTTGAGCGCTGAAGAACGCGCGCGTTTAGATGATCAAGCAGACGCGTTGCGAGAAGAACTCGAGTGTTTGGAAGGGTGCGTGAGGTTTAAACGACGTCGCCCAACGCCGTCGACTAAATGTGTTTATTTTTTCGCATCTCGCAGTGAAGTTTACGACGTGTACGAACAAGATGACGAGATCGCAGTTTATGTGTTGGAATTCATTAAATTTGCGCGCGCCAAAGCGCGTCCGACGGCGAATTTCACAACTATGCCCAACGACGTCTTGCACTTGGTATTGAGACACTTCAGAAAAGAAGCGAAGCAGTTAATCGCAATGTCAACGGTGAATAAACAGATGCGCGATGCGGTGCGAAATCCTATCGTGTGGCAATCTGTTGATTTGCGGGCGTACAAGTCGTCAATTACGGATAAGATTCTGTATAGTATCGTTCAGGATGACGACGCGTTTTCGTGCGTCAAAAGGCTCTACTTGCGCGACTGTTCTCAATTGACTGATCGATCCGTGCTCAAAGTGCTGCGCAAGTGCTACACGACCATAGAGTACATCGATTTAGAAGGCTGCGAAAGGTTGACAGAAGAGACGTTGCGTTTCATCATGCATGAGTGTAAGCAGCTCATCGCGTTAAACGTCAGAGGATGTAGCGGCGTGTCGGCCAAGTATATTTTCGACAACTTTTTCGCCTTGCCAGATGACTTGGTACGGATCAAGGTTAACGACACGCGCGGTATTCACGGACGCGTTGATCAAGATGACTTTTTAAAGCTCGCTGAATCGGTCGAGGAGTTCACAGCCAAGTATAAAGAGCGCATCGGAGACGCTGCGAAGGTTCAAGAGTGGGAGGCGCGGTTGAACAGTCAGAGCGACGTGTTACGCGTGGCCGAGTTTATCAAGGAGACTAGTCAACACGTTTCGCGCTGGAAACGCGGCGAATCTGCGGCGTGTGATCACGCACACACTATCCAACTCGTCGGCAGTCGACGCGCTGATCCCATTTTAACGCTCTTTCCGGAGTGCGGTCACGTGAGCTGCGTCGATTGCACGCTGAACGAGCGCCGGCACATGCGCCTAATCGATGGTGAGTACATCTACCCGTGTGGAATGTGTCACGAACCAATGCCCTCGCCTGGTGGATTCGAGGTTGTCGTGCGCGGTGCCGAACGTCGGGCATAGAGAGTGAAAACTCTCTCGCCTTGCATCTCGACGGCGCGGCGAAATACCCGCCCGCGAGTTTCGGTCGACGAGCGGTTGCGCCAAGCCCGCTCTAATTAAGCTAGCGACGAGCATGTCATCAGCACCACTTAGCTAGTGTACACGTAGTAGTTATTTTTGTAAAAAGCGATCAGTTTACAGCGCGGGCGGGCATTGTGTGTAACTCGCGCTTCGCGAAGCTCGAGCACGTGATTGTTTTTTCAAGCGAGAATCAGTTATCGAATGTGATTATTGAATCGTAACGTGTGGATTTACTACAGCGTCGCGTAGTGGAAAAGAAATGGCTCCTTGCCATACGACTTAAGCGAAAACGTTCACTTTGTTGTTGAGGGAAAAATTTTCAGCTCGCCGCTCGTCGACGACGCGTCGTCAGAGGATGACGACGGTCGCCTCGCGTCGGCGAAAAAAAAAACTTTCTTCTTACTTGGCGCAAGCACCAATAGCCCCAAGGTCCTTGTAGGCGGCCAAGAGGCGATCGACGGTGGCTTGCTCGGAAGCACGCACCCACGCGCGGGGATCGTAGTACTTCTTGTTCGGCTTTTGCTCGCCCTCCGGGTTGCCGATTTGGCCTTGGAGGTAGGCGTGGTTCTTCGCCTCGTACGCGCGCGTGCCTTCCCAGAAGCTCCATTGGGTGTCGGTGTCGATGTTCATCTTGATGACACCATAGCTCACGGCTTCGGCGATTTCTTCCGGGGAAGAACCAGAGCCACCGTGGAAGACAAAGTAGATCGGCTTGTCGCTCGCAGAGCCCGTCTTGTCCTTGACGTACGCTTGCGCGTTCTTCAAGATTTTCGGGGTCAACTTGACGTTACCCGGAGAGTACACGCCGTGCACGTTGCCGAACGCCGCAGCGATGGAATAGAAGTCCGGCGCAATCGGTTGGAGCGCTTCGTACACTTGGTAGATTTCTTCCGGCTTGGAGTAAAGATCCTCCGGAGCGACGTCGCTGTTATCCACGCCATCCTCTTCGCCCCCGGTGATGCCGATTTCCATCTCCAAGAAGCAGTTGATCTTCTTCATGCGCGTCAAGTACTCCTTGCAAATTTCCAAGTTTTCCTCAATCGGCTCTTCAGACAAATCAAGCATGTGCGAAGAAAACAACGGTTCACCGTGTTGAGCGAAATACTTTTCATTCGCCTCGAGCAACCCGTCAAACCACGGGAGCAAGTTCTTCGCGCAGTGATCGGTGTGCAAAATCACCGGCACGCCGTACGCGTCCGCCAACTCGCGCACCATCAACGCCCCAGCCACGCATCCACGCACCGCAGCTTGTTGATCCTTATTATCGAGTCCTTTCCCCGCCATAAAGTGACCACCACCGTTGGAAAATTGCACAATCATCGGCGCGTTCGCCTTCTTCGCAGCCTCCAAGCACGCGTTGATCACCGGCGACATCGTGCAATTCACCGCGGGAATGGCGTACCCGTGTTCTCGCGCGTGGTTCAGCACGTCGATCATATCTTGACCGGTGACGACGCCCGTCTTAAGCGTCGCCGGGGCCTTGGTCGCCGACGCGCGCGTCACGCACCTCGACGCCCGCGCCGTCGTCGTCGTCGTCGTCGTCGTCGTGCGTCGCGCGCCCGTAGGGATCGCCGCGTGCGCCTTCATCGTCATCATCGTCGTCGTCGTCATCCTCCTCGGTGTGTCGTTCGAGCGGTGTGTTAAAGAAAAGTCGTGTGGATGCTCCTCGTGCGTTGAAGAACGTGTCACGTACGGATCGTGTGGTCGTACGTCACGCGGCGCGTCGCAATGTGACGCCTCCGCGCCGCGTCGTCGGTCGTCGGCGTCGCGAGTGGATAGGGGCGCCTAAAACCGCGTGCGACGACGCGCGAAACCCACACCCACGCCGATCGACGACCGACCGCCGACCGACCGACGACCGCCGACCGACGACGTGGGCCATACGCGTGGGCCATATAATAGGATAGGATATGGATATGATATGGGTCGGGTCGGGTCGGGTCGGGTCGGGTCGGGTGTGGATAAGATGTGTGTGGATGACAGGATGACGTCACGCCCAGTGGCACGCCGTGTGCGTGTGTGCGTGTGTATGTATACTCGCGTGGATGGGTGTTTCGTGTGTAGAGTATGGGTCAGGGGCGATGACATGCGCGTGGAGAGACACATGGCGGACGTGTAATATATATATATAGATGCTTATGATGGGAGTATATGAGCCCCCCCACGGGCGTCGTCGGACACTCGGACACTCGGTATCATCGGACACTCGGCATCATCGGACACTCGGCGCCATCGCGCGACGACGACGCCACTGGCCGATGCGATGCGCGTGGATGACGACGACGACGACGACGACGACGGGCTCGATGCGCACAGGCGCGTGC
>Ga0181556_1001300_pt1 | contig 25389 bp, 7 predicted proteins | sample 011ome_14_FD_148651 | JGI IMG/M metagenome (GOLD analysis project Ga0181556, IMG submission 148651) | Coastal salt marsh microbial communities from the Groves Creek Marsh, Skidaway Island, Georgia - 011505AT metaG (spades assembly) | ecosystem: Environmental > Aquatic > Marine > Intertidal zone >...
GGCGGTGGCGGTGGCGCCGAGGGTGAGGCTGCGGGCTGGGGAGGTACGGATGGCGGGGGTGAAGCGCAGGGGGTTTTCCAGCAGGCGCAGGGTGAGCCAGGCCAGGGCGGCGGAGAGCAGGGCGGCAGCCAGCCGGGCGGGCAGGCTCAGGGAGTGTCCGGCGATGAGGGGCGCGAAGATCAGGACCGGCCAGTGCCATAGATACCAGGAGTAGGAGATGCGGCCGATGGCGCGTAGCGCGGTGGTGTCGAGCAGGCGGGCGGGGCCGCGGGTCGGGGTGGCGGTGCCGGCGGCGATGGTCAGGGCGGTGCCGAGGGTGGGGAGCAGGGCTGCGGTGCCGGGGTAGAGGGTGGTTTCGTTCAGGCGGGTGCAGGCCAGTGCGATCAGGGCCAGGCCGGTCCATCCGGTGATCGCTGCGGCGCGCGATGACAGCCGGGTCCAGGTCGTGGCGGTCAGGGCGATCAGGCCGCCGACGGCCAACTGCCACGCCCGCGTCGGCAGGGAGAAGAACGCCACGAACGGGGCGTAGTGCATCACCACCAGCGAGACGGCGAACGAGGTCGCCGCGATCGCGGACAACAGCAGCAGGTAGGGCCGCCGTGACGGCGCGGCCCCGGTCCCCGGCAGGCCTCTGCGGCGGAGCCACCACGCGGTGGCGATGATCAGCGCCGGCCAGACCAGGTAGAACTGCTCCTCGACACCCAGCGACCAGTAGTGCTGGAACGGCGACGGTGGCAGAGAGGGCGCGGAGTACTCGACCCCGTGCACGATGAACCAGTAGTTGCCGACGTAGAGGGCGCTGGCGATGCCGTCGCCGACAGCGCTGCGGGCCTGCAATGGGGGCAGCAGCGCGATGGCCGCGACCATGGTCACGATGCCGACCAGTGCCGAGGCCGGCAGCAGGCGGCGGGCCCGGGCGCCGTAGAAACGGCGCAACCGCACGGTTCCGTTGGTGGCGACCTCACGCCACAGCAGTCCGGTGATCAGGAACCCGGAGATGACGAAGAACACGTCCACCCCGACGTAACCGCCGCCCACCCCGGGCACCCCGGCATGGAAGAGCACCACTGCCAGCACCGCCACCGCCCGCAGGCCCTCGATATCCCCGCGAAAACCACTGTCGGGCAAGAGTTCACCGCGCCCAGACAGGGGACTCGCGCGATCGGTCTGCCGCACAATCCTCCACCTCGTCAGCGACACCGGCTGTGAATCGGCAAATTGTCGCACCCCGGGGTTGTCGAGTTGGCCGATTGATGAGAAGGGCGGATTGGTCGAGACCGGTTGTTCAGCCCTCGGCGAGCGATCGCGCGGCAAGTGCCGCGATGACCGGCCCCATCAGGCGCGAGTACTCGACAGTCAAGTGGCTGACGTCGACGTAAACCTGGGCGTTTCCCACGATGGCGGGGCAGCGGTCGGCAGTGCAGAACAGATCGGTCACATCGGCGTAGCGACCGCCACCGGCTTCGGTGGCGGTCGCTTCAGCCCGCATGCCTGCTTCGTTCACCGCGGTTGACCGCTCGGACAGGCATGCCGCCGGATCATCGAGGTGGGCTGACAGACACAGCGGTAGTACTTTGCGCGGGGCGGGGACCGGGCCCAGTACCAGCACCTGGGCGCCGGTCGCGCGCAACTGCCGCACCAGATTGGTCAGGCCGGTAAGCCACTGCGCCGAGTACGGTTCGAAGTGCGACAGGTTCTCCTCGGCACCGTAGCTGCGCCACATGCTGACAACGATCAGGCTCGGGCGCTCGGTCGCCAGCCTGTCGAGGATGAGGTCGCGCCACTCCTCGCAGTGCTGAAGACGTTCGATCATCCGGCGCACGGCACTGTCGACGCGCATGACCATCGGCGGACAGGCGGCCTTGGCGAGCAGTTCGGTCCGCCAGCCCCGCTGCGTCGCCGCCGCGGTGAACGCCGGACTCCACATCGCGGCGTGCGAGTCACCGAACAGAGCGACCGTGGTCGATGAGCTCGTGTTGCCGCTCGCGCATTCCGGCTGCCCCGTCTCGTAGGGGGTTCGCAGGCAGCCGCCGACCGACTGCTGGCTTTGCTGATGAGGTATCTCGGAAAGCGGCGGAGCGAGGTTCTCCGGCACCGCCCGGAGCCGGACCGATTCTGCGACGACGCTGTGCACCTGGGCCACCGCATCCCGTACGGCCGCCGTGTATGCGGCGGCGCCGGAACCGGCGGGGACCGGGGGAACGCTGACCGTGAGCGGTGCCGCCGGGGGCCCAGGCCCGATCTGCTTGGGAACCAGCGGGAGTACCGCGGCGGCGGCACCTACTGCCATCGCGGTGACAACGGCGCCCAGGCCCAGGCTTTTTCCCGGCGACCGGCGCAACCCCGTTCCGAACCGGATCGGGTTCTCGACGAAGCGCAGCGTGAGCACCGCCAGCACGGCGGAGAACAGGGCCGCGGCCACCCGGCCCTCCAGACCGAGCGGATGCCCCACCATGGCCGGCGCGAGCACCAGCACCGGCCAGTGCCACAGGTACCACGAGTAGGAGATCCGACCGATGGCGCGCATGGCCGGTGTTCCGAGGAGTCGCCCGCATCCACCCCGCTCGTCGGTGCACCCCGCACCGATGATCAGCACCGCGCCGACGGTGGGAAGCAGCGCGGCGGTGCCCGGGTAGGGCGTGGTCGAACTAAGCAGCAGGCAACCCGCCACCACCAGAGCCAGTCCGGCCCACCCGGCGCAGGCTGCCGCCGCCGGCCGCAGGCGACGCCATTGCGCCGCGGTGAGCGCGACTACCCCGCCCAGGGCCAACTCCCAGGCCCGGGTGGGCAGCGAGAAGTAGGCGACCGGTGGCAGCCACTCGGTCATTACCACCGACAGCGCGAATGACACGATCGCGGTGACGACGAGGATCGTCAGATAGGGGCGGCGCGACGAGGTTGCTTCGATCCGGCTGCGCAGACGCACTTTCCGCATCATCCAGGCCGTGACGAGGATCAGCGCGGGCCATACCAGGTAGAACTGCTCCTCAACGCCGAGTGACCAATAGTGTTGGAACGGTGAGGGAGTCGTGGGATCGGCGAAATAGTTGATGCCGGACAAGATGAGCCATAGGTTGCCGACATACAGCGCACTGGCGATACCGTCATAGGCGACCATCGGAACCTGCAGGGGCGGAAGCAGAAGCAGCGCCCCCGCCATGGTGACGATGCCGACCAGGGCGGAGGCCGGTAGCAGCCGTCGGGCACGGGCCGCGTAGAACCGGCGCAACCGCACGGTGCCGCTCGCGGCGGCTTCCCGCCACAGCAGGCCGGTGATGAGAAACCCTGAGATGACGAAGAACACGTCGACACCGACGAATCCGCCGCCGACTCCGGGCACTTCAGCGTGGAAGAGCACGACGGAGATCACCGCGACGGCGCGCAGACCCTCGATGTCGGGCCGGAACGTGCGCCGGGTTGAGGCGCCCTCTCGCTCCTCGACCGGCTCCTCGACCGGCTCCGCGCTGGATCTCACAGGTTCTCCGCGATCCATCCGGTGGTGAAGTCCAGCACCGACGGGACGCTGTCGGCCAAGCTCGCTCCTATCGTCTTCTCCAGCTGGCCCCCTACCACCGGGATACGCACCTGCACCCTGATCGCGACACGCAACTCGGCACCGGCGGCGGCGGGTGCGAGGACGTTCTCCGCACGGCTCGAGCCCAGACCGCCCGAGGCCGATACCGCGACCTGCCCTCGCACGATTCCTGCACTGTCGGGCCGCCAGATTTCGCGGTATGTCAGGGCGAGGTCACCCGGGACGATCCTCGCGACCACGGCCGGCAACAACTGGCGGCCCAGGTGCTGGGTGACGGCCACCGAGACTGCCCCCTTGTCGTCGACGCTCAGCGATTCCAGCGTCGTCACACCGCCGGACAGCCGGTCCCGCCAGTACTCCTGGCAGCCGAAGGCGGTGAGAATCTCATCAACTCCGGCCGGTGATTTGGCCAAGACGTCAAACGACCGCGCCATGACGGGCCATTCTTACAGGGTGGAGATGGGCGGGCGTCCCATACGAGAAAGGACGGGTGTGGGAATCAACGACGCGTTGACAGTCCTCGTGGATTCACTGCCCGGAATGAACCGGGTGAAGGCCGTTGAACGCGCACTCGCGGGCCGCGTCTCTCCGGTGTACCTGGAAATCGGTGTGTCCAAAGGTCTCGCGTTCCGCCGGATCGGCGCCGACGAGAAGATCGCCGTCGACCCGGCGTTCCGTCTCTCACCCCGTTCTCGCGCGCTCGCCGACGCCAAGGCACGGGTCACCCACTACTTCGAGACCACCAGCGACGACTTCTTCACCACCCAGAGTGGCTTCCTAGAGCAGCGGCCCGTCGACGTCGCGCTGATCGACGGCCTGCACACCTACGAGCAGGTGGTGCGCGACGTCGAGAACACGCTGCGCTACCTGCGCGACGACGGTGTGATCTTCCTGCACGACTGCAACCCGCCCTTCGAGTTGGCCGGGCGGCGCGCGGAGTCCTGGGAGGACTTCGTCGGCCAGCAGAGCGGGCCTCTGGTGATCGGCATCTGGAACGGCGACGTGTGGAAGGCGATCGTGCAGTTGCGCACCCGGCCCGACCTGCTGGTCGGAGTCCTCAAGTGCGATCAGGGCGTGGGATTCGTCCGCAAGGGCCGGCCGGAGTCGACGCTGCCGTACACCGTCGACCAGGTCGCGGCGCTGACCTACGCCGATCTCAAGGCCGACCGCAGGCGTCTGCTCAATCTCCGACCGCCGCGCTACCTCGATGCGTTTCTGAGCGCCAACGCCGGTTCCGCCGGCCGCTAGGCGATGGGGCAGGCCATGAAGTTCGTGCTGGCGGCGTGGGGAAGTCGCGGCGACATCGAACCGGTTCTGGCCGTCGGCCGGGAACTCGTCCGACGGGGTCACGCCGTCCAGATGGCGGTGCCCCCGGACCTCGTCGGGTTCACCGCCGCCGCCGGGCCCGAGGCGGTCGCCTTCGGGCCGGACTCGCGGTCGGTCCTCGACGCCCACCGCGACTTCTGGACGTGTCTGTTCCGCACCCCCTGGCGGGTCGGTGACCTGGCGCGAGCACGCCGGCAGATCGCCGGACCGCTGCTGCGCGGCTGGCAGGAGATGAGCAGCACGCTGACCGGGCTGGCCGCCGATGCCGACCTGATCTTCACCGGTATCAACTTCGAGGACGCCGCGGCCAACGTGGCCGAGCACTTTCGCATCCCGCTGGCGACCCTGCACTACTTCCCGCTTCGCCCCAACGCGCAGGTGCTGCCCTCGCTGCCCGCACCGATCGCCCGGCGGGCGGTTGCCGGATTCTGGTGGGTGTCGTGGCGGGCAACCAAGAAGGTCGAGGACGCCCAGCGCAACGATCTCGGTTTGCCCCGGGCGCGCGGATCGGCCCCCCGGCGAATCACCGAGGAGGGGTCGCTGGAAATCCAGGCCTACGACGAAGCCTGCTTTCCGGGACTGGCCGCCGAGTGGGAGCAACGGGCCGGTCAGCGGCCGTTCGTCGGCACCCTCACCCTGGACCTGCCCACGGCCGAGGACGCCGACGTCGTCTCCTGGATCGAGGGCGGGACCTCCCCGATCTTCTTCGGCTTCGGCAGCATCCCGGTCGAGTCGCCCCGCGACACGATCGCGATGATTGCCGCCGCCTGCACCCGACTCGGCGAGCGGGCACTGATCGGTGCGGCGGGAACCGACTTCGGCGACGCCGAGGAATACGACCACGTCAAAGTGGCCGGCACGCTGAACTATCCGACCGTATTCCCGGCCTGCCGGGCGATCGTGCACCACGGCGGCTCGAGCACCACCCCGATCGTCATGCGCGCCGGCGTGCCGCAGCTCATCCTGTACTGGGACATGGTGCACGCCGTCTACGGGACGGCGGTCAAACGGCTCGGCGTGGGCACCGCCCGGCGATTCTCCAGTGCCACCGAGGACACCCTGGTGGCCGACCTGTCGGCCATCCTGACCCCCGATCATCTCGTCCGGGCGCGGGAACTGGCGACCCGCATCACCGAACCGGCCCGCGCCGCGGCGACCACGGCCGACCTCCTCGAGGATTCGGCCCGCCGTTAAATATGTTTGTACCTAAAGTCTGATTTGTAGCAAAAGTCCAATTTATTTCTAACTAAAGTCTAATTTTCAGTACCTGCAGTCTAAATTAATCCGAATACCCATTCCGCACCTGCGCCGGCGGCCTTCGGAGTAGCCTCTAGAACCTGTTCTAGTTCCGCGCGAAGCGGATAAAGAAATACGGGTTGGGGACGCTGTGAGCACAAATCCGTTCGACGACGACAGCGGCACGTTCTTCGTCTTGGCCAACGACGAGGAGCAGCACAGCCTCTGGCCGACCTTCGCGGAGGTGCCGGCTGGCTGGCGGGTGGTGCACGGCGAGGCACCGCGCGCCGAGTGCCTGGCCTACATCGAAAGCCACTGGCCCGACATCCGGCCCCGGAGCCTGCGCGAGAGACTCGCGCGGTGACCGGGGGGCTCCGCGAGGCCGACGAGCGGACCACCGGTGCGCTGCCGCTGACCCGCGCGCAACTCGACATCTGGCTCGACCAGGAGACCGGCCACTCAGGCACCGAGTGGCAGGTCGGCCTGATGGTCAAGATCGACGGACCCATCGACCGTGATGCGCTGGAATGGGCCATCAACCGGGTGATGGCTGAGGCCGAGCCGCTGCGGGTGTCCTGCTTCGAAGTCGACGGCCGGTTGTTCCAAAAGGCCGCCGACTATCCCGACATCGGCGTCGACTACCACGATCTGACCGCTGCGGCCGACCCGGTGGCCGAGGCGCACACCATGGCGTTGGCGATCCAGCGCACCCCGATGCAGTTCAGCGGACCGCTGTTCCGGTACGCGCTTTTCCGGACCGGCCCCGCGCAATTTCACATATTCGGCTGTTTCCACCACATTGTCATGGACGCGGCCGGAATTGGATTGGTGGGCAACCGAATTGCGTCGGTGTATTCGGCTCTGGTCTCCGGGGAACCGATCCCAGCGCCGTTTTTCGCCTCGCTCCAGGATCTGGTCGACCTGGAATCGGAATACGAATCCTCGGCCGACTACCGGGCCGACCTGGACTACTGGACGGCGAACCTGCCGCACACCGGCGGCGCCTCGCCCTCTCGGGTCGCGGCCACCCGACGGGATTCGGATTTCCGCGGTGAGCCGGTGCCGATCGACCCGTCGGTGGTAGGCCGCATCGACGAACTCGCCCACCGCTGGAACATGCCGCGGTCCTCGGTGGTCACCGCGGCGTGCGCGCTGCTGGTCCGCGGATGGTGCGGCGAGGGCTCCGAGGTGGTGCTCGACTTCCCAGTGGGACGCCGGGTCACCCCGGAGTCCAAGACCGTGCCCGGGATGGTCGCCGGCGTGGTGCCCCTGGTGCTCGGCGTGCGGCCGCAGGCCACGGTGGCCGAATTCTGTCGCGATGTGGACGCCCGGATCCGGGAGACCCTGCGCCATCAGCGTTTCCCGGTGCACTCCCTGGAACGCAAGGCCGCCGTGCGCGACCCCGTCCAGCCGTCCAACCGAGTGGTGATCGACTTCTTCCCCAACTCCTTCAACCTGGACTTCGGCGGAGTCGCCGCGACGGCGTCGATGACCAACTCCGGCTTCGTCGGTGGTTTCGGGTTCATCCTGTCCGGCGTCGGCGACGAGCTGAGCTTGACCACGCTGGGCAGCGAGCATCTGTTCGCCACCTTCGAGGTCGCCGAGGTGGCCCGGCTGCTGGAGCGGGTGCTCGCGGCGATGGCGGCCGGTGTGCACGACCCGGTGTCGTCGATCGACCTCGTGGCCGTAGACCAGCTTGGGCGGTTGGCGCGGCCGGGAAACGCCGCACCAGCCGACGGGCGGCAGCCCCCGGCCTCGATCACCGACCTGTTCGCCCGTTCGGTCCGCGCATTCCCCGACGCCGTCGCGGTCAACGACGCCGGCGACTCGCTCACCTACCGGCAGTTGGACGACGCATCGGATCGGGTGGCCCGGGAACTCGCCGCACTGGGCGTATCCGTCGGCTCCCGGGTGGCGATGCTGCTGCCGCGAACGGCGAACGCCATCACCGCCATGCTGGGCGTGCTGAAAGCCGGTGCGGCATATGTGCCGATCGACCCGGCTGTGCCGGCCTCGCGGATCGACTTGGTCCTCGGTGACGCCGCCCCCGTCGCGGTGGTCACCAGCGGCGAGTGGGTCGAGCGGCTGGCCGCCCGCGGGTTGGTGGTCATCGACGCCGACAGCCCCGGCGGCGCCGCTGAGAGGACCGAGCAACCACCCGGGGCGTCCCACGACGACGCGGCCTACGTCATCTATACCTCCGGCACCACCGGTATCCCCAAGGGTGTGTCGGTGTCCCACTCCAGCGTGACCCGCCTGCTCGAAACCCTCGATGCGCGAATGGGTTTGGCCGGCCAGGTCTGGTCGCAGTGCCATTCGCTGGCCTTCGACTTCTCGGTGTGGGAGATCTGGGGCGCGCTGCTGTTCGGCGGCCGGGTGGTGGTGGTCCCCGACGCGGTGGTGCGCTCCCCTGAGGATCTGCACGCACTGCTCGCTGGTGAGCGGGTGACCTTGCTGAGCCAGACGCCGTCGGCGTTCTACGCGCTCGAGGCGGTGGAGGGCGCACTGTCCGGCGGGGGCGGCGATCTGGTGCTCGAGGCGGTGGTGTTCGGCGGGGAGGCGCTGGACCCGCAGCGGCTGGCCGGCTGGGTGGCCCGGCACCCGGATGCGCCGCGGCTGATCAACATGTACGGGATCACCGAGACGACGGTGCACGCCTCGTTCCGGGAGATCGTCGCCGCCGACGTCGACGCCCCGGACAGCCCGATCGGGACGCCCCTGGACCACCTGGGTTTCGCGGTTCTCGACGGCTGGCTGCGGCCGGTGCCCGCCGGTGTGGTGGGCGAGTTGTACGTCACCGGGGCCGGGGTGGCCCAGGGCTACGTCGGCCGTCCCGGGCTGACGTCATCGCGGTTCGTCGCCTGCCCGTTCGCCGGGCCCGGCGAGCGGATGTACCGCACCGGGGATCTGGTGTGGTGGGGCGACGACGGCGAACTGCGCTACGTCGGCCGGGCCGACGAGCAGGTCAAGATCCGCGGCTACCGCATCGAACTCGGCGAGGTGCGGGCCGCGCTGGCCGCGGTCGACGGCGTCGTGCAGGCCGAGGTGATCGTCCGCGAGGACCGCCCCGGCGACAAGCGCCTCGTCGGCTACGTCACCGGGCCGGTGGACGGCTCGGCGGTGCGTGAGCAGATGGCCGGCCGGGTTCCGGCGTACATGGTGCCCGCGGCTGTGGTCACCGTGGAGGGAATGCCGTTGACCGTCAACGGCAAACTCGACAAGCGGGCACTGCCGGCGCCGGACTACCACCACGAGCACTCCTACCAGGCCCCGGCGAGCGCCGTCGAGGAGGTGCTGTCGGACATCTACGCCGAGGTCCTCGGACTGGACAAGGTGGGGGTGGACGAGTCGTTCTTCGAACTCGGCGGCGACAGCATCCTGTCGATGCAGGTGGTCGCCCGCGCGCGGGCGGCCGGTGTGCTGCTGCGGCCGCGCGACGTGTTCGTCGAGCAGACCGTGGCCCGGCTGGCCCGGGTCGCCGTGCTGGCCGAGCCGGGCGCCGACCTCGACGACGACGGCGTCGGACCGATCGGGCCGACCCCGATCACGTCCTGGCTCGGCGACGTCACCGGCCCGGCCCGGGAGTTCAACCAGACCGTGGTGCTGCAGGCCCCGGACGGGGCCTCGCTGCCGGAGGTCGTCGAGGCGCTGCAGGCCGTCCTCGACCGGCACCCGATGCTGCGGGCCCGGGCCGGCCGCGACGAGACGGGCCGGCCGGCACTGCAGGCACCCGAACCCGGTTCGGTCGAGGCCGCGCAGTGCGTTCGGGCCGTCGAGGTGCTCGACGGCGCGGCGGTGGTCGCGGCGCGCTCGCGGCTCGACCCCGCGGCGGGGACGATGCTGCAGGGCCTCTGGGAGCAGGCCACCGGCCGGCTGGCGCTGATCGTGCACCACCTGGCCGTCGACGGGGTGTCCTGGCGCATCCTGGTAGAGGACCTCGACACCGCGTGGCAGCGGTATCGCCGCGGCGAGCCGGCCGCCGTGGCCACCGGCGGCACCTCCTACCGGCAGTGGGCGTCGCTGCTGGCGCAGTACGCCGGCCGGCCCGAGATCGTCGAGCAGGGCGCATCGTGGCGGCGGATCGCCGGCCTGCCCGCCGTGCTGCCCGCGCCGAACCCCGAGGTGGACACCCTCGCCGCCGCCGGCACGCTGTCGATGGAACTCGACCCCGACACCACCCGCCTGCTGCTCGGCGAGGTCCCCGCCGCGTTCCACGCCGGTGTGCAGGACATCCTGCTCATCGCGCTGGCGCTGGCGGTCACGGAGTTCACCGGGTCCCGCGGTGAGGCGGTCGTCATCGACGTCGAGGGTCACGGCCGGCAGGAGGAGGTCGCCACGGTCGTGGGATCGGACGCCGACCTGTCCCGCACCGTGGGGTGGTTCACCGCCAAATACCCGGTGGCACTGCGCCCCACCCCGACCGACTGGTCGCAGGTGAGTGCCGGCGGTACGGCGCTGGGGGCCGTCGTCAAGGACGCCAAGGAGCAATTGCGCTGCGCCCCGGACGGTCTGGGCTACGGAGTGCTGCGCTACCTCAACGGCGAGTCCGACCTGGACGGTCCCGACCCGGCGATCGCGTTCAACTATCTGGGCCGTCTCGGCGGCCCCGGCGCGGACAACGCCGGCCGGGGCTGGCGGATCCGGCCCGACGAGTGGGAGCTCACCGAGGCGGCCGCTGCGATCCCGATGCCGTTGCCGCACACCGTCGAACTCAACGCCGCCACCATCGACACCGCATCCGGGCCCCGGCTGCGCGCGGGGTGGACGTGGGCCCCCTCGGCGCTGACCCGCCCGCAGGCCGAGCGCCTCGCCCGGCTCTGGTTCGAGGCTCTGGCCGGGATCTGCAGCCACGTCGGCGGCGGCGGCGGCGGTCTCACCCCGTCCGACGTAGCGGTCGGTCTCACCCAGGACCAGCTCGACGAACTCGCCCGCCGCTATGCGAATAGCTGACGTTCTGCCGCTGACCCCGTTGCAGCAGGGGTTGCTGTTCCATGCGGAGGCGGGACGCGGCCACGACGACCTGTACGCCGTCCAGGTGGTGATCGGGCTCTCCGGCCGGTTGGACGTGGCCCGGCTGGCCGCTGCGGTGCAGACCGTGGTGGCGCGCCATCCGCATGTGGCAGCGCGCTTTTCGGCCGAGTTCGGTGAGCCGGTGGCGGTGGTGCCGGCCGACCCGGTGGTGCCCTGGCGGGTGGTGGAGGTGGACGCCGCCGCTGATGTGGAGAGTTCGGTCGAGCAGGTGTGCGCCGGCGAACGGGCGGCGGTGTTCGATCTCGCCGGGTCGCCGGCGGTGCGGGCGGCCCTGGTGGATACCGGGGCGGGCGGGTTCCGCCTGGTGCTGACCAATCACCACATCGTGCTCGACGGCTGGTCGCTGCCCATTCTGCTGGGCGAGATCTTCGCGGCCTACGAAGGCCGGCGGTTGCCGGCGGCGGTTCCCTATCGGCGGTTCGTGGGGTGGTTGACCGGCCGGGACGTGGCGGCGGCCCGGTCGGCGTGGGCCGAGGTGCTGGCCGGCTTGGAGGGCCCGACGCTGGTGGGTTCCGGGCAGTCGGGCCAGCCGGGACCGCGCAGCGTGATGACCGTGGCTGTGCCGCAGGGGGTTTCGGCGGCGGTGGGGGAGTTGGCGCGGACGGCGCGCAGCACGGTCTCGACCGTGCTGCAGGCCGGATGGGCGCAGGTGCTGATGAGCCTGACCGGTCGTCGCGATGTGGTGTTCGGGACGACGGTCTCCGGGCGGCCGGCGGAGGTGCCGGGTGCCGAGGCGATGGTGGGACTGCTGATCAACACCGTGCCGGTGCGGGCGACGGCGGACGCCGCCACGACCACCGCAGACCTGCTCGACCAACTCCGGAACGCCTATCAGCTCACCCTCGACCACCAGCACCTCGCGCTCGCCGACATCCACCGCCTGACCGGCCAGGACCAGCTTTTCGACACGTTCTTCGTCTACGAGAACTACCCCCTGGACCGCGACGCGCTGGCCGGCTCCGGTGACGTCGTCGTCACCGACCTCGACCACCGCGAGTACACCCACTATCCCGTTGCGGTGCAGGCCCTTCCGGGCCCGGAGCTCAAACTCCGCATCGAGTACGACACCGAGGTGTTCGACGAGGCGGCTGTCGGCGATCTCGCCGCCCGGTTCATCCGGATCCTCGAGGAGATGGCCGCCGACCCGGGCCGGCCGCTGCGCTGCATCGACATGCTCGCCCCGCACGAGCGTCTCGACCTCGACGGCTGGACCAACCGCTCGGCCCTGCAGCGCCCGCCGTCACCCCCGCGGGCGCTCACCGACCTGTTCGGCGCACAGGCTCAGCGCCACCCGGATCGGGTCGCGGTGCGGTTCGACTCCGGTTCGATGACCTACCGGGAACTCGACGAGGCCTCCAACCGGGTGGCCCATCTGCTCGCCGAACACGGGGCCGCCCCCGGCCGGCGGGTGGCACTGCTGTTCGGTCGGTCGGCCGACGCGATCGTCGCCATCCTGGCCGTGCTGAAGACCGGCGCGGCCTACGTGCCCATCGACCCGTCGGCGCCGGCCGGCCGGATGGAGTTCATGCTCGGCGACGCCGACCCGGTCGCCGCCATCACCACCACCGCCCTGAGCGGACGGTTCGACGGGACCGGAATCGCCGTCGTCGACGTTCACGACCCCTCCGTCGCGCACCGGCCGAGCACCCCGCTGCCCGGCCCGGACGCCGACGACATGGCCTACATCATCTACACCTCCGGCACCACCGGCCAGCCCAAGGGCGTCGCGATCACCCATCGCAACGTGGTGTCGCTGATGGACTCCCTCGACGCCGACGTCGACGGCGGCCAGACCTGGTCGCAGTGGCACTCGCTGGCCTTCGACGTCTCGGTCTGCGAGATGTGGGGCGCCCTGCTGACCGGCGGACGCCTGGTGGTGGTGCCCGAGGTGGTGGCGCGCTCACCGCAGGACTTCCATGCACTGCTCGCCGCCGAGGGCGTCGAGGTGCTCAGCCAGACCCCGTCGGGCTTCTACGCCCTGCAGACCGCCGACACCCTGCAACCCGACCTCTCCCGGCGGCTCGCCCTGACGGCGGTGATCTTCGCCGGGGAGGCGCTCGAACCGATCCGGCTGCGGCCCTGGCTGGAGGCGCACGGCACCACCCCCCGGTTGCTGAACCTCTACGGCACCACCGAGACCACCGTGCACGCCTCATTCCGGGAGATCCGCGCCGAGGACGCCGACGCCACCGCCAGCCCGATCGGCGGCCCGATGGCGCACCTGGCCTTCTTCGTCCTCGACGGCTGGCTGCGGCCGGTGCCGCCGGGCGTGGTCGGAGACCTCTACGTCGCGGGAACCGGTGCGGGCCTTGGCTATTGGCGGCGGCCCGGATTGACCTCGGCGCGCTTCGTGGCCTGCCCGTTCGGGCCGCCCGGGAGCCGGATGTACCGGACCGGCGACCTGGTGTGGTGGGGTCCCGACGGCGAACTGCGCTACGTGGGGCGAGTCGACGAGCAGGTCAAGATCCGCGGCTTCCGCATCGAACTGGGCGAGGTGCGCGCCGCGCTGGCCGACCTCGACGGCGTCGAGGAAGCGGTGGTGATCGCCCGCGAGGACCACCCCGGCGACAAACGGCTGGTCGGCTACATCACCGGTGCGGCGGACCCCGCGGCGCTGCGGGCCGCGCTGGCCGAACGGCTGCCCGCCTACATGGTGCCGACCGTCATCGTGGCCCTCGACGCCTTCCCGCTCACGGTCAACGGAAAGCTCGACCGCCGTGCACTGCCGGCGCCGGAGTTCTCCGACGGCCGGTCCTACCGGGCCCCCTCCACCGCCGTCGAGGAGATCCTCGCCGGCATCTACGCCGGAGTGCTCGGCGTCGAGCGGGTGGGCGTCGACGACTCGTTCTTCGACCTCGGCGGCGACTCGCTGTCGGCGATGCGACTGGTCGCCGCGGTGAACAAGAACCTCGACGCCCGGATCTCGGTCCGCACCCTGTTCGACGCTCCGGCGGTGGCCCAGTTGGCGCTGCGCATCGGCGGCGACGAGCACCAACTCGACCCGCTGGTGGCTGTGCCGCGGCCCGACATCGTTCCACTGTCGTTCTCGCAGAACCGATTGTGGTTCCTCGACCAGCTGCAGGGGCCGTCGCCGACCTACAACATGCCGGTCGGGCTGCGGCTCGAGGGCGGGCTGAACACCGATGCCCTCGGCGCCGCCCTGGCCGACGTGGTGGGCCGGCACGAGACCCTCCGCACGGTGTTCCCCGCCCCCGGGGGGACGCCGCGCCAGCAGGTGATCCCGGCCGAGGATGCCGACTTCGGCTGGGAGGTCATCGACGCGGCCGGCTGGCCGCAGCAGCGCCTGGACGCGGCCGTCGACGCCGTGGCCCGGCACACCTTCGACCTGGCCGCCGAAATCCCGTTGCGGGCCAAGCTGTTCCGGCTCGCCGACAACGACCACGTCCTGGTCGCGGTGGCCCACCACATCGCCGCGGACGGGCTGTCGATCGGCCCGATGGTCAACGACCTGGGCATCGCCTATATCAGCCGCTGCGCCGGATTCGCCCCGTTCTGGTCGGAGCTTCCCGTCCAGTACGTCGACTACACCCTGTGGCAGCGCGCCCAGTTCGGCGACCTCGACGACAGCGACAGCCTGATCGCCGCCCAACTCGGCTACTGGCACAAGGCCCTGGCCGGCATGCCGGAGCGGCTCCAGCTGCCCACCGACCGGCCCTACCCGGCGGTCGCCGACCAGCGGGGCGGCAACGTCGTCGCGGAATGGCCCGCCGAACTGCAGGAGCGGATCGCCGATATCGCCCGCCGGCACAACGCGACCGGATTCATGGTGGTGCAGGCCGCTCTGGCGGTGCTGCTCGGCAAGCTCAGCGGCACCTCCGACGTCCCGATCGGCTTCCCGATCGGCGGCCGCCGGGATCCCGCCCTGGACCCCCTGGTGGGGTTCTTCGTCAACACCCTGGTGCTGCGGGTCGATACCGACGGCGACCCCACCGTCGCCGAACTGCTGACCCGGGTGCGCTCCGGCAGCCTCGCCGCCTACGAGAACCAGGACGTCCCCTTCGAGGTGGTGGTCGAACGGCTCAACCCGGTGCGCTCGCTCAGCCACCACCCGCTGGTTCAGGTGCTGCTGTCCTGGCGAACCCTGCCCGCCGAGACCAGCGACCAGATCGCCCTGGCGCTGGGCGATCTGCAGGTCACCCAGATGCCCCTGGAAACCCGCACCGCCCGGGTGGATCTGGCGTTCTCGGTGGTGGAACGGCGGACCGACGCCGGTGAGCCGGCCGGGATCGCGGTGGCCGCCGAGTTCCGCACCGACGTGTTCGACCCGGCCACCATCACCGCTCTGACCGAGCGGCTGCGGCGGGTGCTGACCGCGATGATCGCCGACCCCGGCCGGCGGCTCTCCACCATCGACCTCCTCGACGACACCGACCGCGTCCGCCTCGATGCGATGGGCAACCGCGCGATGCTCACCGCCCAGGCGCCGCCGGCGCGGTGCGTCCCCGACCTGTTCGCCGAGCAGGCCACCCGCACCCCCGACGCGGTGGCCGTCCGGTTCGCCGGTCAGTCGCTGACCTACCGGGACCTCGACGAGTCCGCCAACCGGCTGGCCCGGATGCTGCTCGACGGCGGCGTGTCGCCCGGGGACCACGTCGCCCTGCTCACCGACCGCTCGGCCCGCGCGGTGGTGGCCATGCTGGCCGTGCTCAAGGCCGGGGCGGCCTACCTGGCGATCGACCCCGCCCTGCCCGCCTCGCGCATCGAGTTCATGCTCGCCGACGCCCGGCCCGCCGCGGTCATCACCACCACCGGCCTGCGGCCCCGGGTGGACGGCGGCCCGGCGACCGTCATCGACCTCGACGACCCGCGGATCGCCGGCTACCCCGCCGACCCCCCGGCGCCGCCGCCGCCCGGCGCCGTCGCGTACCTGATCTACACCTCCGGCACCACCGGCACCCCCAAGGGCGTGGCCGTCACCCACGCCAACCTGGCCCACCTGGCCGCCTCCACCCCGGCCGAACTGCCGGCCGAACCGGTCTGCGGGCAGCAGGTGTGGACCCAGTGCCACTCCTACGCCTTCGACTTCTCGGTGTGGGAGGTCTGGGCGGCGCTGCTCGGCGGCGGCCGCCTCGTCGTGGTGCCCGAGGAGGTGGTCGGTTCCCCCGCCGACTTCCACGACCTGCTGACCGCCGAGGGCGTCACCGTCCTCACCCAGACACCGTCGGCGGTCAACGCGCTGTCCCCGGACGGCCTGCAGGCATGCGCGCTGCTGCTCGGCGGCGAGGCCTGCCCCGCCGAGGTCGTCGACCGGTGGGCCCCGGGCCGGGTGGTCATCAACGCCTACGGCCCCACCGAGATCACCGTGTACGCCTCGATGAGCGCGCCACTGCTCGCCGGTACCGGGGCCGCCCCGATCGGCGGTCCGGTCGCGACCACGGCACTGTTCGTCCTCGACCAGTGGCTGCGTCCGGTCCCCCCCGGCGTGGTCGGTGAGCTCTACGTCGCCGGCCGCGGCGTCTCGGTCGGCTATCTGGGCCGATCCCCCTTGACCGCAAGCCGTTTCGTCGCCTGCCCGTTCGGGGCGCCCGGTGAACGCATGTACCGCACCGGGGATCTGGTGCGGTGGCGGCAGGACGGCCAGCTGCACTATGTGGGCCGCGCCGACGAACAGGTCAAGATCCGCGGCTACCGGATCGAACCGGGCGAGGTGCAGGCCGCGCTGGCCGAACTCGACGGGGTGGAGCAGGCCGCGGTGATCGCCCGCGAGGACCGTCCCGGCGACAAGCGGCTGGTGGGGTACTTCGTGGGCACGGCCGAACCGGCGAAGCTGCGGGCCGCGCTGGCCGAGCGGCTGCCCGGCTACATGGTGCCCGCCGCCGTGGTGAGCCTCGACGCCTTCCCGCTGACCGTCAACGGCAAACTGGACGTCCACGCCCTGCCGGTACCGGAATACGGCGAGGGCGCGGCTTACCGCGCCCCGACCGGACCGGTCGAGGAACTCCTGGCCGGCATCTACGCGTCGGTGCTGGGAGTGCAGCGGGTCGGTGTCGACGACTCGTTCTTCGACCTCGGCGGCGACTCGCTGTCGGCCATGCGGCTGATCGCCGCGGTCAACTCGGCACTGGAGGCCGGGCTTCCGGTGCGGGCGCTGTTCGAGGCGCCCACCGTCGCCGCGCTGGCCCCCCGCCTGGCCGGGTCCCGTGGGCGCACCGAACCGCTGACGCCGCAGCCGCGGCCGGAGATCATCCCGCTGTCCTTCGCCCAGAGCCGGCTGTGGTTCATCGACCAGTTGCACGGCCCGTCGGCCACCTACAACCTCGCCGTCGCGCTGCGGCTGCGCGGCCGGCTCGACGCCGACGCGCTGGGGGCCGCCCTGGCCGACGTCGCCACCCGGCAGGAGAGCCTGCGGACCGTATTCCCGGCGGTCGACGGGGTTCCCCGTCAGGTGCTCGTGGACGCCGCCTCGGTCGACCTGGGCTGGGCCGTCGAGGACGCCGCCGGCTGGACCGATGAGCGGCTGGCGGCCGGGATCGACGAGTTCGCCGGCCGGTCCTTCGACCTGGCCGCACAGATCCCGTTGCGCGCCAAGCTGTTCCGCTGCGGCGACGAAGACGCCGTGCTGGTCGCGGTGGTCCACCACATCGCCGCCGACGGAGCGTCCGTCGGCCCGTTGGTCGCCGACCTCGGCGCCGCCTACGCCGCCCGGTGCGCCGGCCGGGCGCCGTCGTGGCAGCCCCCGGCCGTGCAGTACGCCGACTACACGCTCTGGCAGCGCGCCCGGCTTGGGGATCTCGCCGACGCCGGCAGCCGGATCGCCGGGCAGCTGGGCTACTGGCAGGACGCGCTGGCCGGTTTGCCCGAACGCCTGCAACTGCCCACCGACCGGCCCTATCCGGCGGTCGCCGACTACCGCGGGGACAGCGTGGCCGTCGACTGGCCGGCCCCGGTGCAGCAGTCGGTGTCACGACTGGCCCGCGAGCACGGCGCCACCGGCTTCATGGTGGTGCAGGCGGCGCTGGCCGTGCTGCTGGGCGCATTGAGCGCGAGCACCGACGTGGCCGTCGGCTTCCCGATCGCCGGGCGCGACGACCCGGCCCTCGACGAGTTGGTGGGCTTCTTCGTCAACACCCTGGTGCTGCGGGTGGACCTCGACGGCGATCCCAGCGTCGCCGAGGTGATCGCCGGGGTGCGGGCCCGCAGCCTGGCCGCCTACGACAACTCCGACGTGCCCTTCGAGGTGCTCGTCGAACGGCTCAACCCGGCCCGCAGCATGACCCACCACCCGCTGGTCCAGGTGCTGCTGTCCTGGCAGAACTTCGACTGGCAGAGCGACCACGCCGGCGGCCTGGTGCTGGGCGACCTCGAGGTGACCCCGCTGCCGGTGGACACCCACACCGCCCGGATGGACCTGTCGTTCACCCTCGCCGAGCGCTGGACACCAACCGGCGAACCGGCCGGCATCGGCGGGGCGGTCGAGTTCCGCACCGACGTGTTCGACCCCGCCACCGTCGCCGCTCTCGTCGACCGTCTGGAGCGGGTGCTGGCGGCCATGGCCGCCGATCCCGCGCGGCGGGTGTCCTCGATCGACCTCCTCGACGACGCCGAACGCGACCGGCTGGACCGCTGGGGCAACCGGGCGGCGCTGACCGCGCCCGCCGCCGGGTCGGTGTCGATCCCCGCGCTGTTCGCCGCCCAGGTGGCGCGCAACCCGCAGGCCGTGGCCCTCAGCGATGCGGGCGGCGCGCTGACCTATCGCGAACTCGACGAGGCCTCGAACCGGTTGGCGCACTTGCTGATCGGACACGGTGTCGGCGCCGGCGACCGGGTGGCCCTGCTGGTGGGGCGCTCGACGGGGGCGATCGCGGCCATCCTGGCGGTGGTGAAACTCGGCGCGACCTATGTGCCCATCGACCCGGCCGTCCCGGCGGCGCGGCGGGACTTCGTGCTCACCGACTCCGCCCCGGCGGCCGTGCTGACCACCGCCGCGCTGGCCGGACTGGTGTCGGGCCGGGGCCTGAGGGTCGTCGACATCGACGATCCCGCCGTGGGCGCCCAGCCGTCCTCGGCGCTGCCCGAACCGGCGGCCGACGCGATCGCCTACGTCATCTACACCTCGGGCACGACCGGGACGCCGAAGGGCGTGGCGATCCCGCACCACAACGTCACCCGCCTGTTGGACACCCTCGCCGGCCGGATGGACCTGGCGGGCCGGGTGTGGACCCAATGTCATTCGCTGGCTTTCGACTACTCGGTGTGGGAGATCTGGGGTCCGCTGTTGTTCGGGGGCCGGGTGGTGGTGGTGCCCGACGAGGTGGTGCGTTCGGCGGAGGACTTCCTGGCGTTGCTGGCCGACGAGCGGGTCGGGATACTCAGCCAGACCCCGTCGGCGTTCTACGCCCTGGAGGCCGCCGAGGCGCTCAACCCCGGGCTGGGGGGGCGTCTGGTGCTCGAGGCGGTGGTGTTCGGCGGGGAGGCACTGGACCCGCAGCGGCTGGCCGGCTGGGTGGCCCGGCACCCGGATGCGCCGCGGCTGATCAACATGTACGGGATCACCGAGACGACGGTGCACGCCTCGTTCCGGGAGATCGTCGCCGCCGACGTCGACGCCCCGGTCAGCCCGATCGGGGTGCCGCTGGACCACCTCGGCTTCTTCGTCCTCGACACCGCGCTGCGACCGGTTCCGCCGGGTGTGGTGGGCGAGTTGTACGTCGCCGGTGCGGGATTGGCGTACGGATACCTGGGCCGGCCCGGCCTGACCGCCACCCGCTACCTGGCCTGTCCGTACGGTGCGCCCGGTGAGCGGATGTACCGCACCGGGGATCTGGTGTGGTGGGGCGACGACGGCGAACTGCGCTACGTCGGCCGGGCCGACGAGCAGGTCAAGATCCGCGGCTACCGCATCGAACTCGGCGAGGTGCAGGCCGCGCTGGCCGCGGTCGACGGGGTCACCCGCGCGGAGGTGATCGTCCGGGAGGACCGCCCCGGCGACAAGCGCCTCGTCGGCTACGTCACCGGAGCGGTGGACACCGCGGCGGTGCGCGCGGCCGTCGCCGAGCGGCTACCCGACTACATGGTCCCGGCCGCGGTGGTGAACGTCGCCGAGATGCCGTTGACCGCCAACGGGAAACTCGACAAGCGGGCACTGCCCGCGCCGGAGTACCACGACGGCGAGAGCTACCGCGCCCCGGCCACCGGCACCGAACAGGTACTGGCCGGCGTCTTCGCCGAGGTCCTCGGACTCGACCGGGTCGGGGTGGAAGATTCCTTCTTCGAACTCGGCGGCGACAGCATCCTGTCGATGCAGGTGGTCGCCCGCGCCCGGGCCGCGGGTCTGCTGCTGCGGCCACGTGAGGTGTTCACCGAGCAGACCGTCGCCCGGCTGGCCCGGGTCGCCGAGGCGACCACCGGCGAAGCCGGTTCGGGCGACGACGGTGTCGGCGAGGTCATCCCCGGCCCGATCATGTCCTGGCTGAACCGGATCGACGGCCCGGTCGACGAGTTCAACCAGACGGTGCTGCTGGCGGCCCCTGCCGGGGCGACCGAGGCCGATGTGGTCGTGATGCTGCAGGCGCTGCTGGACCGCCACGCCATGCTGCGGTTGCGGCTCGACATCGACCCCGACGGTGGCTGGTCGCTGCACGTCCCCGAACCCGGGTCGGTGGATGCCGGCCTGTGCCTGCACGCGGTCGATGCGCTGTCGGCCGCGCAGATCACCGCCGCGCGCTCGAGGCTGAACCCGGCCGCCGGGCGGATGCTCAGCGCGCTGTGGGTCGAGTCCACCGGTGAACTGATGGTGATCGCCCACCATCTCGCAGTCGACGGGGTGTCCTGGCGAATCCTGGCCGAGGACCTCAACACGGCGTGGCAACAGCACCGGGCCGGCCTGCCGGTGCTGCTGCCCGAGCCCGGGACGTCGTTCCGGCGGTGGACCGCGCTGCTGGCCGACTACGCCCGCCGTCCGGAGGTTCTCGCCGCCGCCCCCGCCTGGCGTCGGGTGGCGTCCACCCCGGCCGCACTGCCCGCCTCCCGGCCGGATACCGACACCCTGGCCACCGCCGGGAACCTCGCGGCCGACCTCGACACCGAGACCACCCGGATGCTGCTCGGCGAGGTGCCCGCGGCCTTCCACGCCGGGGTCAACGACATCCTGCTGATCGCGTTCGCGCTCGCGGTCGCCGAGTTCACCGGCGCGGGCGACGCCCCGGTCGCCATCGACGTGGAGGGCCACGGCCGCCAGGAACAGATCGCCGACGAGGCTGACCTGTCCCGCACGGTCGGCTGGTTCACCGCCAAGTACCCGGTGGCGCTGTCGGCCGGCGGGCTGCACTGGGGTCAGGTGACGGCCGGCGACGCCCGCCTGGGCGCCGCGGTCAAGCGGGCCAAGGAGGACCTCCGCGCACTTCCCGACGGACTCACCTACGGGGTGCTGCGCTACCTCTCCGGTGCGGGCGATCTCGACCGTCCCGACCCGACGATCGGGTTCAACTATCTCGGCCGCCTCGGCGGCGCCCAGGCCGGCCGGCCCGGTGACCTGTGGAACATCAGCCAGGAGGCCGGGCCGTTGACGGAGGTGGCCGCGGCGGTCGCAATGCCGTTGCCGCACACCGTCGAACTCAACGCCGGTACGGTCGAGACCGACTCCGGGCCCCGGTTGCGGGCCGGTTGGACGTGGGCGCCTTCGGCCCTGGACCGGGACCAGGTGAGCCGGCTCAACCGGTTGTGGTTCGAGGCGCTGGCCGGGATCTGCGCCCACGTGCGCTCCGGCGGCGGCGGACTGACCCCGTCCGATATCGCCCCGGCGCGCCTGACCCAGGATCAGATCGACCGACTCGGGCCGGTGGCCGACGTGCTGCCGCTGACCCCGCTGCAGCAGGGTCTGCTGTTCCACGCCGGCGTCGGCCGCGGCGACGACGTGTACGCGGTGCAACTCGACATCGGCCTGCGGGGTCCGGTGGATGCGGTGCTGCTCGGCGACGCGGTGCAGGCCGTGGTGGCCCGTCATCCGCACTTGGCGGCGACGTTCTCCCAGCAGTTCGGCGATCCGGTGCAGATAGTGCCGAACGAGCCGACGGTGCCGTGGCGCTACATCGAAGTCGGCGGCCCCGAACTCGGCGGCCCCGAACTCGACGGCGAGATCGGCGCGCTGTGCGCGGCCGAACGGGCCGCGGTCTACGACCTCGCCGAACGGCCGGCCTTGCGGGTGCTGCTGATTCGCACCGCGCCCCAGCGCTACCGGCTGGTGGTGACCAGTCACCACATCCTGCTCGACGGCTGGTCGCTGCCGATCCTGCTGGGGGAGATCTTCGCCGCCTATCACGGCCACCGGTTGCCGCCGGCGGTGCCGTTCCGGCGGTTCCTCACCTGGCTGGCCGAGCGGGATCTGCCCGCGGCGCGGGCGGCCTGGCGGCAGGTGATGGACGGGTTCGACACCCCGACCCTGGTCGGGCCCGCCGAGCCGGTGCCGCCGGGGCAGCGCAGCGTGGTCACGGTGCGGGTGCCGCCGGCGCTCACCGCAGCCATCGGGGAACTGGCCCGGGCCCGGCACTGCACGGTGTCCACGGTGCTGCAGGCGGGGTGGGCGCAACTGCTGATGTCGATGACCGGCCGGCCCGACATCGCCTTCGGCACCACCGTGTCCGGCCGGCCCACCGAGGTGGCGGGCGCGGAGACGATGGTCGGCCTGCTCATCAACACCGTTCCGGTCCGTGCCACCATCACCGGCACCACCACGACCACCGACCTGCTCCACCAGATCCAGGGCATCCGCAACCGGACACTCGAGCACGAGCATCTGGGCCTGGCCGACATCCATCGCAGCGTCGGCCTGCCGCGACTCTTCGACTCGGTGTTCGTCTACGAGAACTACCCCACCGACACCACCGCGCTGTCGGCCGACGACGGTGTGGCCGTCACCGGCCTCACCGCGAGGGACCACTATCACTACCCGCTTGCCGCACAAGCCGTTCCGGGCCCCGAGATCGAGATCCGCATCCAACACGACACCGGCGTCTTCGACGCGGCGGCCGTCGCGGAACTCTCCGCACGGTTGCTGCGGATCCTCGACGCCATGACCGCCGACCCGGACCGGCCGGTATGCCCGGTCGGTTGGGTCGACGCCGGGGAGCACCCCGAGGACTCCGGAGCGTCGCCGTCACCGGTGCCCGCGCCGGCCTACCGGGCTGCGGCCACCGCCGTCGAGCAGAACCTTGCCGACATCTTCGCCCGGGTGCTCGGCGTCGAGCGGGTGGGCGTCGACGACTCGTTGTTCGACCTCGGTGGCGACTCGCTGTCGGCGATGCGGGCGGTCGGGATGATCAACTCGGCGCTGGGCCTCCGGATAAGTGTCGGTGACCTGTTCGAGTCGCCGACGGTCGCCGGCCTCAGCCGGCTGCTGCCCCGGTGACCCGCACCCCCATTCCCTGGGTTTCGTAGATCCGCAGACCGTCCACCCAGAACGATCCCGCGAACACCACCAGGGCGCCGTGGTCCTCCTCGGTGACCGACAGGATCTCGATCTCGGTCCGGGTCTGGCCGTTGGTCGGGATGACCTGGCCGCGGTACTTCCAGCCGAAGGGCTGCCCCGCGGCGACGGGCTCGAACTCGGCGCGCTCACCGCCGGCCAGACCGGCGAGCCGGACGGCCGCCCGCGCCGCCTGCTGGATCGCCTCCAGTCCCAGCGAACCGGGCTGCACCGGATCCTGGAAGAAGTGCGCCTTGAAGAACCACGCCTCGGGATCGACGTCGTACTCGGCGACCAGCCGTCCCAGCCCGGCCTGCCCGCCGCCGGGCCAGAACTTCACCCGGTCGATGACCTGCAGCCTGTTCTGGGCGAGCCACGGGGCGCCGTCGAGTTCGGCCGCCCGGTAGTCGAGGGTGATCGGCGCCTCGGCGGCGAGAGCCTCCTTGACCCCCGGCCCCACCGGCAGGCCGACCTGGGATTCCAGTGCGGCCGGGCTGAAGAATCCGAACGAGGTCTGCATGGTCATGATGGTGGTGTCGCCCTGGGTGCAGACGACGTCGAAGAAGACCAGGATGGATCCGCCGGCCTCGGCGAACCGCAGCAGCGTCGTGGTCACCCGCAGCGTTCCGACACCGGCCGGCGCGTGCGCGACGGTGTCGACCCCGTCGAGATTGCGGAACACCACGTCGTCGGCGCGGTGCGCGGCGAAGCCCATGAACGACGACAGCCAGCCACAGGGCTGCAGCAGGATCTCGATGAGCACCGACAACGGAACCGCGTCGGATTTCGCGTCCGCGAAGTACCACTCGCCGGGGGGGACGTCGTATTCGGCGACGACGGTGGCCCCCTGTTTCGGTATCCCCGGCGGGCTGTCGACGCTGACGATGCGGGAGATGAAGTGGTAGGGCTCCCCGGGCAGGCGAGGCGCCCGCCGGGTGCCGTCGAACGGGGTGTAGAGGGCGCCGAAGGCATCGGAGGGCAGGCCGCGCGCGCAGGCCAGCAGCGCGCCGTGGTCGCCGCGGACATCGTCGGTGTTGGCCAGGATTCGGATCGGGCCGGGTGCGCCCGGCGGCATCGGCCAGTCCGGGACGAGACGCATCCCGAAGCGCCGGCAGTGGAACACCTTGAAACCGTCGCTGCGGCAGAGCAGCGCCGCGTAGACCGTCGGCGTCGGCCCGTCGATGATCTCCTCGATGAACACCTCGTAGTCCAGCAGATGGTCGCGGTCGGGGATCACCTGACCGCGGCAGACGAATCGGGCCGTCTCGTCGGGAACCGGTTCGAACCGCCAGCCGTCGCGGTCGATGGTGAAGCCGTAGGCGGCCATGGCGATGGACAGCGCCTGGGTCGCCGCGTCGGCCATCAGCGTGCCGGGCATGCACGGGTCGTTCTTGAAGTGCCCCGAGTAGAACCACTCGTCGGTCGGCACCGCCGCGGTGGCCCGGAGGTATCCGCGGCCCCACGGTCCGCCCTCGGGATCGAACTCGGCGACCTCGTCGATGAGCCGCAGCCGGCCGGACGGGATGGTCGGGGTGCGCACATGCGCCGCGGCCATCTCGAAACCCGAGCCGAAGCACTGGTAGGCGTGGCCGTCGATCCAGGCGTCGAGGTCGGCGCGGTCCAGCGAGCGTTTGGCGGTGACCCGGGGCGGGTCGTCGCGGCGGGCGCCCTCGCGCGGTGCGTCCTCGGCGGCCTCCCACAGCACCCCGTCGGACTGGGCCAGTTCGGCGTCGGAGAAGAAGCCGGCCTGGCCGTTGCGCACCGAGATCATCAGCCGGTCGCCGATGTAGCAGTCGTAGTGGAAGAAGAACAGCCGGGTGTCGCCGGTCTTGGCGTGGCC
>Ga0181556_1001303_pt1 | contig 25360 bp, 28 predicted proteins | sample 011ome_14_FD_148651 | JGI IMG/M metagenome (GOLD analysis project Ga0181556, IMG submission 148651) | Coastal salt marsh microbial communities from the Groves Creek Marsh, Skidaway Island, Georgia - 011505AT metaG (spades assembly) | ecosystem: Environmental > Aquatic > Marine > Intertidal zone...
GCTAGGGCGTCACTCAACGACCTACGGCGCGTGCGCTGCGAGGTCGGCCGCCTGGATCTGCGACACCGGGAAGGTGCGCACCTCCCCGGTCACGCGATCCACCGCGGTGAGCACACCGGCCTGGAGTCGCAGCGGATCGACGAGCCCCTCGCCATCGGCGCCGCTGATGCGCACGGGTGTCTCGCTGGAGATGGCGCGCCGCAGGACGGCGAGGGTGTCGGCCACCGGCATGGGATCGAGCGTGGAGTCGGACTCGTGCTGTGTCGAGCGCTGGCCGCTGCGGAGTGTGGTCACGGCTGCGCGGACGAGCGCGGGGCCCGCGTCGCGCCGGGTCACGGGTGCGCCCGTCTCACGTCGGGCTGCACGAGCGCGGCGGCGGGGGGCGTGAGCGACGGAGCCGTCCGGAGTCTCCGCCACAGGATGCAGTCCGAGGTCGCGCAGGATCGCGACGGCGTCCTCGATCCTCCCCGAGACGGTGACCACGGTCGGGGACACGCGCACGCAGCCGAGCTCCTCGGACCGCGGATCGGCCATGAGCCCGGTGAGCGTGGCCTCGTCGTCGCAGCGGATGTACGCCGTAGCGACGCCGACGCGCACCGTGCCATGGCGCCGCGCCGCGTCCTCGATGAGATAGCCCAGGGGCTGCGGCACCGGCGTGCGCGAGATGCGCTGGAGGAAGTCCAGCATCTCCGCGGCATCGCGCCCGGCGTCCAGGGCGCGGCGCACCGAGGTCGCACTGAAGCGGTGCACGATGGCACCGCCCGTGCTCTCCACGTCCGCCATGAGCCGAAGCTCGCGTGCGATGTCGGGCAGGAGTGGGCCGGGTGCGATGGCCGTGAGGTCGGCCTGGAGCAGGATGTGGTCGAGGGGCTCCGGCATGGCGGCCGCGATCACCTCGCGAGCGTCGGGGGCATCGGCGGCAGCCGCGCGTCCCATGTCCGCCAGGGCACCCCCGCCGGTGAACCCGAGGATCTCGAGCTCCTCGAGGACGGCCCGGACCTGCTCGCCGCGTCGCGCGCTCGCCTGACGGGGCGCGCGGGCATCGATGGCCTCGACGACGGCTTCGGGATCGCGTGGCGCGCACCCGGCGGGGAGGGAGTCGAGCACGCTCACCACCTGCTCGCGCACGAGCGGCTGGCCGCGGCGCTCGACCTCTTCGGAGAGCGCATTGGCCTCGGCACCCACCAGTGCCGGCGCCCGCGGCGAGGTCCACCAGGCGCGGGCCAGGCGCAGCCACTGCTCGGCCAGAGGGGCGTCGTGCCAGTCGTCGTAGGCGGTCGTGGGGCGCCACCGCTCGTCGGTCTCCCCGTCGCGCCCGATGAGCTGGGCGGCGTACGCCGTCTCGATCCACAGTGCTGCGGTGCGCTCATCCACGTCGAGGGCACGTGCCGTCGCGGCCAGATCGCGTACGCCGAGCCCGCCCTTGCGCAGGACGGCGGGTGCATCGGCATCCGCCCATCCCTCGGCGAGGGCGATGACCCCCATCACGGTGGCGAGGGCGTGCTGACCCGCGGTGCGCTCGACGAGTCCGGCCTTGCGCTCGATGGCGGCGACGGGAGGCGGCGGCCAGGTGAGGTGACCCATGCCGGCGCCGGATAGCGACTCGCGCGCGGTGCGCACGAGTCGCAGCGAGTCGTCGTCACCCCAGACGAGGGCGAGCTCGCGCAACCGCTGCAGTGCCGTGGACACTTCCTCGGCGAGGCCTGCGTCGAATGCGGCGATCACGGCATCCACCGCGCAGGGCTCCGCCTCGGCCACCGCGCTCGCCACGGCCAGCGTCAGCCCGTCGAGACGATCCAGGGCGCGTGAGGTCGAGATGGCCGAACCGGCGCGGGCCGCGAGGGCCGTCATGTCCGCGGGGACGGGATGGAGGAGGTCGGGACGTCCCGTGAGGAGGCGTGCGAGCGCGACGTCACTGCGACCACGGAGGTCGTCGGCGAGGCTGCGGACGGGCACCGGATGACGCTACCCCTAGGCTCAGCGGGTGCGCTCCGTCGGCTTCGACCTCGACATGACCCTGGTCGATTCGGCGGACGGGATCGTCGCCTCGGTCCAGTACGTCGTCTCCCAGTACGGGATCGACGCGGACGGCGACGAGATCCGCTCCACCATTGGGCTGCCGCTCGATCATGTGTTCCCGCGGTGGCTGCCCGAGGAGCCGTACGACGTGCTGCTCGCGGCGTACCGCGCGCACTATCGCGAGCACGGCATCCCGCTCACGCGTCCGATGCCCGGTGCGGCCGAAGCGATCGCGACTGTCCGCGAGCGAGGTGATCGCGTCCTCGTCGTCACGGCGAAGTACGGTGCTGTCGCGGATCTCGCATTGCAGGCCGCAGGGCTCGATGCGGATGAGATCGTGGGCGACCTCTTCGCCGAGGGCAAGGCGACCGCGTTGCGTGACCATGCCGCGTGGGCCTATGTCGGCGATCACCCCGGTGACGTGCGCGCGGCGCGCACGGCCGGCGTGCACTCGATCGTGGTGGCCACGGGACCCACGTCGGTCGAGGAGTTGCACGCGGTCGGGCCCGACGTCGTACTCCCTGATCTCACGCACCTGCCGGACTGGCTCGCCCGCGCCTGAGCCCGCCTATTCCCCGCGGCGCGACCGGGCGGACACCGCGAGCCCGAGGATGACCAGGGCCAGACCCACGCCGGTGATCATGGAGAGGAACCAGAAGGCTGAGGGCAGCTCCAGACTGGGGATCACCAGCGGGAGCATGGCGATCACGGTGCAGACCAGGCCCACGACGGTGACGACGGCGCCGATCCGCAGCAGTCGATCGCCGGCTGAGGCGCGTGGGGCCATGGCGCCACCCTAGGGGCGCAGGACTCCTCGCCGCCGTCTAGCCTGGTGTCCTGCGCTCGTGTGGGCGCCGTGTGCGAGAAGGGGCTGCCATGCCGACCGGCAAGGTCAGGTGGTACGACGTGGACAAGGGCTTCGGCTTCCTGTCCACTGACGACGGCGAGGATGTGTTCGTGCATGCCTCGGCGCTGCCCGCTGGCACGACGTCCCTTAAGCAGGGCGCCAAGGTCGAGTTCGGGGTCGTCGACGGCAAGCGCGGCAAGCAGGCCCTGAGCGTGACCGTCCTGGATCAGCCCGTCTCCGTCGTCAAGGCCGGGCGCAAGCCCGCTGAGGACGTCGCGGTCATCCTCGAGGACCTCATCAAGCTCATGGACAGCGCCTCCAATCAGTTGCGACGCGGGCGCTACCCCAGCGACGACCACTGCCGCAAGCTCGCCGCTGTCATGCGGGCCGTCGCCGACGACTTCGACGTCTGAGGGCCGAGTGATGCTGCGCCGACTTCACCGTCCTCTCCTCGCGGGCTCGCTCGCCCTCGTGAGCGTGCTCGCACTCGCCGCCTGCGAGAAGCCCGCACCGGGTGTGTCCGTCGTCTCCGGCATGACATCCGCCTACCGTGCGGCGCTGTGCTGGTCCTTTGACGGGGAGCCGCTCAGCCCGCAGACGTGCGCGCAGGATGTCGTGACGGAAGCACTCGACGGCGCCGACGTCGCCCGCATCCCCGTGATCCCGGGTCAGGTCATCGGCATCAGCGTGGACCCGGTGGTCGCCGACGCCGGCTGGTATCCCGTGATTGGTTCCCAGCGCCTCACGCAGCAGCCCATCACCTCGACGTACTACCGCTTCACCTACCCGGACCTGCAGGAAGTCCCTGCCGATGGCGTCTCGCTCCAGGTCGTGGCGGGCAGCGAAGGCACGCTCGGCCTGTGGGTCTTCCAGCTCTATCCGGCTCCGGGCGTGGAGTGATGTCCGACGCCGTCCTCACCAAGGCCGTCGACCTCGCGCGCGCTGCCGCCGAGGAGGAGGCCCCCTGGGGCACCGTCGGCGACCACGTCGCGGTCGAATACGACGACGAGCGCGTGGCGACCCATTACTTCGCATCCCTCGACCCGGCTTATGTCGGGTGGCGCTGGGCTGTCACGCTCGCCCGCGCTCCCCGGGCCAAGGCAGCGACCGTCGACGAGGTCGTGCTCGTCCCCGGCCCTGACGCACTCGTCGCCCCGCCGTGGGTCCCGTGGGCCGAGCGCGTGCGTCCCGGTGATCTCGCCGTCGGCACTATTTGGCCGACCCCGGCCGATGACCAGCGGCTCACCGCCGGCTTCACGGGTCTCGATGAGCTCGACGGTCTCACCGACCGCAGCCCGGTCCACCCGAGCCAATGGGAGATCGGCCTGGGTCGCCCGCGGGTGTTGTCGGTGCGCGGCCGCGAGGAGGCTGCCGATCGCTGGTGGTCCGGCGACCGCGGCCCCGAGGCACCCATGGCGCGCTCGGTGTCGCTCACATGCTCGTCCTGCGGATTCCTCATGCCGATCGGAGGACCGCTCGGGCAGGCCTTCGGAGTCTGCGCGCATGACATGTCCCCGGCCGACGGCTGTGTCGTGGCCCTGAGCTTCGGGTGCGGTGCGCACTCGGAGATCGCGCTCGCCGAGAAGGAGCCGGTCAACGCCCCGACTCAGGACTTCGTGGGATTCGATCCGCTCGACCTCAGTCAGGCGGGGGCCGCCGAGGAGGATGCGGCGGTCGAGGCTGAGCCAGTGGGCGTCGACGTCGACACGGACTCACTCCAGGCGGATGTGGACGTGGTCGAGACCGAGGTCGACGAGGTGGATGCCTCCGAGCTCGCAGGTCCCGACGCGGATGTTGTTGAGGTGGAGGTGGTCGACACCTCAGTGGATGCCGACACCGAGCTCAGCGTCGACGATCAGGACTGACGCGCGCGCCGACGTGCACGTCGGCCCAGGACGAGCGCAAGGCCCGGGATCCCCAGCAGGGCTCCGATAGCGCAGACGAGCAGCCACCTGTCCCTGTCGACTCCCCAGGCTGAACCCCAGATGAGCACCGCGACGAGCGCGACGATCCACAGGGCCGTGCCCACCGCGATGGCCGCCACTCCGTCGTCATCGCGGGTGCGCAGGGCCGGGTCGGCCTCTATCTGCTCCAGGGTGAGACGCGTCGTCACCGGAGGAGGCTATCGGAGACGTGATCGGCTCATCCCTAGAGTGGAGACATGGATCACCGAGCGCGCCGCTTCGTCACCGTGGGCGTGCTCGTCCTGCTCGTCGCGGCGGTCGCCGTGGCCGCGCTCACGCGATAGGGCGAGGATCGCCCCCGTCATGATGCCCGTGGCAACCTTGCCCTCACGCACCTGACCTCACCTGTGGACAGCGTCGGCAACCTTGCCAGCACGGAACGCCGACACTCTGTGGATAGCGGCGGCAACCTTGCCAGCACGGAACTGCGCCACTGTGTGGACAGCCGCGGCAACCTTGCCAGCACGGAATCGCAGCCCGGTGTCGATGTCCCTCGACCTGGATGACTGCCCTCGCATCGGCACGATGCGAGCGTACGTGCGGGGTCTGACAGCCACCGCCTGCTAGGCGGCCAGGTCCTCGGGGACCCGCTTCCATAGGAGGAGCCCGAAGCTCGCGGCGAAGAAGAAGATCATCACCGCGAAGGCATCGTGCACGCCCCAGGAGTCCGCCAGAGCGGCCAGTGCGAACGGCGCGAGTCCGCTCATGATCCCGATTCCCGCACTGGTCCACCCGGCCGCCCGATCGGGCTGTCCAGCGGAGGCGCGCATAGCCCGCCCGATGCCGAGCGGGAAGTGCATGCCGATGCCGATGCCGATGAGCACCAGGCCGATGATGAGTGGGATCGCCCCGGTGACGAGCCAGGTGTAGGCGAAGGCTGCCGCCGCAAAGATGATCGAAGCACCGAAGACCAGCTCGGAGGAGACGCGCTCGACGAGGCGGGATCCCACGAGCCGTCCGATGATCATGCCCACGACGATCGCGGCGATCGTGGCCGATGCCGAGCCCGCCTCGAGTCCTCCACGCTCGCGCAGCAGGTCTGGACCCCACTGGAGCAGGGTGATCTCGACGCTGGTGAGGAGGATCAGGGTGAGGACCGCCCACCACACGAGTCCGGGGAGTCGCGGTGCATCGGCGCGCGACTCCATCTCCGTGCCCACGTTGAAGGGCTGAAGCGACCGACCGCGGAGCACCTCCAGGGCGATCACGACGACCACGAGAAGCACGAGGCCGAGTCGCCATCCGAGCAGCGTGGTCGCGCCGATGCCCACCGCAAGGATGCCGAGCAGGGACGCGGTCGACGCCACGAGATTGGCCTCGGCGAGGGACGCGTCCGCGGCGGCGCCCTGGCGTGCCTCGAGGTAGGCGCTCACGCCGACCGCGCAGAAGCTCGCCCCGAGCGATCCGATGAAGGGTCCGAGAGCCACCACGGGGAGCGGGCCGTCCGAGATATAGAGGAGGCAGCCGATCGCGACGAAGACGGCACCGGCGCGCAGCATGACCCCGCGACCCCAGCGGCGCACGACGGGCGCGGCGAGGAAGCTGCCGAGCGTGCCGCCCACCGCCAGGGCGATGCTCAGTGTCGAGGCAGCCGTGCGCGTAAGGCCTTCGTCGTCGCGGAGCAGGGTCAGGGAGGCACCGAAGGCGTAGACGAACCAGCCGAGCAGGCCCAGTTGGGCATAGGCGAGGAGCGTCGTGCGATCGCGCGTGGGACGGACCGGTGCGTGTACGGCGCCGTCGTGCCCGCCGGCAGCGGTCACGTCAGCTGGTCGACGACGTAGTCGATCGAGCGCGTGAGCTGGCGCACGTCCTCGGGATCCACGGCGGGGAAGACTGCGACGCGGATCTGATTGCGGCCCAGCTTGCGGTAGGGCTCCGTGTCGACGATGCCGTTGGCGCGCAACGCCTTGGTGATCTGCGTGGCGTCGGTGCTGTCGTCGAAGTCGATCGTGGCTACCACGGCCGAGCGCTTCGCCGGGTCGGTGACGAAGGGCTTGGCGACCTCGCTGGCCTCCGCCCAGTCGTAGAGGATCCCGGAGGACTCGCCAGTGCGCGCGGTGCACCAGTCGAGGCCACCGTTGGCCAGGAACCAGTCCACCTGCTCGGCCATGAGGTAGATGGTCGCGAGTGCCGGGGTGTTGTAGGTCTGGTCCTGGCGGGAGTTGTCGACGGCGATCGAGAGGTCGAGGAACGCCGGGGTCCAGCGGCCGCTGGCCTTGATCTCCTCGACGCGTGCGAGCGCGGCGGGTGACATCAGCGCGAACCACAGTCCGCCGTCGGAGCCGAAGCTCTTCTGCGGGGCGAAGTAGTAGACGTCCGTCTGCGACGCATCCAGGGGCAGCCCCCCCGCTCCGGACGTCGCGTCCGTGAGCACGAGTGCGCCCGCGTCAGCTCCGGCCACGCGTGTGGGAGGGATTGCTACGCCCGTCGAGGTCTCGTTGTGCGGGGAGCAGTAAGCATCGACTCCTGCTTCGGCGGCGAACGCCGGGGCATCGCCAGGCTCTGCCTTGATGATCGTCGGGTCGCCGAGATGAGGCGCCTCCTTGGCGGCGGTGGCGAACTTCGCCCCGAACTCGCCGAAGGACAGGAACTGGGCGCGGTCGCGGATGAGGCCGAAGGTCGCGATATCCCAGAAGGCCGTGGAGCCTCCGTTGCCCAGGACGACCTCGTAGCCCTCGGGCAGTGAGAAGAGGTCAGCCAGTCCCGAGCGGAGGCGGCCCACCTGGGACTTCACGGTCTTTTGGCGGTGCGAGGTGCCCATGTAGGTGCCGGCGACATCGAGGAGGCCGGAGACCTGTTCACGGCGCACCTTGGAGGGGCCGGCGCCGAAACGTCCGTCGCGGGGCAGCAGGTCTGCGGGGATGGAGATGTCGTTGCTCACGACGGCAAGGCTACGCAGTGGGCCCTTTAGCGTCGGACGGAGGTCGGGCGGGATTCGCGCGTCGACGGGGTGTAGCCCGAGGGGGCGACCATCTGCGCGTCCCAGCCGGGCACGGCCTCGGGGATGCGGGGGCTCGGACCGACATAGCGTGCCGAGGGGCGCACGAGGCGGCCTGTGCGCTTCTGCTCCAGGATGTGCGCGCTCCAACCAGCCAGGCGCGCGCAGGTGAACATCGAGGTGAACATCTGCGCCGGCACCTCGGCGAAGTCGAGCATGATCGCCGCCCAAAACTCAACGTTCGTCTCGAGGATGCGATCGGGCCGACGCGCACGGAGCTCCGTGAGCGCGGCGGTCTCGAGGGCGAGAGCGACCTCGTAGCGCGGGGCGTTGAGCTCCTGCGCGGTGCGCCGCAGCACTCGGGCGCGCGGATCCTCGGCGCGGTAGACGCGGTGACCGAAGCCCATGAGGCGCTCGCCGCGGTCGAGTACGCCGCGCACGTAGCCTTCGGCGTCCCCGGTGCGCTCGATCTCCTCGATCATGCCGAGCACGCGCGAGGGCGCACCGCCGTGCAGGGGGCCGCTCATCGCGCCGATGGCACCTGAGATCGCCGCCGCAACGTCGGCACCCGTCGAGGCGATGACGCGGGCGGTAAAGGTCGAGGCGTTCATGCCGTGCTCTGCCGCGGAAACGAAGTAGGCGTCCACCGCCTGGACGTGGCGAGGGTCGGGCTCGCCGCGCCAGCGCGTCATGAAGCGCTCGACGATCGTGCTCGCATCGTCGATGCGCGCCTGGGGGACCATCGGAACGCCGAGTCCGCGGGCCGCCTGGGCGACGAAGGACATGGCCATGACCGAGACGTGGGCGAGGTTCTCGCGCGCTGTGTCGTCGTCGATGTCGAGGAGGGGCTTCAGGCCCCAGCCGGGAGCGAGCATGGCGATGGCCGACTGCACGTCGACACGGACATCGCCGGAGTGCACGGGGATCGGGTAGGGCTCCGCGGGAGGAAGCCCGGGATTGAACTCGTTGTCAACGAGCAGGCCCCAGACATTGCCGAAGGACACGCGGCCCACGAGATCCTCGATATCGACGCCGCGATAACGCAGCGAGCCACCGTCCCGATCCGGCTCGGCAATCTGCGTTTCGAAGGCGACGACACCCTCGAGGCCCGGCACGAAGTCGCTCATGACCCCCATTCAACCCCACGGGACACCCGTGATGGGATCGGCCCGTGGGCGAGCAGCACGATCTGCGGGCGATGCGGCTCACCTATGACCGGGGCACTCTCGTCGAGGCCGACCTGGCCGCGGATCCCTTGAGCCAGTTCCGACGCTGGTTCGCCGATGCCGTGGACGAGGGCATCACCGAGCCCAACGCCATGGTGCTGTCGACGGTGTCCGCTGAGGGCATCCCGAGTGCCCGCACCGTCCTCCTCAAGGAGGCTGATGCGCGGGGCTTCGCCTTCTTCACCAATCTGCGGTCGCGCAAGGGCCGGGACCTCGAGGCGACTCGGCGGGCCGCATGCGTCTTCCCGTGGCTTCCCCTGCACCGACAGGTCGTCATCACCGGCACCACCGTCGAGGTTCCGCGCGATGAGGCGGCGGCGTACTTCACGTCCCGTCCACATGGTTCGCAACTCGGTGCGTGGGCGAGCCGTCAGTCGGAGGTGATCGAGGATCGCGCCGTCCTCGAGGAGCGCCATGCCGAGCTCCTCGAGCGCTTCCCGAGCGAGGTGCCCCTGCCTGACTTCTGGGGAGGCTGGATCGTCGTCCCCGAGTCGGTGGAGTTCTGGCAGGGCCGTGATTCGCGCCTGCACGATCGACTGCGCTTCCGTCGCATCGGTGGGGGCGGCCTCGACGATGCCGGCTCCTGGGCCGTCGAGCGACTCTCACCCTGAGGCAACTCTCCGTATGTCGCGAATCTTCGCTGACCTGACGCCACTGCGGGAGAGCCCGCCCTTCCGGCGACTGTGGATCGGGCACAGCGTCGGCACCGCCGGCCAGCAGATGACGTCGGTCGCCGTGGCGCTCGAGGTCTACGACCTCACCGGCTCCTCGTGGTCCGTAGGACTCACCGGGCTCTTCCAGCTCGTGCCGCTCGTCGTACTCGGCCTCTATGGCGGCGCGCTCCTCGATCGCTTCGATCGGCGTCGCGTCGCGCTCATCGCGACCTCCGGGCTCTGGGCAAGCACCCTCGCCTTCGTCATCCAGTCACTGGCCGGGGCCGACTCCGTTGCCCTGCTCTACGCGATCATCGCGGTGCAATCGGGGTTCTTTGCCGTGGCCAATCCTGCGCGGCAGGCGATCATCCCGCGCCTGGTGCCCCTGCACCTGCTCCCCGCGGCCAACGCGCTCAACACGCTCACGTGGGGTCTGGCCTTCACCATCGGACCCGTGCTGGCCGGGTTCCTCATCGCAGGGACGGGCACGGTCACGACCGTCTACCTCATCGATCTCGTCGTCTTCGGCATCGCGGTCTGGGCGATGTGGCGACTGCCATCGATGCCGCCCGAGGGCGTCGCACCCGACGCGGCACGCGGGTGGAAGAGCGTGCTCGAGGGCATCCGCTTCCTCAAGGGCAAGCGCAACCTTCAGATGTCGTTCTACCTCGACATCGTCGCGATGGTCTTCGGGATGCCGCGCGCGCTCTTCCCCGCCATCGCCACGGCGTGGTACGGCGGATCGCTCGCCGATGTCGCGCTCATCGTCGGGTTGCTGTCGGCCGCTCCAGCTGTCGGTTCGATCGTCGCCACGGTGCTCTCCGGACCACTCGGCCGCGTCCGCAGGCAGGGGCTCGCCGTCGTCATCTCCATCTGCATCTGGGGCGGTGCCATCGCGGTCTTCGGTCTCGTGCGCGCACTCCCGGTGGCCCTGGTCCTGCTCGCGATCGCGGGCGGGGCTGACTCGGTGAGTGCGATCTTCCGCTCGACCATCCTGCAGGCAGCCACTCCTGACGACTATCGAGGGCGGCTCCAGGGGATCTTCACCGTGGTCGTCGTCGGCGGACCCCGCCTCGGCGACGTCGAGGCCGGGGGCGTCGCGGAGCTCTTCGGCGAGACGGTGTCGGCCGTGTCCGGCGGACTGCTGTGCCTGGTCTTCACCGGAGCCCTCGTTGCTGCGGTGCCGACTTTCCTCAGATACGACGCCGAGCACCCCGTGCCCTAACGCATGGCCGGATGCGCTCAGCGTCAGGCGAAGAGCTGGCGCAGGTAGCGCGAGAGCAGCTCGTCGGGCGTGATGCCCTCCGCCTTGGCCTGGGCCCGCAGTCGTTTGCGGAGCGACTTGGGCACGCGCACTCCCAGGTCGACGTACTTGTCCTTGGCGGGGCCGGTGATCGCGTCGGCCGCCGTCGCGCCTTTGCCGGCCTTGAGGCTCTTGGACTTGCCCTTGCTCTCCTTGACTCCACCGGGGATGGGAGCCGGGAGCGGCCGGCCGCTCACCGGGTGCAGGTCGGCGTCGGGTGCCCGACTCAGGGCCGGCTTGGGCGTCTGCGGTGCCATGGATCCTCCGATGGGGCTGTCGGGCAACGGTACGCCGATCAGGCGAGGAGCTGGTCGAGGATGTCGTCGAAGGCGTCGCTCACCTCGGCGGCTCCCGAGGAGCGCCAGGCCTGGACGGGCACGCCTGCGCCCTGGGCCTGCTGCACTGCCGAGCGCTCGGGGATGACCGGGTCGAGGACGAGATCGCCGTAGACGTCGCGCAACTCATCGATGCGGAAGCGATGCTCGGAGAGATTGCCGCGGACGCGGTTGACGAGCACACCCGCCGGGCGCAGACGCAGATTGACCGACGTGCGCGCGGCCTCGATCGCTCGCAGCGCACGCGTCGCGCCCTGGAGGGCGAAGAACCCGGGCTCGGTGACGACAAGCGCACTGTGAGCAGCGGCCAGGCCGTTGCGCGTGAGCTCGTCGAGTGACGGGGGGCAGTCCAGGAGGACCAGGTCGTAGTCATCCGTGGCACCGCCCAGGGTGACGCGCAGTCGCGTCGCGGAGTCCTGGCCCTCCGGACGGTTGCGGTGCGCGACGGCTTCCTCGCTGGGGAGCAGATCCACCTGGGGCCCCCAGCCGGTGCTCACGATCGCCTCGCGGGCGATCCCGGGCCGGCCGTCGGCGAGTACGTCGCCGACGGTGAAGGCGAAGGGCGGCGGATCCAGCGCGACGGTGGCGTTGGCCTGCGGGTCGAGGTCGATGACGAGGACCCGGATGCCTCGTGCCCATGCGGCACCGGCGAGCCCGAGCACGGTCGTGCTCTTGCCCACGCCTCCCTTGAGGGAGATCACCGCCACCGACGACATGGGTGGGAGTGTCTCAGGTCGGTCAGGAGCGGCGGGTCGGCGGCGCCGCCTCCTTCATGCGGGCGAAGCGGTCCAGGGCCTCCAGGCGCTCGGCCGCGTGGTCGACGATCCGCTCGGGATAGCCGTGGTCGTAGCCCCCGAGGGTGTCCCAGGGGGTGTGCGCCGTCTTGCCGGGCAGGTGGGCGAGCTCGGGCACATAGCGCCGGACGTAGTCGCCGTCGGGGTCGAACTTCTCGCCCTGGCCGACCGGATTGAAGACCCGGTGGTACGGCGAGGCATCGGTCCCGCAGCCCGCCGTCCACTGCCAGCCGTGGGAGTTGCTCGCCAGGTCGCCGTCGCGCAGCCACCGCATGAAGTGGGCTGCCCCGCGCTGCCAGGGCAGATGCAGATCCTTGACCAGGAAGCTTGCGACGACCATGCGCACGCGGTTGTGCATCCAGCCCTCGTCGAGCAGTTGGCGCATGCCGGCGTCGACGAAGGGGTAGCCGGTGCGACCCGACGCCCACGCATCGAAGAGTGCGTCGGCCTGGGGGCCCGAGTCCCAGGCGAAGTCATCGTCGAAGCGCGCATCCATGGACGCGCGTGCGCTGGAGGGACGCTGATGCGTCACATCGGCGTAGAACTCGCGCCACGCGATCTCCTTGCGGAAGGTCTCCTCTCCCGCGGAGTCTGCGAGGTCGGCGAGGATCGTGCGCGGATGGATCTCGCCCCACTTCAGGTGATGTCCCATCGCGGAGGTGCCGTCGAGTGCGGGGAAGTTGCGGGTGTCGTCGTACGCCGCCAGTCCAGCGGCGCGGAATGCCGCCCAGCGCTCGAGCGCCGCGTTCTCTCCCGCGGCCGGCAGGACGAAGGGGAGCTCGGGGCGGTCGGGGAAGCCGTCGCATTCCACGGGCATGACGTACGTCGCCTCGACATCGGGCGCTGGGGCGCGCCAGCCATGGCGCACCCAGGCTCGGTAGAAGGGCGTGTAGACGCGATAGGCGGTGCCGTCGTCCTTGGTGACACGGCCCGGAGCGACGGCGTACGGCGAGCCGGTCGCCACGAGATCGATGCCGTGCTCGGCGAGCGCCGCGCGCACCCGCTCGTCGCGTGCGACGCCGTAGGGGCCGAAGTCCGCGGCGATGTGCACGGTCGTGGCTCCGGCCGCGCGGGCGACGGCGACGACGCGCTCGACGGGATCGCCGTGCTGGAGGAGTAGTTGGCCGCCGAGATCGGCGTCGAGCGAGCGCAGGGAGTCGACGAGGTAGGCACGACGGACGTCGCTGGCCGGATCCCACACCGCGGGATCGACGACGAAGATCGGGACGATCTCGCCGTCGACGGCGGCTGCGGCGCCGAGGGCCGGGTTGTCGCCCAGGCGCAGGTCGCGGCGGAACCAGGCGACGGCGGGCATCCCCGCAGGCTAGGTGCTGGGGGCCGCGAGGGCACGCGGGGGCGGCCGAGTGGCCGATGGGGTTGAATGCCATGCGTGAGCGACCTCATCGACACCACGGAGATGTATCTCCGCACGGTTTTCGAGCTCGAGGAAGAGGGCATCGTGCCCCTGCGCGCTCGCATCGCGGAGAGGCTCGGCCAGAGCGGTCCCACGGTCTCGCAGACGGTGGCCCGCATGGAGCGTGATGGCCTGCTCACCGTCGAGGGCGATCGTCATCTGGAGCTGACCTCCCGGGGGCGCGAATACGCCACGCGCGTCATGCGCAAGCACCGCATCGCCGAGTGCCTGCTCGTGGACGTGATCGGTCTCCCTCTCGAGGACGTCCACACGGAGGCCTGCCGCTGGGAGCACGTGATGTCCGACACGGTGGAGCGCCGCATCCTGCAGATGCTGGACAACCCGACCGAGTCACCGTTCGGCAATCCCATCCCCGGCCTCGAGGAGCTCGTGCCGGACGCGAAGCCGTCCGCCGCCCGCGGCGCCCACTGGGTGAGTCTGGATCGGGCGGCGGGAGACGACACCGTGCGCGTCACCGTGCGTCGCATCGGCGAGAGCGCGCAGGTGGATCCCGAGATGGTCGCCCTGCTCCAGCGAGCCGGCGTCGTTCCCGGGGCCGCGGTGCGCGTGCAGCGTGCGGCGACAGGTGTGCTCGTGGGGTCGGCGGGGGAGTACGTCGAGCTGCCCGGGGACATCGCCAGTCAGGTCGCTGTCGAGCCCATCGGCTGATCCTCTACCCCCGGGGGTATCCTGGAGCAAGCGTCGCCCGCCGGGCGGCCATGACCGACAGGGGCGGTCCGCCGACCCGCCGGTCACCACCCGAAGGTGCAGGTGAGCCCATGCCCCCCATCACGATGGATGACGTCTGCCAGCGCGAGGTGGTCACCCGACTCAAGCGCGTCCAGGGCCAGGTGGCCGGGATCATCTCCATGATCGAAGACGGTCGCGACTGCGGCGAGGTCGTCACGCAGTTGGCGGCGGTCTCCCGCGCGCTCGACCGGGCAGGCTTCAAGGTCGTGGCTAATGGTCTGCAGCAGTGCGCGAGCGCCGAGGGTCGCGGCGAGAAGCCGCCGATGAGCGCCGAGCAGCTCGAGAAGCTCTTCCTCGCCCTCGCCTAGCCGACGCGGGAGCGTCACTAGGCTGAGGGCATGGCTCCTCCGCGCAGGCCCGATGCCCTCGACTCACTTGCTCCCGGATCGCTCGCAGGGCGCACCGCGCTTGTGACCGGAGGTGGCACCGGCATCGGTCGCGCCACCGCCGAGTTGCTCGCCCGCATGGGGGCACGTGTCGCGGTGACGGGGCGCCGCGAGGAGCCGCTGGCCGAGGCTGTTGCAGCTATCGAGGCTGCCGGCGGCGTGGCGACGGCGTACCCCTGCGACATCCGCGAGCCCGAGCACGTCGACTCCCTGCTCGACGCGGTGCTCGGTGACATGGAGCGCATCGATCTGCTCGTCAACAATGCGGGCGGACAGTTCGTCTCGCGCGCCGAGGACATCTCCTACAACGGCTTCCGCGCGGTCGAGCGCCTCAATCTCGATGCGACCTGGTACGTCTCCACGCAGGTGGCCAAGCGCTCCATGCTGCCCGCGGGCTACGGCAAGATCGCGAGCGTCACCATGACCATGACCCCGCACCGCGGGATCGTCGGGATGTCGCACTCATCGGCCGCGCGTGCGGGCGTGGAGAGCCTCACGGCCACGTGGGCCCAGGAGTGGGGCCCGCGCGGGGTGCGCACGATCGCGGTGGCTCCGGGCATCGTCCACACCGAGGCCTGGGAGCGCTACGGGCTGGAGCCCGAGCAGGTCGCCCAGGTGATCCCGGCCAAGCGCCTGCAATCGGTAGACGATGTCGCGGCCGTGATCGGCTTCTGGATGAGTCCCGGGGGTGACTACATCACCGGGATCACCCTCGTGGCCGACGGCGGCATGAACCTCGCCGGCCCCGCGCTCTACTGACCCCTCACGGCCTCGCGGCGAGCGGGCACGCCACGTCGACGCCGGGCAACTTCAACGACACGAGGTACGTCGTCGCCGCCCCGTCCACGCATGGGGATCCTGCTGCCGTGTAGGTGACGTGCTGATTGCCGACGTAGCTCACCAGGGGGCTCGACCGGAAGGCGTTCGCCATCGAGGTCGCCCATCGGTACGGCGTCTGGGAGTCACGCGTCGCCGCGAGGATGAGCATGCGTGCCGACCAGTCGTTGCCCTGGACCAGCGGCACGGGATCGGGTGTCAGCTCCTCCAGGCCCTCGCATGCGGGCGGGATCTGCACGGCGCGCACCCAGCCGGTGATGGGGGCGTCGAAGCGGATGCGCGTGCCCATCACGTCAAGGCGGGCCGCATCGGGCCGGTCGGCGTAGTCCAGGCAGTTGATGATGGCGGGGACGCCGGCCATCGCGTAGGCGGGCATCTGCGGCAGGCGACGCAGGTATTCCTTGGCCTTGCGCTTCTCCACGGCTGTCCCGGAGATGGCCTTGTCGATCTTGCCCAGCCACTGGGCCAATTGGGGGAGCCCCGACTGCGAGGGCGCACTCGCCTCCAGGCCGAGTCCCACATCCCATCGGGTGAAGTTGCGCGTGGCAGACAGGCGCAGCGGCGCGGTCTCGAGGGAGGCCATGACGCGGCGGTACTGCGCGCGGGTCTGCGGGTAGAGCTCGAAGAGGATGCCCAGAGCGGGATCCGCGGCGGTGGAGTAGCCCAGGGCGAAGTCCTCGATGGAGCCGCGCGGGTTGACCGGCCCGTCGAGGATGATGGCGCGCATCCGGTCGGGGTAGGTGAGGGCGTAGGCGTATCCGATGCGCGTGCCGTAGCTCGCGCCCCAGTAGTTGAGCTTGCTGTCGCCGACGGCGGCGCGCAGTGCGTCGAGATCCCTGACGACGTTATTGGTCCCCAGGTAGGGCGCGATGTCAGAGTGGTCTGTGACGCACTGCTCGTTGGCATCGCGGACCTGGTCGCGGATCGATGCGGCGATCGCATCCCAGTCGACGGGCCCGACAGCTGCAGGCAGTGGCCACTCGGGCAGGTCGCACTCCACGGACGGGAGCGTGGCGCCGACGCCGCGCGGATCCCAGCTGACCAGGTCGAAGCGCTGCTTCGTCGTGGAGGGAAGCTCGGACCAGACCAGGGGCATGACCGCGAGCCCGGAGCCTCCGGGACCGCCGGGGTTGAAGAAGAGCGATCCGATCCGCTGGGCGGATGTCCCCGTGCTGCGGTGGCGGACTACCGCGAGCTCGAAGACCCCCTTCGAGGAGTCATCCCAGTCCCGAGGCACCTCGAGGGTGCCGCACTGGAAGCCGGACAGCGTCGCGTCCTCGCAGGGAGCCCACGCGATGCTGCTGGCTCGGGGCGGGGCCGCGGACACGGGTGCGGCGAGCCCCACGAGGGGGAGTGCGGCGACAAGGGCGATGGTCAGTGCACGATGCGCTCTCACGCTTCAGGAGCGTGCCCGTGAGGACGACGTCCGGGGGAGGGCCCAAGGTCCCGGGCGCATGTCGTCTGGGTCACATGCCGGCTGAACTGGCGCGCCTCAGCCCTGGGGGGCGGTGAGGGACCAGGTTTCGCCAGAAACTCGCAGCGGGATGCCGGACCTGCCCCGCTCGCCGACCTTGACGCCGAGCACCTGGTGGAGCTGGATCGTGTTGATGTCGAAGCCCAGGCGCGATGCCGCCATGTAGAGGCGCCAGACGCGCGCGGTCTCCAGGCCGGCCTCCGTGACGCAGGCATCCCAATTGCGCTCGAGGTTCTCGCACCAGTGCTTGAGGGTAAGGGCGTAGTGCTCGCGGAGGTTCTCCTCGTGGCGGATTTCGAATCCCGCGTAGTTCATCTCGCTGATGATCTCTCCGGGCGGAGCCAACTCGCCGTCGGGGAAGACATAGCGATTGATGAAGCTGCGCTTGAAGTGCGTGGGCCACTTGTCATCGGGCCGCGTGATGCAGTGGTTGAGCATGCGGCCCTCAGGGCGCAGTTTGCCGTGGAGGAAAGAGAAGTACGACGCGTAGTTGGCACGGCCGATGTGCTCCGTGAGGCCGATCGACGACACGGCGTCGAAGCCGGACTCCTTGACGTCGCGGTAGTCGCTGAAGCGGATCTGGGCCTTGTCGGCGAGCCCGGCGTCCTCGATGGCGCGCTGGCCCCACTCCGCCTGCTGCTGCGACAGGGTGACCCCGATCGCGGAGACGCCGTAGTTCTTGACGGCGTGGAGCACCATGCCGCCCCAGCCGCAGCCGACGTCGAGCAGGCGCATCCCGGGCTGCAGATTCAACTTCCGGCACACGAGGTCGAACTTCTCCTCCTGCGCGAGCTCGAGCGACGCATCCTCGGTGGGGAAGACCGCGCACGTGTAGGCCATCGACGGTCCGAGCACCATCGAATAGAAGGTGTTGCTCACGTCATAGTGGTGATGGATCGCCTCGGCGTCGCGTCGCTTCGAATGACGCTTGCCGCCGAGCGCGCGCTCCTGCGCCGGGGGCTCCGGGCGGACGAGGGCGTCCTTCGCGAAGCGCTTGGCCAGGCGAGCCCGATCGACGAGCGACACGTGATCGAGAGGCATGGGGTAGAGGCGGTTGAGCGCCTCGTAGACGTCGCCGTGGATCTCCAGGTCGCCGGTGACATAGGCGCGAGCGAGACCGAGCTGGTTGGGCGAGCCGGCGATGTAGTGGACGCCGCGCGGGTTGGTGATCTCGATGACCACCTCGGCCCCGATGAGGCCGGTGCTCGACCCGTCGTACGCCTTGAAGCCGACCCGTCGCTCCGCGGGGATGACGGTGGCAAAGGCCGTGGCGAGGTCCATGATCCCTCCCGAGAATCCTGCTGCTGCGCCTAGCGGCGGCGGACCACCTTGTCGTAGAGGTCCAGCAGTCGCGAGGCAGGATCGTAGGCCCCCTTGAGCCGCTGGTACTCCCCGCCTCCGTAGATGCTCCAGAACTCCTCAGGGGAGTAGTACGCCGAGGAGTACAGGGACTTGCGGCCGTCCATCTCCGTGACGACCTGCTCGATCCGGCGGTTGACGCGTCCTTCGGCCGGGTCCACGCCCGCGGGCAGGGGCACGGTCGACCAGAAGCCGACGTTCACGTACGTCGTGCGGGGATCGAACTCGTAGAGGGGCCATCGCGCCGCCGGATCGCGCTGGCGCAGCGGGCAGACCCAGATCGGTTCGATGCCGACCTCGCGGTGGAAGAAGTCGAGGAAGTCCGCGAGGCGATCGATCGGCACCTCGATGTCTTGCACGACCTCCTCGCGTGCGGGGCGTCGTCGGACGCGGGCGGCCTTCGCGGAGAACTTCGTGCGTCGGTCCCACTTGATGAGCTTCCAGTAGACGTCGCTGCGCAGCTTGCCCTTGGGCCAGAGTCGGCGGACGAACGGCTTCTGCGTGCCGAAGGCCCGCGAGCACCAGAACCAGTCGGTGTCCCATCGCCAGATGTAGTCGTGGATGGTGAGCAGGTCCTCCCGCCTGCTCTGGATGGACCGGTAGTAGATGTCCATGCCGGTGTAGTCGCTGGGCATCGATCCGCCCGTGTCGTCGGTCATGCGCGCGAGAGTGAGGTACTGCTCCGTGGGCGAGAAGACCGTGCCGTCCAGGAAGTCGACGGCTTCTCCCTCCCACTCGTGGGTGTCGACGATCTGGGCCATGGCTTCGGCCATGGACTGCGCGGTGGGGAAGCGCACGTGGCGCAGCCGCACGTAGGGCTTCATCGGCTCGAGCTCGATCTGCAGGCGCAGGGCGTAGCCGAGCGTGCCGTAGGAGTTGGGGAAGCCGTAGTAGAGGTCGCGGTGCGGATCGTCGTCGCGCCCGCTCACCGTGAGGATGCGCCCGTCGCCGGTGAGCACGTCCATCTCAATGACCGACTCATGCGGCAGACCCCAGCGGAAGCTGGAGCTCTCGATGCCGAGTCCGGTCACCGCGCCGCCGAGGGTGATCGTCTTGAGCTGCGGCACGCAGAGCGGCATAAGCCCATGGGGGAGGGTTGCCGCGACCAGGTGCTCGTACGTCGTCATTCCCTGGACCTCGGCGGTGCGCGCGGCGGGGTCGACATTCAGTACGCCGTCGAAGTCGGCCACATCGAGGCCGGGAGCCGCAGACTCCGCGCGCTGGCGGAAGAGGTTGGACGTGCGCTTGGCCAGGCGGACGGGGGTGCCCGGGGGGATCGCGTCGTACTGCGCACGCAGGCGCGCCACCCGGGCGTCGTACGCCGCACGCCAGGAAGGCGCTCCCGACAGGGGCGGTGCCGTCTCCGGGGTAGCCGACATGCGAGCAAAGGTAGTGGTGGCCCAGGATGTGCGTGTGACCCAGGAGGTGCTGGAGACCGGCGAGGAGCGCCCGGCAAGGGGCATGCCCTCGTGGCTCGTCTGGACAGTGGGCGTGACCGCGCTCGTCCTCCTCACGCTGGCCAACCTCGCGGTCGCCGGCGAACTGGCGCTGCGGACGACCGAGGCGGACAACCTCGTCCGCGCGGTAGAGCAGTCCGAAGACGCGATGAAGTCGACTCAGGCGGCCTTCAGCGATGTGCTCGCGGATTACGACACCGACAACCTGACCGACGACGAGCGCGAGCAGCTACGTGCCGAGCTCTCGGACGTGGCCGCGCAGGGAGAGGCGGCGATCGCCGCCGCCGGGCAAGCAGTGGCCGATGTGCAGGTCATGCCCTGGCATGCGCAGCTGCTCGATGCTCGCGAGGCCTACCTTGCGCACAACCAGGCGTGGGTCGACTACATGGCCGCGGCCACCGAGGATCCAGCCGAGTGGTTCCGCCCGCAGCCGGCTGTGAACGACACCTTCGCCGAGGCCAAGCTGCCGCTGGTGGAGGCGGTGCCGCTCTTCGATCCCCTCGACACGCTTCCGCGCATTCAACTCATCTACGTCACAGGCAGCGAACGCTCCGGAGACGGCCAGTCGGCCTAGCGCTGTTGTCGGCACAGCGCTGTCGTCGGTCGACTATGCGCACAGGGTCGCGAGCACGGCGATGTCGGGGTCCTCGCCGAGGTCCACGCTCACGCGGCTGAGCAGGCGCGTGACGGTGCCATCGGCCTCGGCCTCGACCCATCCTGCGCGGTGATCGAGCCCGAGGTGAGGAATGCCGGGGAGGAGGACGCACCCTGACGCGGCGCCCTCGGCCTCGGGCGTCGACGGGGAGGTCTCCGTGGGTGGGTGCAGGACGATGAGCGCCGCCGGCTGCGGATCGGCGAACTGCCCGGGCCGTGGCGCTCCGTCACCGAGCACGGGACCGGCCGCCGTGACAAGTCCCACGACATCGGGCTGGGGCTCCTCGGGCAACTCCTCGACGGCGCGGAAGACCGTCGTGGTGGGCAGGAGTCCGGGCATCGCGGCGAATCGCACGGCGATGGCGAGGAACTGTGTCCACTCGCGCGTGGTGTCGGGCCAGCGCCCGGAGAGGATGAAGCCGGCGAGGCTGCGGTCCTTGCCGGCGAATGCCGAGACCTCGATACCCATGGACGAAGACTGCGACATGACTGCCTTAGCAGACAAGCACCCTCGAGTGCTAAGTGTCGCGGCGGTCGCGGACGAAGCAGAAGACGTTGCCCTCAGGGTCCTCCATCCGGATCCACGCGGTCCCGACCTCTGTGATCGGTGCCTCGTCGAGGCGCACTGCGCCGAGTGTGACCGCATCGTGCGCTGCCGCCTCGATATCAGGCACGTGCACATCGATGTGGACGCGCGCCTTAGCCGTGACCGGTTCGGGTACGCGCTGGATGACCAGGCGTGGATCTCGTCCCGCAGGGTCGACCAGCGACCAGTAGATGCGTGTCTCTTCCACGGTGAAGCGCTGTTCGTCTTCAACGACGTACCCCAGCACGGCCGACCAGAAGGCGATCATGACAGACGGGTCGTTGACGTCGAGAGTCAGCTCCACATGCATCCGCACAAGGTAGCCTCGCGGAATGCCGCTGCCTCCCGATCCGCTGCACGCCCTCATCGTGATCGATGTGCAGCAGGGCTTCGACGATCCCGGCTGGGGCCGTCGTGACAATCCCGCATGCGAGGACAACATCCTGCGTCTCGTCCGCGCATGGCAGGCCGCGGGCAGGCCGATCGTCGTGGTGCGCCACGACTCCGCATCGCCCACATCGCCGCTGCGCCCGGGACAGCCGGGTAACGACCTGCGGCCGGGCATCGAGGGCGACGTCCTCGTCACCAAGAGCGTTAACTCCGCCTTCTACGGCACGCCAGATCTGCAGGGGTGGCTCGACGACCGCGGGATCCGTCGGCTCACGCTCTGCGGCGTGACCACCAATCACTGCTGCGAGACGACGGCGCGCATGGCCGGCAATCTCGGCTACGACGTCACCTTCGTCATCGACGCGACGCATACTTTCGATCGCCCAGCCCCTGACGGCGGTGTCATCCCCGCCAAGGAGATCTCTCGGGTGACCGCGGCGAATCTGGACGGGGAGTTTGCCACGGTGGTGACGACCGAGGACGTGCTCGTCAGCGACGTCTGACACCCTCGGGTCGTGGACATCTCGGTGCTTCCCGCCTTCCTGCTCGCGGTGCTCGTCATCGCGGCCAGCCCCGGGCCGGCCGTCGTCCTCATCCTCCAGCGCGCCGGTGCCCATGGCTTCCGCGCCGCGATCCCCACGGTGCTCGGGATCGAAGCCGGCCTCTTCCTGTGGGCTCTCGCTGCGGGGACGGGCATGGCCGCACTCGTCGCTGCCTCGGAGACGGCGTTCCTCATCCTGCGCGTCGCCGGAGCCGTCTTCCTCCTCTACCTCGGCGTGAAGGCGCTCCGGGCGGGATGGCGCCTGCGAGGCCGCGACGGCACCGAAGCCCTGCCGTCCGTGGATCCGCCCCGGGGTCACCGCGCCTTCGCCGAGGGACTCATCGTGCAGTTGGCCAACCCCAAGGCCGCGATCTTCCTCTTCGCCTTCTATCCGCAGTTCGTGCCGGCGGATGGCCCGGTGCTGCTCACCACCGTCACGCTGGGTGCCATCCAGGTCGCCGTCGAGACCGTCCTCTATCTCGGACTCGCCTTCGCGGTGGGTCGCGCATCGGCGTGGTTTTCGCGCACATCCGTGCGCAGGCGCCTGGACTACGCGAGCGGCGCGATCCTCATCGCGCTGGGTGCGCGCGTCGCGCTCACGTCGCGCTGACGACCCATTAGGCCGACAGTCCCAGGCGCTCGGCACCGGCATACACGTTGAACGAGCCCCCCCGCACGAATCCCACGAGGGTGAGTCCACTGTCGCGCGCGAGATCCACCGCAAGGGTGCTCGGTGCGGACACGGCAGCGAGCAGGGGTACGCCGGCCATGACGGCCTTGTGCACGAGTTCGGCTGAGGCACGTCCGCTCACCTGAAGCGCGTGACCGCGCAGCGGGAGTCGCCCCTCGTGAAGCGCCCATCCGATGACCTTGTCGACCGCGTTGTGCCGACCGACGTCCTCCCGTAGGCACATCAGGTCGCCCGCGGGGGTGAAGAGTCCCGCGGCGTGCAGGCCGCCGCTCGCGGCGAAGCCGCGCTGGGCAGCGAGCAGGGCCTCGGGCTGGGCGAGGATCGCCTCCGCGCGGAAGGAGGTCGTGTCCTCTTCGAGCGGCCAGTGACGGGTGCGCTGCGTCATCGCGATGAGATCGGCCCCGCATACGCCGCAGGCACTCGACGTGGCGTGCAGGCGGGGGGCCACGGGCAGGCGGCTACGGGTCGTCACCTGCACGATGCGGCGCACCTGCTCGGGATCCGACTCGTCGTGCTCGAAGCATTCCTTGGCCTCGGCGATCTCGTCGAGGGAAGACAGCGAGCCCTCGGCGACCAGCCACCCGAGCGCCAGCTCGATGTCATGGCCGGGAGTGCGCATCGTGGTGGACACAGGCACGCCATCCACCTCGATCTCGAGGGGTTCCTCGATCGCGAGGGAGTCGGGTCCGGCGTCGACCACCCCGTCGCGCCAGCGCAGCACGCGGCGTCGATCGGTCGAGGCCATGGGCACCCCTTCGCAGGCGGAAGCCTCAGCCTAGGGGTGTCGTCGGGGGAGCAATCGTCCTCCCGCGTGCGTTCCACACTGTGGAACCTTCGATCCATATGTTGCGCAGGCCCGCCGTCTGAGCGCAGGGGTGGCCTACCCTGGAGCCCTGAGTGGTGCAGCGAGGAAGGGTGGTGTCGGGTGCCCGGTCACCAGGCGTGGTCGGCAGAGGCAGCCGCAGGTGCCCTGGCCGCGCTCCCGTCTGCGGAGCGCCTCATCCTCCCCGCACTCCAGCGCATCCAGCAGGTCTTCGGCTGGATCCCCGATGAGGCCGTCGATGTCGTCGCAGCCGATCTCAATGTCTCCCGTGCCGAGGTCGTCGGCGTCCTCACCTACTACCACGACCTGCGACAGTCCCCGCCCCCTGACGTCCACGTGCAGGTGTGCGTCGCCGAGGCCTGCCAGTCGGTGGGCTCGCGCGAGTTCGTGAGCGACCTCGAGGCCGCCTACGGCATCGCCCTGGGCGAGCGCGCGGAAGGCGTCGAGCTTGCGGCGGTGTACTGCCTGGGCAACTGCGCCCTCGGGCCGGCCGCCATGGTCGAGGGCAGGCTGCTCGGCCGCTGCGATGTCGAGCGCGTCCGCGATGCCGTCGCCCGGGCGCAGGAGGTGCGCGCATGATCCGCGTCTACGTCCCCCGCGACAGTGCGGCGCGCTCCGTCGGCGCCGACGAGGTCGCGGCCGCGATCGAGGCGGGCCTGCGCGATCGCGGACTCGACGCCGAGGTCGTCCGCAACGGCTCGCGCGGCATGCTCTGGCTCGAGCCGCTCGTCGAGGTGGAGACCCCGCAGGGGCGCGTGGGCTATGGCCCGGTGACCCTGCGCGATGTCGCCGGCTTGCTCGACGCCGGACTCGTCAGCGGTGCCGACCATGCCCTGTCACTCGGTCTGGTGGATGAGATCGACTGGCTCGCCACCCAGCAGCGCGTGACCTTCGCGCGCGTGGGCGTCATCGACCCGCTCGACCTCGACGACTATCGCGCTCACGGTGGCCTCCGTGGTCTGGAGCGCGCGATCACGATGCCCGCCGCGGAGGTCGTCGCCGACGTCCTCGCCTCCGGGCTGCGCGGCCGCGGGGGAGCGGGCTTCCCCGCGGGCATCAAGTGGCGCACCGTCCTCGAGGCGGAAGGCGACGTGAAGTACGTGTGCTGCAACGCCGACGAGGGAGACAGCGGCACCTTCGCCGACCGCATGCTCATGGAGGGCGACCCCTTCACCCTGCTCGAGGGCATGGCGATCGCAGGGCTCGCCACCGGCGCGACCCAGGGCCTGATCTACGTGCGCTCGGAATACCCCGATGCCATCGCGACGCTGCGCACGGCGATCGACATCGCCCGCGTCGACGGCTGGCTCGGCTCCGACGTCATGGGCTCCGGTCGAGCCTTCGACATCCGCGTGGTCGAGGGTGCGGGCTCCTACGTCTGCGGCGAGGAGACCGCGATGCTCGAGAGCCTCGAGGGCAAGCGCGGCATGGTGCGGCCCAAGCCGCCGATCCCCGCCCTGCAGGGACTCTTCGGCAAGCCGACCCTCGTCAACAACGTGCTCACGCTCGCGGCGGTGCCCGGGATCCTCGCCGACGGCGCGGCGGCGTACCAGGCCCTCGGCGTGGACCGCTCGCGCGGCACCCAGGTCTTCCAGCTCGCCGGCAACATCGCGCGCGGCGGGATCGTCGAGCTGGCCTTCGGCGTCACCCTGGGCGAGCTCGTCGAGGGCTACGGCGGAGGCACCCGCTCCGGTCGGCCCTTGCGCGCCGTCCAGGTGGGCGGGCCACTCGGTGCCTACCTCCCCGCGGACACCCTCGACGTGCCCATGGACTACGAGGCACTCGCGGCCGCCGGCGGCCTGCTCGGCCACGGGGGCATCGTGGCCTTCGACGACACCGTGGACATGGCCGCCCAGGCCCGATTCGCCATGGAGTTCTGTGCGGCCGAGTCCTGCGGCAAATGCACGCCATGCCGCATC
>Ga0181556_1001315_pt1 | contig 25169 bp, 32 predicted proteins | sample 011ome_14_FD_148651 | JGI IMG/M metagenome (GOLD analysis project Ga0181556, IMG submission 148651) | Coastal salt marsh microbial communities from the Groves Creek Marsh, Skidaway Island, Georgia - 011505AT metaG (spades assembly) | ecosystem: Environmental > Aquatic > Marine > Intertidal zone...
CAAGAGGACCCACCAGAACCGCAACATCCTCGAGTGCATGGTGATGGACTGCAGCCCTAGCCTGTACTCGATGTACCTGAACCTCAAGCACTATATAGCCAACGCGAGGTCCCTGGAGTGGGACAGGTTCACCCGCAGCTACCACAGCCCCAGGAGGATGCCGACGCCGGAGGAGCTCACCAGGAACCTCGCCAACTACGTGGAGTCCAGGAAGAGGTACGTGAAGGGCGCCATCGGCCAGCCGGCTATGGTCAAGCACCCGGAGATCGACTACGACGACAAGTACAGGATAGTAAAGCAGGTCGGCATCGGCAAGGTGTTCGACCCCGGGTCCTACGACAGGTACGTGGTGTTCAAGAACTTCCCCGATGCGGAGTTCGTGTGCACCGTGTTCCCCATGGGCCTTATACAGGTCTCCTGCAACCCATTCAGGGAGAAGAGGCTCAAGTCGGTCAACCTGGGCGAGATAACCAAGGAGGTCCTTGCCAAGTACCAGTACCAGCTCTCCAACATAAACATCGGCATAACGGACCTGAAGAGGATGAACGAGGAGGAGATAGGCAAGATGAGGAGCAAGTACGGCGCTGGTTACGAGGGCATGGGATTCAGGATGAGCGACCTCGAGTCCCTGTACTCGGACTGCATAGTCTACCTGCCGGCCAGGAAGGCGGGCGACATGAAGACCAGGGGCAAGCTGGACCTGAAGGACGGGTCGATACCCGAGGTGAAGATGTTGAGGGAGTGGATGGACAGGACATCCAGGGAGTGGCCGCCCGAGGTGTCGGAGGAGATAAACCACCTGAAGATACCCGTCCTGGAGATAATAAAGCAGATGAGCGGCGGGCACCCCAGCATAACTAACATACAGGGGTTCAGCTACATGGCCACCAGGCCCGAGCTGCTGACCAGGCTGTTCGGCACCGACAAGTTTACCGACGTGATGGACAGGATGGCGGAGGACTTCCTGTCGATACTCAGGGAGAAGATAGACCTCGCGGCGCGGGGATCGGTCGAGGACTCGCCGTCCGCCGCCGGGTCGGCCATAGAGCTCAAGGGTTCGATAAACCTGGACTAGGGAGGACCCCCGTTTTATATATAGCTAAACTTTCCAGGTATCGGGACATGAGATTTTTCTGCGTTTACGTCACATCGAGGAAGAAATTCGACAAGTACGTGAAGGTCAACAGGATCAAGAACAAGTACGTAATCGACATCAGGAAGATCATCGAGGAGGAGGAGATAATGCCCGACGACGAGAAGACCTACCTGAAGATAATCATCTTCAACAAGATACAGCAGGCGCTCGAGAAGAAGAAGGACATATACTATATCCCCGACTTCTCAGGCGAGTTCTCGATCGAGAAGCTCATGAACATCAGGAAGATCCTCGGCGACGAGAGCGAGTTCAACGTTCTGGTCTTCTACAACGAGTTCAGAAAGGAGGCCGACATCCTCGAGGAGGTCCTCGGCAACCTGAGCCGATTCTCGAAGAGCCAGATCATCAGGGACTACTAAGGCGTCGGCCGCGCGGGAATATATAGAAAAAAACCACCCGCAATGAGTCAGATGGGCAGCTCCCCCCTGGGACTAGTCATGTACTCCACAGAGAGCGACAAGGTCAAGATAGGCACCTACACGGTGGGCGCGTCATCATCCATGTACAAGTCCCTATTCAGCAGGGACCCGGAGAGCAACCCGGACTACGAATTCAACTACAGCAAGGACGCCATGGACGGCACGACCTACGAGCTATCCACCGAGAGCATCGTTAGGTACACCCAGGCGTACCCCCGCATGCGGCTGAACTACTCGGACTTCGCATACCTGAAGGACCTGGGGGTCTACCCCAACAACAGGCTGGTGGTCGCCAGGAGGTTCACGAGCCCCGTGGAGGACGACCTCATAAACCAGGGCACCGGGAAGTCGGGCGCGACACACCCCATGGCGACGCTCATATCGTGGGTGCCGGACAACCAGGAGTTCTTCAACGTCAGCTTCGGGGAGAAGTGGGAAGACGCGGAGACCTCGTTCGAGACCATACTGAACGACGCCTCGAGCAACCGCGACATACTCTCAGGCGACAACGAGGGCAAGGCCCTGGGGTCGTTCCTTGCGCAGGGCGTGAACATGATACCGCTGCGCGGGTGGTCAGAGGGTCTGCAGTACGCGATATTCAGGAAGCTAGGCCTCACCGACAGGGACTCCAACGACCTGCCCACCGGCAACCCGAACCTGATAAGGTCCGCCCAGGTGAGGGTCATCGCGCCCAAGACCGGGCAGTTCGAGGGGGTCAAGGCGACCATAACCGTCAAGATGACGGTCGAGTACGAGATAAAGTTCATATCGGGCGTGGACCCCACCGGGGTATACTACGACATCATAGCGAACGCACTGAACTTCGGGACCTCCAACTCAAAGTTCATGTTCAACAAGGATGCCCTCAGCAGCGACGCCTTCACTTCTTTCCTCAACAAGCTTGGGAGCGGCGACCCGGGTCTGTTGTGGGAGGCCCTACAGCTCTTCGTAAACGCGCTCACGAGCGCGCTCAGGGAGATAAAGGAGGCGATAAAGGGCGAGCTTGCGAGGCTTTTCAATCCGGACGACAACACCAGTGCCGCATCGGCGACAAAGAACACCCTGTTCGAGATCCTGGCGAACGTGGTTGCAGGTGTGGTCGGCAAGTACAAGGTCAGACTGATAGGCGTGCTAAATTCGCTGACGGGCGCGCCGTCGACGCCGTGGCACGTGACCATAGGGAACCCGAGGAGGCCGATATTCTCCTCTGGGGACATGCTAGTGGACAACGTCACGGTGACCTTCGGCAAGCTGCTTGGGTACAACGACCTGCCGTCCTCGGTCAAGATAGACCTGGAGCTCAGGAACGCAAGGGCGCTAGGCAAGCAGGAGATATTCAAGAAGCTCAACTGCGGCAAGGCCCGGAGGTACACGGAGATCCGCAGTGACATTTGGTCGACGGACATGAGGAAGCAGGACAAGCCGAATGACGCGGACTTGGCCAAGCTGCCGACCACCCCGATAACCGCCGACTCGGCGAAGGGCGGTGAACCACCGACAGAGAACCAGGCAACCGCTAACAACCCGTCGCTGCAGGGGTGCAAGTTAAACTACAACAAGATCATCAGGAGCATGAACATAGAATTCGGACTGGGCGGCAGGGGCATATTCAGAGACGCCAAGGCCGTCCCGGTCACGCCCACCGCGCAGACAGGGTTCAACACCGCGCCCGTGTTCACGTCTGGCGACAATTTCACGAAGGGCGCATCCATATTCCAGGAGCAGTTCACCACAGGCAAGTACAGGGCCCAGTACACCGAGGCCACAAGGTGCCCCGAGATCAAGAAGATCCTTGACGGGTTCATGTCCAGGATAAGGACGAACATAACCAATGGCGGCGGACCGATAACCATCACGCTCTTCGAGGAGGGCGGGAACACGCAGGTGATAACGCTGTCATGCAAGTTCTGACCAAAAAAAAATGGACTAAAGATGAAGATACACGACCTAGAGGCGCTGAAAAGGGACACCGGGCAGCAGGAGTTATACAACCTGTTCGACAAGACATACGCCAGCGCGGGACTCGGAACTGACCTGCACGTGGTGATGCCTGACGAGGAGATGAGGATCGACCTGATCTGCTACAGGATATACTCCAGCACGGACCACGTCGACCTGATCCTAAACATGAACAACATACTGAACCCGCTTAGCATAATGGCGGGGGACGTACTGACCTACCCCACGGAGACTAACCTGCAGCAGTACAAGGTGACACCGCCGGTGGCCCCTGAGGCCAGGGGGTCCCTGCTGACTCCGCAGAGGGCAAACATCAAGGACCCAAGGAGGCAGGACTTCATCGAGAACAACTACCAGTTGGCGCCAACAATGCTCCCGTCGCCGGTATCGCCGGTCGTGGTCGGCAGGAACGAGGTGTTCATAAAGCCGGTGAGGTGACGACTTGGATTTGATTTATACATAGAGCCGCAAAACCTAGAAAAGACCAGACCCACATATCCGGGGTCACAAAAAACCTGAAACCTCCCAGATGTCATTCAAAGCAAACTACGAGAATCTATTTGCGACCTCCATTTTAAGTAATGTCAGTCAGATCGATTATGTGGTTAAAAGAATAGTAGCGGGTAGACCAAGGTACGAGACTGTTGTAAATAGGTTGGGTACCAAAATGCCATGGTGGATACTTGGTATAATCCATGCACTAGAGGCAGCAAACAACTTCGAAAGACACCCACACAATGGTGATCCACTGTCTGGGCGGACTATCAATGTCCCCAAGAGAAGACCAAAAAATGGAAACCCACCCTTCGTTTGGGAGGACAGTGCCGTGGATGCCCTGCAGGGGACATTCATTCTAGATAACAAAGATTGGGGAAGTCTAGACTCCATACTATACAAGATGGAGTTGTATAACGGGGCAGGTTACAAAAATAAAGGTAGACTGAGTCCTTACATATGGGGGTTCACACAACACTTCATCAAGGGTAAGTACGTCAAGGATGGTGTATATGACCCCGAAGCACCAACCAAAGCACCCGGGGTGGCCGCAATAATAAAGAGGATGGTCGAACTGGGGATCATCGACGGAGCTTTGCGTGGTGCAAATGTAGAGCCACCGCAACCCAAGACTGCAGTGGTGGGGGACTCGATAGGAATTTCGTTAGTCACCAACTATCCGTCATACGTCGCGAAGGACGACAAGCTCGTGAAGAACACCTTGTCCGAGCTACTGTCAGCAATGAAGGCGTCGGCCGTGTGGTCAATATACACCAGCGTTATCCTCTCGATAGGGTCCGCGGACAGGTGGGCCAAGCCAGCGGGGCAGTCGAACGGGTCCCAGGACCCCAGGGGCGAGCTGATCATACAGATGAGGAGGGTGTTCCCCAACGCGCAGTTCTTTATAGTGAACGGTACCCACGGGTGGTCGCCCGAGCTGTCCGCCGCGGCCGGATGCGACGACGACTGCTGGACCAAGAAGGTGGCGGCGTACATCATGTCCTTCACCGACAAGGGCATAAAGTCGCTGGGGCAGCAGCGGAAACTGGCCGAGAGGCCAAAGACAGGGGACGACTTCTACAGGGGCGTGGAAGACGACATGAAGAAGTACAAGATACTACCGGAGCAGGGCGCGACCCGGTCCGGGAGCACCGCGCCCGCAGGCCAGGGCGTCAGCAGGGGGGAGTTCACACAGGTGGGCGCCAGCACCGCGCCCACGTCCCAGAGGAACCAGCTGAGCACCGACGGCATCGTGAACCTCTTCCCGCCGACCATAATACCGACGACAATAAGCATACCCACCCCGGACGACGTGAAGCAGAAGAGGGAGCTGACGGTGGGACTGGGCTACGTGCCGGTGATATTCTACAACACCTTCCAGATCGACTTCCAGGACGTGAGCTTCTTCTCGATATACTTCGACGGGTTGCTGCCCCACATGAACCTGCTGTTCAAGGACAGCCTGGGCATGCTGAAGGACACAGCCACCCCGCTTGACAACACCAAGATAACGGTGTTCATCAGCCCAAGGCACGAGAGGCTCCGCCCGGTGCACATAGACTTCAAGATCAAGACCTTCGTCAACGAGGGCGGGATGATGAGCATAGTCGGTGCCATGGACGTGAACGGCCTGTACTACCCGAGCTACAAGAGCTACCCTGGGTTCACCAGCAACTTCCTGTTGCAGCAGGTGTGCAGGGACGTCGGGCTGGGGTTCAACACGAACGTCGTCGAGACCAGCGACACCATGACATGGATGTCGACAGGCGAGAGGGTCTACGACTTCGTGGAGGAGATACTGGAGCACGCATACATATCCGACGAGTCATTCATAGCGGGCAACGTTGACCTATACTACAACCTCAACTTCGTCGACGTGCAGAAGGAGCTGTCACGCGACATAACGAGCGAGCTCGGATACGCCGACGAGTCACTAAACCGTATCTTAGAGCAGTCGGAGTCAGGCGAGATGGCCAGCATGCTGCTCACCAACGACGAGTCCCTGCGCAACAGCCACAGCTTCTTCTCGGGATTCAGGATAACAAACCGGTCAACCGACACGGCGATAGCGTCCGGATACGGTGACGAGATTGTTTACTACGACGCAGACAACAAGTCCCAGGCCAGCTTCTCCGTGGACTCCATGAACCTTAATCCCGACAGGTCGATAGTCATGAAGGCGGGCAACGACGACGAGTTCTTCTCCGCGAACAGGAACTTCGTCTACGCGGGCAAGGCCAACAAGGACAACTCGCACAGCAACTTCAACTTCAGCAAGACGCACAACGAAAGGAACATACTGGAGGCGGACAAGCTGCTTATGGAGATAGAGATCCCCCAGCCGAACTTCAACCTCTACAGGTATCAGAAGATCCGCGTGATATTCAGCCACAACGCACCCTCGCCGGCCGCCGGGATGGTCAACAGCAGGTACACCGGGGACTGGATGATCGCGGACATCAGGTACGTGCTGATGGACGGCAGGTTCTCGCAGCTCGTGTCGCTCGTCAAGAGGGAGCTCGAACTCACGGAGGAGGAGGTGCAGTCGGGTATCGCGCCCAAGGCGAGGCCGTCTGGAAGGGCGGGGTCAAACTACCGCGGAACCGGCCAGAACCCGGCACCACCAAACACCGGCGGCGGGCCGAACACCACCGGCGGTGGCGGACAGGCACCGGGCGCAACGGGCGGCGGGGGGTCGAATGTAACGGTGACTGTAAAAAATATACTTATAGGGGACTCCCAGACCCCATACGTCGACTCACAGACAAAGAAGGCGAGCAGGATATCGGAAAAACCCGGCGAAGCATCACTATGGGAGGGAGGCAAAGGCGTTTCCTGGCTTATAGGTGCACTCGAGAAGTTCCCGGTGACTCCGGATGTGACGGGGGTAGTGACCGTGATCGGAACGAATGGCGGGTTCGGCAACGACAACATACCGAGACTATTCGGGTTGATAAGGCAGAAGTTCCCGTCCGCCAAGATATACTCGGTTAAGGGTTCCTGGGGTTGGGGTGGTAACTCTGATATCCAAGAGTCGACCGTAAATAAATACTATGATAGGTTCAAGGCCTTGGGGTCGGTGATAATAGAGCCGCCGATCGGGTCCGTGAAGGATCCACACGGGAACCTACCAGTCTACAAACTCATAGGTGCGGCGATCGACGCGCTGTTGTAGTGCCGCCGACCTGGGTGCGCCGGGCTTTAATATATACAACAAAGCAAGCGACAACAGATGCCAAGGATAGGACAGGACAGGAACCCGATCTTCCAGACGCCGTTCCAACTGAGCGACGACAGGGGTAATCCCCTGAGCGTGCTCGGCAACAACAACCCCCTTGCCAGCCTGATCAAGCCGAAGGGAATACACAGGACCTTCGTGCCGCAGATCACGAAGGACACAAAGGTGGACATGTCGGGCAAAGACGGCATGTCGATACTCGTATCGATACCGTCCCCGGCCGAGGTCGGGGCGTCTTTCCTGTCGCCGTTCAGGAACCAGGGGCCACCGACGAACCCCCCTGGGTTCACACCGCCGTCGGCATACTTCATCAAGGGCGACAAGCTGCTGAACAAGGAGACAGGTATGCCCGTAGAGGTGGGCGTGATGCTCATAAACTCGACGTCCGCACAGAACAAGATAGCCCGGACGGACCTCGCCCAGAACGGGACTTCCATTGTGCTGAAGTTCACCCCCGGCACGGTCGGGGGCAACCAGAACATCTACGGCGAAAAGAACGCGGCAAACGACCCGAGCTTCGGCGGTTGGGTCAACCCCGTGCACTACGTCACCAAGCCGGACGACATCAACGACAAGACCGGACTCCCGAAGGAACTAGGCGATTTCCCGCACAACTACAACGAGTCCTGGGGCGCGGCATACTACACCAGGAACGTCGACGGGGTCGTCCGGACCACGCCGTCGCAGAAGGTGAAGGGATCGCGGTTCGACGACATCCCGAGCAAGTATGAGGCCTTCGAGGACTACATGCTTACCAGGTCATTCGAGACCGCAGGACTCGGCGGCTTCGAGCAGTACGACTTCGTGCACAACTTGGACAGGAAGTTCCACGACGACGACGCTAAGTCGCTCAGCTCGCTGGAGAAGCCCACCGACGTCTACCTCGCGTCATTCCTGGAGCTGACCAAGAACCTCAAGGAGTTCGGGAACGAGGACCCTGTCATGTTCGGGTTCGACATCATCATCGACTGGGAGACCTCACCCCTCTTCAACGGGGCTATACCGGAGTTCTGCGCGAAGGTATCAAGCAGACCAAACGTGATCGCGGACACCAACACGGTGACTTCGCCGACTATCGTGCCGACCCTCAGCATCAACGAAACCATAACGCATCCCGAGCTGCTGGCCAGGGTCGAATTGTGGGAAGGATTCATAGACCAGTTCAAGAAGTTCTTCAAAGTCAACAGGTCCTTCGGACAGACCGAGGACCGCAAGATAGTCAAGAGCTACTACCTGAAGAAGATCAGCGGACTCGACTTCCTGGTCGAGGGCGCGGTCAGCAACACCATCGAATCGGTCAAGTCGATGGTCGACTACGGGAAGGACATGATAAAGCTGACCCTCTACGAGGACGTTTCCGTCAACATGGGGTACCTGGGATCGTTGTACAAGGCCATGGCCTGGTCGAGGCTGAACGGGAAGCAGATGATCCCGGAGAACCTACTGAGGTTCGACTGCAAGATCGTGGTGAGCGAGATAAGGAACTACAAGAGGCTCGTCAAGATGACCTCGGACCCGGCAACCCCGGAGAGCGCCGTCAGGTGGGAGGAGTACGCGGACAACGTCAACAAGTACGTTTACATGCTGTACGACTGCCAGTTCCAGTTCGACAGGCTCTCGCACGGAGACGGACTCGACCTGACCGCGATGAACAACTACACGAGCGACTACGAGATAGGGTTCACCTTCAAGTACTCAAACCTGAAGTTCGAGAGGTTCGACCCGAAGGTGTACGAAAGGAAGGGTGCCGTGTCGGTCAGTGTCGAGACCATTGATAACTCGGAGGAGACACCACTCGACATATACAAGCGAGAGAAGACCGGGGAGGGCGGCACCGTGGTCTCAAGAAAAACACGGTCCGGTAGGGTTTCATCAGAGGACCCGTCCCTCGAGGGCTTGGTCCCGTACAACCTGGATCCGACGGACGTGTACCCTGACGAGATCAACAGGGGCGCGACCTCCGCCGAGAGGGACCAGCTCGGCAGGCTCGTGAGGTCGGGCAGGTCCTCTGGTCTCTCCGAGGGAACGGGATTCAGGCCTGATGCCCCGAGCCTGGGCAAGCTTAAGGAGGTGGACAAGTACAGGAAGAGCGACGACAAGTGGACCAAGTACCGGGGGTCCCTCGAGACCTCCATGGACAAGGCGAAGAGGCAGGAGAGGAACAGCAAGCTCCGGCAGGAGCTCGGCCGGAAGCTGAAGAGCGCGGCGGTTAGGGAGGTGAACAGGCGGATCGCTGACCAGGCCAGGCTCCTGAACAGGACCCTGGACAACATACGCAACGCGATCGGCCTCGGCAGGATGAGCGAGCCGACGAACGTCTACAACGAGGACTTCCTGCGCAACGACATCAGGAACGCGTTCAGGCGGTTTATAGGTCAGTCCGTGAGGGGTTTCTTCACGCCATGAAAAAAAATGTGAGATGAGCAGGGAAAGACTCAGAGACAAAACATTCCTCGGCGTGGTCGTCGACAACGACGACCCCGAGAAGCTTGGCAGGTGCAAGATCAAGGTCTTTCAGGTCTTCGACAAGCACGCCGACGAGGACATACCGTGGGCCAGACCCTGGAAGGACCTCAACGGCAACCAGTTCATCCTGCCCGACGTGGGCAAGCACGTCGCGGTGGTGTTCGACCAGGGAAACAAGTACGCACCGGAGTACATATACGCGCAGAACTTCAACATAAACCTAGAGAACAAGCTGAAGACACTGGACGGTGACGCCTACATGTCCATGAGGGCCATGATGTTCGACCACTCCACGCAGGTGTACAGCAACTCGGGGGACGGCCTCGTCATGGACCACGAGTACTCCAACATAAACATACAGGGCACGGGCAACATACACCTGAACCTCAGGGACAACGGCTCGATCATAACCCTGGGCTCCGCCGACGCGGGGGAGATGGCGGTGCTGGGGACCCAGTTCATGGCGTGGATGGACGAATTCGTCGAGACGCTGATTGGCGCCAACGGCAGCCCATTCCTCGACGCGACCGGCTCGCCGGTGACACCCAACGTAAACTTGGTGAGGACCCTCGCCGCATACAGGAAGCTAAAGAGCAAGTTCCTGTCCAAGCACGTGCTCCTGCCGAAGAACGACAACGTGCTGGCCCAGAAGAGGGAGTACATCAAGCAATACGGCGACGGCGAGACGTCCATTGTTTTGGGAGCAAGCCCTCAGCCCACCTCCACTGTATACAACGAGGACACGGGCACCACGACCGAGTACGCGCCCAAGGACCCAATGCAGCCAACGAGACCACAGCCACCCACCGGCGGTCAATCATACTCGACCGGCGGAACCACGTTGACCATCTGCGGCAAGGCCAGGAACAACGGCGAGATTGAGGACCTTCTGGTCGAGATAAGGGCAGACCTGTACAAGCACAAGGGCGCGCTCCAGAGCGACATGGGCAGGATCCGCCTTCAGAAAAACGCGATGGCCGACCTGGAGAGGATGCTTGTGGACGCGGACAAGGCAGGAGTGTTCCTGAAGGTGAACTCCGCGTACAGGACCTACCAGGACCAGGACGGGATCTGGAACGAGAACTGCGCCAACGCGAAGGGGTCCGGAAGGTGCTCGGCGAGGAGGGGCAAGTCACCCGCCGCCATTGTGGGGACGTCGAACCATGGGTTCGGACTGGCGGTCGACCTTGCAAACAGGAATGGGACTAGGGTCAACCCCTTCAAGACACCCGCGGAGTGGAGGTGGGTGCAGGACAACAAGCACAAGTACAACTTCCAGCAACAGAACGACGGCAACGAGTCACACCACTACAACTACACAAAGCCGGGAACCACCTGCTAGGCAGCGGGTCAAAGCCTTATCCTCTTCTCCTCGAAGGGGTACTTCTTCTGCTGGTAGAACTTGCGCCTCTCTGCGTAGTGCCTGAACATGACGTTGTCCTCCCTTTCGGAGAACACGTCCACCAGGTCGAAGATCAGGGCCTCCTCCTTGCCGTCGAACAGCCTGAGCAGGCGGCCGATGGACTGGATAACTATCTGTTCGGACTTGTAGGAGTCCGCCATTATGAGGTAGTGGAGGTTCTTTATCGAAACTCCTGTGGATAATGTACCGCACTCAGTAGGAGGCGACCAATACCTTGGCCGCCCCCTTCTCCCTTGTTATTTTTCTTTTGTCAACTATTCTCGCCATATTATTTTATTGTTTTTATGTAACTATCGACCAGACTGATGGAGTCACCAAAAACATCCTTCTTTTCTATTTTTTTATCTTTATCTAGGTACTTTCTGATTTTGTAAAAACTTATGCCATACTCTCTTGACAAGAGTGACATAGAATCAAAAATCTCCTCTTCCCCATTACCTTTTACTATTTTTAGAGGTGTACCAGATCGATGTTTTCGATTTTTCATCTTAGATAGGTAATCATCATTTTTCCATTTATCTCTAATTTTATTCCCGGCCTCTGCTCTCTTTGTAATGTCTTTGTTGATCAGGTCCATTTTTTCTTTGAACCTTTTCCTATAGTTCACGTCTCTGGTTGCCCAGGTATTCAATGATTCTTCTCTTTTTTTATCAATATTGTTTTCAAGGGAATAGTATTCCTTCATATCGATTGATTTTTGTTTCCTTTTTTCCTCTGTCCAATATGATTTCATCTTTTCACAAAATTCTAAATACTCATCATCGGAAATTTTGTCCCAAAAAATCTTACATCTCCTTGTTTGTTCCTGACTAGACAAACCTTTCATGTGGTTGGATCTAGCTTCAAGCCATTTTTTATATTTTACTTTATCATTCTTCAGGTTAGTCCACCCCCTTTTTGATGCCTTCGATAGTTCGTCTGGGTCTTTATATAAATTCATCATCCAGTTCAAGGGTCTTTGATAAGTCCTAATATTTATTGCTTTGTAAATCCAAAGGTGCACTAGTTTGTGACTTTCGTAGTCCAACTCAATCAAGTTCCACTTTTCATTTTCGAACTCAGGGAATGTACTCCTTGGTAAAATATGATGACGTTCCGTATATAATACATCTGATGAGACATAACTCATTAAGAAGTTAATGTATTTATCAAGGTATGTATCATCATCTATCCTCTTGTGTTTTTCAATGAATTTTTCTTTCAAGAAATCATAAGTAATCATATGGATATATATTATTTAACATATACCCCAGTACTAATACTACACCAAAAAACAATAAAAAAAGCTCGGTTATGATTTTTTTCTTAACTTTTCAAGAAATCTATCATCGATATCATCCTCCTTTGTAATGTCCGTTGCTAGTTTCCACCCACCGCCGGTGAGGAGGATCTTGAAGTCCGACTCCACCTCGACCTCGAAGTCCCCGAAGTTAAGGACTGTGTACTCGACCTTCTGCGTCTTCTCGAGTTCCGCCTTGATCTCGCCCCTCTTCTTTCCCGAGACCTCCCCGTCTATGTAGTAGAACTCCTTGTCCGGCAGGGCCTCCTTCAGGGCCGCGAACAGCCTCTGCCCGTGCTCGATGGTCTGGAAAAGCACCAGGGTGTTCTTGTCGCACCTGGCGACCAGCTTGCGGATGAAATCCAGCCTCCTCTCGGAGGTCTGGCAGTAGTCCCTCTCGTACCTGTAAACGTCCGCCCCTGCGCCCATCTTCCGTGCCTGGGACAGCTTCTCGGACAGCTCGGCCTCGTTGTGGTTCAGCACCAGGGCCTTTATCCGCATCGGGGTTATGGTGCCGAGCTTAACGAGCTCGTTGGCGCTGACCTCGGTTATCACCGGGCCGAGCACCGACTGGATGGTGAGGATCTCGAGGGTGTCGTCCCCCGGGAAGGTGCCCGAGACCCCAAACCGGTTGTAGGCCTTCCTGAACGTCTTGCTGAGTATCGACTTCAGGGTCGCAGCCTTGGACTGGTGGGCCTCGTCGCAGACAACCGTGTGGAACTGGGTGAAGAAGTCCTTGGGGTACTTGGCCAGCGACTGGTAGGTCCCTATGTATATGTTTGGCTGCGCCGGGCCGGTCCACTTCCTTGGCCTCTCGCTCATGACCTCCTCCAGCCTGATCTTGTGTGGGTTCCATAGGGGGTTGGCCTCCCTGACCGGGGTCAGGTCGCCGTCGCGGAAGTCGACCTTGCCGCCCCACTCGTGCAGCACGTTCAGTCCGTAGTTGAACTCCATGATCGAGTCGTAGAACTGGGTCACCAGGAGTATCGAGGGCACTATAAGGAGCATCTTGGCGTCCGGGTCGGTGTGCCGGAGGGTGTAGAAGTAGACTATGCAGATGATCAGGGACTTGCCGCCCGAGGTGGCCACGCTGGCCAGGCAGTACCGGTTCTTCAGTATCTTGTATGCGGTCTCTATCTGGTAGTCATAGGGCATGAAGGGCACCCACTCACCCGCCTGGTTCCTGATCCTGTGGCCCTTGAAGAAGTCCTCGCAGAAAGCCTTGACCGAGTCAAGTGTTACCCCTCTGTTCATGGGAAAGTCTTCCTTGTTCTCGATGGAGAAGGATGACCCGATCTCCTTGCACGCCTTGTAGCACTCCCTCCACAGGCCCAGCTTCACCTTGCCGTCGTCGAAGTAGCACTCCTTGCCCGACCATATGCCCATCTTGAACGCGGGCATGTACCGGTAGCCCTTCACGTGCCTCTCTAGCCACACCTTCATCTGGTGGTACTCGACCCTTGTCGCGTCCTTGACCACCAGGCATTCCTGGTCCTGATCATACCTGAAAACCATCCTAGTATATATATTACTGACATGACGTTTTGACTCATAAATGATAATATATACGGAATGGAACAAGTATACAGGAAACTAACTTCCGAGGAGTCGAGCCAACACCACAAGTTGGTCGCCAGGCAGCCCGACCCCGTGCGGATCGGCCGATCGATACTCGAATACCCAAGTCCCAGAGAGGTCAAGGAGATAACATCGGCGTTTCCTGGCACGAGGCGCATGACCGACAAGTGGGAGGGGGACTTCAGACTGATGGACGAATCCGCGTACGCCAACTTCGGGTTACGTCTCCACGGCTTTTCCAAGGCGACTGAGATGGTTGACAGGTCCACCCTGCTCGACGACGAGATCCATCCCTATGACCCTGTGGTGTTCCTGAGGCAGTCGCAACAGTGGGGCTATGACTGCGAGGCGTGCAAGGGGGAGATTAGTTATAGTTATGACGCCACCTGCGAAAATTGCCTTGGTGCCGGTGGGTATATAGGCGGCGCCATGGTCACGGTGGCGAGGGACCAAGACGACTGGTACTGGGTGGGGATAACCAAGTACCACCAGGTGAAGAACTACGAGATGAGCAGGAGCTTCGAGATCGAATATTCCAGGATGTTCAAGTGCGACCAGATGGAGGGTCTCAGGCATCTCGGATCGAGCAGGGACTTCACCGACATGTGCAAGCCATGAGTCGCGACCTCATTTTTTCCGCGAAAATCGACGGGGGGAACGAACCCACCGGGATATATACAAAAAACCAACAACAAACAATGTCATTGCTGAAATTCCTGAAGGGGATATTCCTCCCCAAGAAAGTGGCCGAGACACCAGTCACCATCGTCAAGCCAGAGGACTACCCGCCCCTGGTGAACAAGGTGCAGGAGAGCGCCAAGGAGGCCCTCGAAGCACCGGTCGAGACTGCACCGAAAACCGCAGAGCAACCGATCGAGGCGACCATGACCCCCGAGGAAGCACCCGCCCCCCTGACCGAGAAGCCCACCAAAACCGTGAAGGACATAAAGTCCAAGTCCAACAAGCCAGAGCCCGCGCCGAAGCCGAAGCCCAAGAGCAGGCCGAAGCCGAAGCCCAAGCCGAAGGACGGCGACGCCAAGTAATAAAAAGCCTCTCTAGTGAGAGGCTTTTTTGTGGATAAAAAACATCGGGGCGGCCTAATATATAGGTGCATGCTCAACCTTAACTGGTACGCGGAGGCACCCATAGACTTCGAGCACAAGAACTACCTTCTGCTCGACTACGTCATGAAGGTGGATGAGGCATATGCAAGCCTGAGGCTGAGCCCGTACCTGCTGTGGACGGAGAAGCTTGTCAGAGACATCGACGGGTTCGTGGAGTCGCACGAGTCTTTCTTGGTCGGGCTACCAAAGAGGATCGAGTCAGTAGGAGGCGGGGGGATCGCATGGGTCCAGTTCCAGGTGCCCGCGGAGGTAAGGGAGATGCTTGAGATCATCGAATATTCAAGACCTATACTCGAGTCGAAGGTCAAGGCCGGATACAAGCTGTTCGAGAGGTACCCACAAATATTATACTGAGGACATGAGGAAATTCACGGAAATGAAGAAGGTGGACGTCGGGGTGGGCAGGCTTGACTGCGAGCTTGTCTATCTGTCGGAGGACGGCGGGCAGGTCGGTAGCCTGCTGCTGGTGTACGAGTCCGGCAAGGCGTCGGTGTTCTCCCTGGAGGTTCTGGAGGCGCACAGGGGCAGGGGCTACGGCAGGATGCTTATGGAGCATGCGATAAACCACTGTCGGGCCAAGGGCCTCCCCACCATCGAGCTCAACACGGAGAAGGACAACGTTGCGGCCAACCGCCTTTATGGATCCATGGGGTTTAGCCTAGTGGGAGAGAAGTTCGGATTTAACAACTACGTGCTTCCGCTTCACAGCTGACGGATCCTGTATTCCCTTATGAGTCGGCGTATCGTCGGGTTGGTGTGGTCGAAGGTCGTGTCGACAACCAGCACCTTCTCCTTTGTGCGGCTGTTGTAGTATGTGGAGTATCCCTTTATCCAGTCCCCAGAGTCGATGTAGTGGTCGCCGACCTGGTACTCGACGATGTCCTCAGTGCCGTGCATGAGGTCTAGGTTATGGGGGTGGAACCGGTGGAAAACGTCGTAAAGGGCGTCCTCGGGCATGACCGGTATGAATTCGCTGGACTGCTCGTTGATCCTATAGACGAGGTACATGCACTATTTATTACCTCGCGAAAGCGCCATTATATCGGACGGCCCACTATTTCAAGGTTTTGAGGTGTTCCGCGAACTCCTCCTCGGACATGTGCCTGCTGTCGTCGGTGTCGACGACGAGGAAGTCTATGCGGAAACATGTGCCGGGACGGGACGTGAAGATCACCGCGCGCCTCCAGTTGGACGCGTCGATCATGTACCTGGTCTGTGACTCCGGGGTGTCCTGTGATCGGGCGACATAGTAGTTCCTTGACTTGAGCAGCCCGACGTAGTAGTCCATCCTGTCCTTCGTGTACGACATCGTTTGTTGTTTGATGCGAAGTTAGGTGATAAAACCCGGACTGCAAAAAAATCACCCCAGGATCTTGGCTATCCTCAAGTACCTTATCTCGGGACGGAAGTAGTCCACAATCTGATCCACCTCGAACAGTTCCATCCATGATTCCTCCGCCTTGTGGACAAGGTCTGGGTCGTGCCTCGGTCGAGTTCCGACAGGTTCTTCCGCGACGTAGAGTATTATGGCGACTCGGGTGTAGTCTTCGATCGAAGGTGACCCACCGACGAACACCTCGTTGATCTTTACTGTTCTGCCCTCCTTCTTGAAGAAGGTGTTCCTGTCAGACATCGACGGTACGGAGGATTCCTCGAAATCGTGGTGGGAGGTGGTCACGTCGGTCTGGCTGAATCCCATCGCGCGGACAAGCTCCATAAGGTACTGCAGGTTATCGTCAGACGGCCTCATATGGTGACCCAGCCCCCCGGCAACATGTTTGATGAGTCGATTCCGGAGACATCCCCGAACCAGGTTCTAGGGGCGACGACCGTGCGACCGGGCGTTTGGTTGAGCCACGCGCCCCACCAGCTGAAGGAACTGTTGGCTATTATATTGTGAGCGGCGGATGACATCAGACGAAGGTCGTGGAATTCGTCGCCACCCGAAACGAACTCGGCACCGACGAAGTGGGGTGATTCGAGGCCAGTCCTGCACCACTCGATGTCGTCCGAGAAGACAAATGCTCGCCTCCCACCCCCGATGGCGGACATGGCTGCGTCGTAGTAGGACGGGGGCAGCACCGGGTGGAACCCGTTGGAATTGAGGTAGTCAGTGCGTCGCACGTGCACGGACACCGAATCCTGGATACCTGGCGCAACCGAACCCGGTAGGGCGAACTCCCGCCTAATCAAGTCGGCGTTATTGTGGAAGAACCTCTCCGACTGCCAGTATCCGTCAAGGTATACGTTGCATTCCGGAAACGAGAATGTCATGAAGTCATCCCGCACGCAGATGGCCTCGACGTGGTCCCCCGGACCAAATATACGTACCTCACCGGTCTGTATGCGACGTCTGATCTCTGGAAAGCCATCGAGCTGGAACTTGCGTTTATCGTAGTTTATGTATGGGGAAATATCGAGAAACAGTATCTCTCCCCTGTCTATCGAAAGGGACAATCCGGCGGCGTACTGGAACATCTGGTTCCCGAGCCCGCCCATAATCTTTGATATTACCATATCAGACATTGTAGTCGTAGACCTTTACTTTGTTTTCGTTGAATGCCTCGCCGTTGTTCTCGTCGCCTGCGAGCCTTATGTATATCCCGTCGTCCTCTACGGACACGAAGACCTTCTTGTTGTTGATGGTGTTCTGCACCCTTATGAAGGCCCTCTCCCTGGCGGTGCCGCGTATCTTCAGGTTTTCTGTCCGCTGGCCGGATGAAAAGACCGACCGGAGCCACCCGGCGTTGTTCACCGCAACCAGGATAACCCCCCCGATAAGCAGAAGGACACCGATGATCGACATCAAAGGCATGTCGGTTCCGTAGAAGTAGACGGTGCACGCGAGCCCCAATATTATGAAGACAAAGGCGATAATGCCCTCAGATGTTCTTGTCATGTGTCTGTTTGTTTTTCTTCTTCGTGACGGACTTCCTGGCATGCCTGGCATCGACTTCCGTGCCCCACTCCCACTCGGTCTGTCTGATCCTCTGTAGGAGCATGTCGCGCCTCCTGTCGTAGCTGCCCTGTGCCGTCCGGGGTCCTGTCATGTGGTCTGTTTTTATGACTGCAAATATATGGGGTTGGGCGATCGCTGGCAAAAAAGGTAGCCACATTTAATATATAACCCAAAATACATAGGTTTAAAATGCACAGTTTCGACCAGTACAGCAGGATATACGAAGCAAAGAACTACTCCAAGGATAAGATGGAGTGGATAAGGGAGAGGATCGGCGACTGGGTCGCGGACGAGCTCGAGTCGAACAGGGGGATCCTCGACCGATTCGCAGCGAACAAGCAGCTGAGGACCTTCCTGCAGTCCAACAACCTGAGGCCGACCGACCCGACGGAGAACATCGCGGGCGCCGTCAGAACAGGCCTCGGTAAGTTCCTGAACCAGATCGGACACCTGTTGGCGTTCGAAACCATCAAGGACCTCCAGGAGCACAGCGAGACTTTGGCCCAGAGGATATCGAGATTCGGCAAGCCAGAGGAACCAGGAAAGAGGGGTCGCAAACCCGGGTCCAAAAACAAACCCAAACAGGACCCCGGATTCACCAACCTAGTAGCTAAGGTTGAAGCCAAGAAGAGGTTGTTCGAACTTGGTGGTGAGTCCGAGTCTTGGGTCAGAACCCGGGGCGGACGTGGTAGGGATCAGTCCACCGAGACCGTGAGTCAGCTCCGACAGAGGATAAGGAACGCGGAGATCGAGATAGAGGAAGCGCAAGCTGAGATAAGGTCTCTAGAAAACAAACTAGCGCTGGCAAAGTCGGGTGTAGAGTCTTCCAGGAAAACGATAGAATCACACATGGAACAAATAGACGCGATGTATGATTCCTTCTACGCGGACATGGCATCCAGTCTTGGCATCTCAAAGGACCAGATTGATCAGGTAAGGTCACAGATCGAATCAGGTGATGAGTAACCGATAAAAGATTATGTTAATAAAAAAGGGGTTCGCGCATCACGCAAACCCCTTTTCTGTTTTTTAGTCCGATCAAGATCACGTATCTTTGTGGAAACAAAACCGCAACGGCATGAAGGTAGTCGACAAGAAGTGGTCATTCGGTTCCTACAAGGTATTCGTGGACGTCCCCTCAGATCTTATGAACTTCAAGCCAGGGTGCCGGGTGGTGCCAGCCCCCTTCCTCGGTAGACCTGGGGAGTTCCACCTTATTGCCAAGTACGAACCGGGCGAGAACAAACATTTTCCCAACGGAGGTTTCGAGGTCCGGGGACAAGGGTCCATGCGACACTCATTTGAGTTGGACCAGGTTGTGATCTGGACCGATGGGAACAGGAAAACCAAGATGGCCACCGCTAAGAAGGATGGTACAACATGCAAAGTGAGGACCACAGGTGACCGATGCAGACATCACAAGTTATAGACTTACGCATCCAAAAACCATAAAAGATAAATATGAAAAGAGTTATAGTTGTTCTCATCTCGATCCTGATATCCCTTTCCGCACAAACGCAATCAGTCCGATTCCTTTCAACTCATAACGACATTGGTCGGTGGAACCACCAGTCCGAACGATGGGTGTTCACAGAGGACAACATCGCCGATATACCGATACTGTTCGGTGAGACGACTATTCAACTGGAAAACCAAGACGGGAGTCTGTTTGTGGTCCAGTCGGATAGGGGTACTGTTAATGGAAAACTAGAAAGCGACCCAAGGATAACCTACAAAGCCTACACCTGGTTAGTGCGCGACAGACGCGACAAGTCCTGCGTAGCTTCCATCGTCTCGTATTCGAGACCGGATATGGACATGATGCTCAGCATAATGTACGATGACTACTGTTTCCGTTTTTATATACCCAAGTCCGGTGGTGGTCTCGACAAATTCAGATGATATGGAACAAGACAACAGGGATATCAATGCTGATACAATCCGTCGACTGTCGGTTATACTCGCAGAACGTGTGGGAACCCTGTCATACACAGGGGATATGTCAGACCTTGGAAATGAGATCGGGATCGCTGTGGGTACCATGTTACCAGGAATAACCGAAGACGAAACTTGGGACCTTATAGCCGGTGTCAGACATGGGTTGTCCCTCACAAACAACACCCATTGATGAAAAAGTCACATATACAGGACTTGCTGGACAAGTGGGGCGTCGCACATGACGCTGCGTTTGTTCTCGACAGGTGGTCAGAGCCTCACAGACATTACCACGGACTAAGGCATTTATACACTCTGATCGATGCCGTATCGCAGTTAGGTGGTATCAAGCATGAGATTCGGGAACTCCTGATACTTGTGACTTTGTACCACGACATCGTTTACATATCCGGCGACCCCGAAAACGAACAAAAGTCAGCCGACCTCTTCATGTCGGGGGTCAGAGACCCCCGGGACGCACACCGGGACGTGGCCCAGGCCATTATAGCCACCAAGACCCACGACTGGCGGTCCTGCACCACTGTAGGGGCCCGTATGCTCGCCAAAATATTCAACCGGTTGGACATGTCGGTTGTGGAGTCGGATATGCCAGGATTGTTGGAGTGGGAAAGGGGCATCCGGGCGGAGTTCTCCATGTACGGGGACGAGGACTACAAGCGGGACAGAACTCAGTTTCTGCGTTCGCTCCTTGACCGGTACCCACACAACCGCCGCAGGCTCCAGGATTTGATAGATCACATCAACCAATAACACATGACTTTGTTGGAATCTTATCTCTTTGAAATAGAAAAGGAACTCAGACCTTATCATGACATAGAGGACTTTGTTGTGAAAGAAACCAAGGATATAGGTGGTGGCAACTCCGAGGTTCGGTACGAGTTCCATGTCGTCTCTAGGTTGGACAGGAGGTGGTTGCACCGCAGGGACCAGAAGAGAGTGGTCGAGGTATGGACCCTCAGGGATAAACGAATAAAACAGATAATAGATTAAACAAACATTTATGGAGTGTATCAAGGTAGGTGATGGGTTTATACTTGTTGACGACTCTATTGCTGAAACAGGAAAGCCTTATTGGGGATACGGTCAGCAAAAAGTTTATATCAAACATAAAGGTGTTATACAAGCAGGAGACACGATCATCTTCGCCACTTCAAACCTAAACATCGAAGGTGTGCCTGTTATTACAGAAGAAGAAATAGATTCCATTCTCCGAACTAATAAAGACAGTGTTGTTATGGAACAACAACGTTCCTCACCACCAAGAAACAAGTTGTTTATCCATGAGGGAAAAGGGCACTACATTGGTAGTTGTGTCATAGTGGTTTCTGATAGTTTGGAAAATGCCGAAACTTTGATAAGAAGTTCTCTAAATAACATGGGACTGCGGAACGAACAGTTATCGATTGTTGAAAAAGAAATCTCGTGTGGGACAGTTGTTGTAGAAATGAGCGGTGATTATTGAAATAATAAAATAACATATGCTTGACAAGCTTATTGACATCATAACCTCGGCCTGGCGGGAGGTCGTGCCCTACGTTATAGTGGAGCAGTGGAACGCGGGGGTCCACCTCAGGTTCGGGAGGTACCACCGCAGCCTCGGTCCGGGGTTGTGGTTCAAGATACCGGTGGTCGACTCGGTTATAGAGACCGCCGTGATAACCCAGTCGGTGAACCTGCCCGCGCAGACCCTGACCACCGCGGACGAGAAGGGGATAGTGCTCAAGGCCCTGATCCGGTACAAGGTGGTGGACGTGCAGACCTTCATGCTGGGGGTCATGCACGCCAACGACGTTTTGGTCGACACTACTATGGGAATCATACGCGATATTATAGAGGACACCGAGTGGTCGGAGCTGGCGGGCGTGGACGAGGCGATAACCGAGGAGGTCGCAGAGTTCGTTGGGCGGTGGGGTATAGAGGTCGAGAAGGTCACCATAACAGACCTGGCCGTTGTCCGTACCTACCGGATCCTCGGGAGCGACTTCTCGCCCAGGCCGCTGAACGACGACTAATAGTTGGTGTCACGAACAAAAACTGTTATCTTTGCAATCCAAACAACAAACAATATGAACTGGTACAGCTTATTCTACTGGGTTACCCGCGCGGACTCCGTCAAGGACTTCTTCGACACCACCAGCAACATCTTCACATGGATCACGGTTTTATCCTTTATCGTCCTCGTTATCCTGTCCGCCCTCGCCAAGGGCGTGATCTCGGACAACAACCTCAAGACCGAGGAGGATGAGAAGGTCGACCCCGACGTCCGGGGATACAAGCTGATGCGCAGGTACTTCGCCACCATCTTCTACTCCACCCTCGCCCTGTCGCTAATCACCTGGACCTGCTACGTGTTCACGCCAACCAAGAAGGAGACCCTCCTTATTATCGCCGCGGGCGGCACGATGCAGTACCTGACCACCGACTCCACCGCCAAGCAGATCCCCCACGAGCTGTCGACGTTCGTGTTGACGGAGCTCAAGAGCATGGCCAAGGACGCGCAGGTCGACCTGGGCATCGCGTCGCAGAAGGACAAGATCCTCGAGCAGGCAAAGTCGATGACCGCAGAGCAGATCATGGAGAGGATGAAGACCGACACTACGTTCGCGAAGGTTATACTGGACAAGTGACCGTAACCCCAACAAAGTACACATGACAAAAATATTTGTAGCCGGTCCCTACAACCACCCAGACCCAACCGTGATGTCCAAAAGGTTGGACAGGATAACGGGGTGGTGCGCAGGTCTGTTCATCGAGGGCAGGTCTCCCATAAGTCCTCTGTTGGTCGGACTCAACCTTGCCAGGCACGCAAACCTCCCAACTGACACCGACACCTGGAGGGTCTTCTCGGAGACCCTCCTGAAGGGGTGCGACGAACTGCAGGTCCTCATGTTGGAAGGGTGGGAGGACTCGAAGGGGGTAGGTTACGAGATCGCTGCCGCAGAAAGGATGGGGATACCGGTACGTTACGTGGACCCAATCGAAAACAAAAAGTTATCCTGACAAAATGAAGGTTTACAAGTTAGAAATTATGGTGATAGACTTCGACGAGGTCGGCGAGGACATCCCCCAGTACATCGAGGAAGCAAGATACCCCAACCGGTGCATCACACCCACGGTTTTGTCCATCGACAGCCGTGAGATAGGCGACTGGCATGACGACCACCCCCTTAACAAGAGGGACCTGTGGAGGTCACACCTAGAAAACTTGTTCTCAGACAAACCATGTGACCAATGCTGATAATCATATCACCTGACGAGCTGGAGCTGGAGTTCAGGCAGTCCTGGAAGATGGGCCTGTTATCGCAGCCATCGATCGACTACGCGGACAACGCCATCTATGCGGTGTTCGAGGGCAGGCAGGTTATTGTGTTCAGGTTCTCGGACATGGGATACGTCACGGACAACCGCAGGAATACATACTCAGTTTCCACGGGAACTGCCGGGATCATGATCGTTATAAGCCGAATATAGTCCATGCAAAGTGGCTACCACCAGGTGATCACATGTCTCGCAGGACCATCCAGACCAGGATAGCCAGCAGACACCTGATAACTATAACCATAACCACCTCGTCCCAGTCCCTGTCCATCAGTGATCATTTTTTTTGTGGAAGACCGGCCAGAATACGGGAGATATGACTTCCTTTGCACCGTCTCGGTCGACGAAACCAGCCCAGTCTATCTCTCCCTCCTGCAGCATTGACTTCGGGAGCACCTCAGAGTCGATGCCTAGATCATGTAGTCCCGAAACGTGGTACTCGTAAAGGTACATCATCTTTCTCCTACCGTTCTTACCTGTGTACTCCAGGATCAGGGGGTTAATGGACAACCGGGACTCGTCGACCTTTATGCCCACCTCCTCGAGTGTCTCACGGATGGCCGCCTGTCTCGGGGTCTCACCCGGATCAACCCCACCCTTTGGTGGGGTGTAGGATGCCACATCGGGTTTGCCCACGTCGTGGCAAAGAAGGACCTTGTCACTTATCCTTATTATTATCCCCGCGCTGATTTTGTGGGTCGAAGACTTGACCCCCTTGACCGACACTTCCCTGGACCCGCCGGACTCGACCATCTGCATCACTTTTTTTTTAGACCGATCACGTGCCAGTTGTAGCTGCCATCGGGAAGACCAAGCTTGCCCGATGCCATAACCCGGGGCGAGAACTCCCGGTTCGCCGACATCACCCTGTCGTAGGATCCGGTGTCCCCGACCGGGGCAGACACGAACACGAAATTGAAGTACTCGGATCTGGGGTCGGTAGTCACCGTCATCTTTGAGTATACCTTACCGGTGGAACTATCGTAGCCAATCTCGAAGCCGTCGAACCGGACCTGTTGACCCATCCTGAACTTACCCCTGTAGTGTTCGTAGATCCTGTTCAGCACCTTAGGTGCGAAGTCAAACTCGACCGAGTGGACAACTTGGTTGACCGATGTTGGTGTCGTCTGCGTGGGGGCACTGGGTCTGGGCCTGACCGCAGGGACTCTCGTGGTCCTGTTCGCAGGAAAGCTGTCGGGACGGGTGTATGCGTAGAACACCTGCCTGAACCCGTTGGTCGGGTGGTTGTAAAGAGTGTCGTCCACCATCTCCATCTCAGACTTGGGTTCCTTGTAGACCCTCTTTACGTTTGCGAGTATGCTGTCCTTGCTTTGATCGCCCGCGGTGGCCCGGCGCGCGACATTCCTAGAGCAGCCAGCGCCCCTGCTGGTGAAACCCACCCAACTCTTACCATCGGTGGACTCCTCTATCTTCACGGACCAGTTAACAGTCATCCCGGTGACCGTAACGTCCACATCGGTGGCCTTTACGTTGTATCCCTCCCTGTGAAGCTTCTTGAGGGTGTCGGATACCTTAACATGCATGTTGCCCACCAGTTCGGACTTCTCCCTGCCCTGGTTGTCAATAACCTTTCTCGACTGGAAGGCGTGCAGGGCGTCGCAGTCCTTGGCCGTGTACTGACCGGTGACGTAGACCGGGAACACCACATTCTTGTCTACCTTGGCCTGCCTGACCACGGGGGCGGGAACGGGGTCCACCGCGGCTGCGGACTTTAACGATGCCGCAGACAGGGCACCTGCCATCATCCAGTCCTTAACGGACTCGTTCGAAAACTCGGA
>Ga0181556_1001345_pt1 | contig 24778 bp, 23 predicted proteins | sample 011ome_14_FD_148651 | JGI IMG/M metagenome (GOLD analysis project Ga0181556, IMG submission 148651) | Coastal salt marsh microbial communities from the Groves Creek Marsh, Skidaway Island, Georgia - 011505AT metaG (spades assembly) | ecosystem: Environmental > Aquatic > Marine > Intertidal zone...
TATTTAAGGTGGCGTAATGAGCATACTTGGATCACTTATAGGCCCAGCTACTCAGTTACTAGATAAAGTAATTGAGGACAAAGACGAAAAGAATCGTATCGCCTTTGAGTTGAGCACTCTTGCAGAACGCCATGCCAATGAGTTAGCCAAGGGGCAGCTAGAAGTCAACAAGGTAGAGGCTGCTCATAAGTCTTTATTCGTTGCCGGGTGGCGTCCCAGCATTGGTTGGTGCTGTAGTCTGGGTCTTCTGTATCATGTATTGATCGCACCTATCGCAGGTATTTGGGTAGAAGTTCCTGAGATAGACCCATCACTACTGATGACTACAATGACCGGCATGTTAGGTCTGGGTGCTATGAGAAGCTACGAGAAGACCAGAGGCGTGAGCAGGGAGAAGTAATGGGTATTGAGCTAATAGGAATGTTGAAGCGTCACGAAGGTGTGCGTAGCCATGCGTACAAATGCTCAGAAAACATGATCACTGTGGGTGTCGGACGCAATATCGACGAAAAAGGCGGTTTAGGACTCTCTGAAGAAGAAATCGAGTATTTATTGGCTAACGACATCCGGCGTGTGCGAGAAGAGCTCGACGACACTTACTACTGGTTTGCCGCCCTCAACGAGGCGCGAAAAGATGCCATGATTGATATATGTTTCAATCTTGGTCTGACACGCTTGCGTGGGTTTGTAAAAGCCCTAGAAGCGATGTCACGAGAGCAGTTTGATATCGCAGCCGACGAATTTATGGACAGCCGGTGGGCTACTCAGGTAGGTAATCGTGCATTAGAGGTGACTGAAATAATCCGCACAGGAGATTATCAGTAATGCCGCTGCAAAAGTTTATCTTCAATCCGGGAATCAACAAAGAAGGCACCGACTACACCGCAGAGGGCGGCTGGTTTGACGGTAATTTGGTGCGATTCCGCAAGGGCCTGCCCGAGAAGATAGGCGGTTGGCAAAAATACATACAAGCCTCGTACGAGGGCACCGGTCGTAAACTACACGGGTGGGTCGATCTTGACGGTACAAAGCTCTTGGGCCTCGGCACACGGTTCAAGCTGTATATACAAGAGGGTGCGAGCTACAACGACATCACACCCATACGCGAAACCACCAGTGCGGGCGACGTTACGTTTGCTGCCACCAACGGGTCTAGCACGATCACTGTCACAGATGCCGGGCACGGTGCTGTAAACGGAGATTTTGTCACGTTTTCTGGTGCATCGAGCTTAGGCGGCAACGTCACGGCGGATGTTCTGAACCAAGAATACCAAGTGCAAACGGTCCCAACCGCGAACACGTTTACAATCATTGCAAAAGACACCAGTAGCGTAGAGGTGACTGCAAACAGCAGTGACACGGGTAACGGTGGTGGTAGTGTCGTAGGAACTTACCAAATTAACTCTGGTTTGGACGTGTTTGTTGACGGCACCGGTTGGGGTGTTGGTACGTGGGGATCTGGTACGTGGGGATCGACCACGTCCTTGGGTGACGCAAACCAGCTACGTCTGTGGTCTATGGACAACTTCGGTGAGGACCTTGTGTCTAATCCTCGAGCGGGCAGCATTTACTACTGGGACAAGACAAACGGCTTGAACACCCGTGCGGTGCCTTTAACTTCTTTGGCAGGAGCTAACCTCGCCCCTACGAAAGGATTACAGGTGTTGGTTTCCGACGTTGACCGACACGCAATTGTGCTAGGAGCCGATCCGATCAGTGGTGGCAGCCGCAGTGGTTCGATAGATCCGCTTCTCATTGCCTTTTCTGACCAAGAAAACATTGCAGAGTGGGAGCCGAAAGCTACAAATACGGCGGGATCTCTACGGTGCTCTGCGGGTTCAGAAATCATTGGCGGCCTACGTGCCCGTCAGGAGACGTTGATCTGGACGGATGTCGCGTTATACAGCCTTCAGTTCATAGGCGCACCCCTTACGTTCGGTTTGAACCTGATCAACGAAGGTATCAGCCTGATAGGCCCGAATGCTGCGGTAAACGCGCCAAACGGCATTTTCTGGATGGACAAGAAAGGCTTTTATCTCTACAACGGCTCTGTTGCTCCGGTGCCCTGTAGCGTCCATTCGTACGTGTTTGATGATTTCAACGAGGGTCAAGCATTCCAGTTCTTTGGCTTTCTCAACAAGCAATTCAACGAGGTTGGTTGGTTTTATTGCTCTGCAGACAGCAACACAATAGACCGCTACGTGGTGTACAACTACGTCGAAAACCTTTGGTCGATTGGCAACTTGTCCCGCACCGCATGGCTAGACGAGGGGATCGTAGCGTTCCCAAGAGCCGCAGGCGTGAACAGTGACTCAAACAACTGCTTGTTCCAACACGAAACCGGTAACGACGACGATGGTAGTCCCATGAGCGGCGTCTTTATCGAGTCAGCGGACTTTGATCTTGGCGATGGAGAAGAGTTCCAATTTATCAAACGTATGATCCCAGACGTCAAATTTACCGGCACTGGGGGCTCTGATCAGCAAATGAACGTGGTCGTCAAAGCAAGAAACTTCCCCGGCGACACACTGACCACGGACCAGACGTCTAGCTTCACTGCCACGACCACAAAAGTGGATATGCGAGCACGCGCAAGACAGTTGGCACTGCGTTTTGAGTCGGATGACGATGCGGATTTGTCAAACCGCGTAGGCTTGGGCTTCCGTTTGGGTGGCACCCGCCTCGATCTGCAGTCAAACGGGCGACGATGAGCAAGCTTTTACAAGGGCGCTTACCCTTTTCTGTCGGCGAATCCGTGCCGACTAGCACGTACAACAAGGCTGTACGTTTATTAGAGATCAGTTTAGACTCTTTTGATCCGGACTCCACGCCACAGTTTACTGCGGGCAGAAGAGATGAACTGCAGTTTCGGGCGGGGGATATAATCTGGAATGTTACTGAGGGCGTCTTACAGGTTTATACTGGTAACGTCTGGCAGGACATATCTTCTCCGTCTACATCGGGGTTAAGCGCAACAGGTAGCATCGGAAACGTATCGGTCAGCACGAACGGTTCTGTTGTTGTAGATATCACATAAGCGTACGATCACGATATGGGACAACCAGCATTTCAATACGACGAATTTGAAGATATCGAACCGATAGAGGTTCCTGCCGGTGGCATAGCTACCTTTTTGACCGCGACCGAGGGCTCTTGGGCCACGGATGACGACGATGACATACCTCAAGCGGGTATCGCGTCGGTCAAACGTGTAGCAGATCAACTGGCAACCTTTGGTCGTCACGAAGACGAATACATGATTCACGCTGCGGAAGGCGAAACCGTTATCCCAATGGAGGTTTTCCGCAAAAACCCGATTCTAAAAGAGCGTATCTTTGCACAAATGCGCGACATGGGCATCGAGCCCGAGCGTTATGTGGTAGGTAACGAGCTTAATTCTCTGAACCCGGTCACCGGGCAACCAGAATTCTTCTTGAAGAAGCTGTTCAAGGGGCTCAAAAAGTTCGTAAAGAAAGCCGTCACGGTTGTATTACCGATCGTAGGTGCTGCTTTCCTCGGACCTTTGGGCGCGGCTGCCGGATCAGGCATCGCAACACTGATTAACGGCGGTAACTTGAAAGACGCGTTGAAGTCAGCAGCTTTGAGTGGACTCACAGCAGGTGTAATGAACGGTATTAGCGGTGGTATGTCCGCTGCCGGTGAAGGCGGTAGTTTCTTCCAAGGCTTCAAGGCGGGGGCCGTTGGCGAAGGAGCATTTACAAGAACTCTTGGAGAAGCCGCCGCTGCCGGTGGAGCACAAGCTGCTGAAGCAGCCGCTGCCGCGTCATCTTTAGAAAGCATTGCAAACCCAACTGCCGCTTCGCAAGCGGCGTCAGCACAACAAGCTCAGTTTACTTACATGCCTGACGGTACGGCAGTGCCCGTAGAGGCCGCCGTAGCACCTCCGCAAGCCATTCCGAGCGTAGCAACACCAGCAGCACAACAAGCTCAGTTTACTTACATGCCTGACGGTACGGCAGTTCCTGTTCGTGCTGCTACAACCGCTGCTGCTCCCACCGCAACGACTCCAGCGACCATGCAAGCGGTGACGAAGCCAACGCAGGCGATGTACGACGCAAATGCCGGGGGCTTACGCGCTGTGGTAGATGCTGATCCTACTAATCCGTTGTATTCGGACATAACAACACGATCAGCCACTCCGGACATAATAAGAAGTGACACTGAAGCTTTACAACGCATGGGCTTCAGTGACTCTCAAATACAGGATTACCAAGCTGGTACAGGGGCACCTACGACCGGTGTTGGCGGGGCTCCGGCAGGCGCAGGTGCAGCGGCAGGTGCCGGCATGGGGCCTCCCGCTCCTACTACAGTCCAACCACCGGGCGTAATGGACAGCGTCAAACAAATTTTTGGTATTGGTCCCGAGGTACAAGCACAACCTATTGAAGGTTTGAAAAACCTTTTCTTGCCGGGCATGGACGTCAACGCTCAAGCTCAGGCAATCGCAGAGCGGGCCGCTGCACAGGGCACTTTGCCACCGGGTTACAATGTACAAACTTATGCTGCCAAACTAGCTAAAGATTCTCTTTCTGGCATCGGCGGTGCACTCCGTAAATTTGGCCCCGGTTTTGCCGGAGTTATGGCTTTGGACGCCGTAACTCGCGAAGAGCCTGAAGATTTCAACGTCGCAGAACAAGTAACGGGTTTTGATTATCTGGAAGGCCCCGAAGGTTTTAAATATCGCCTTGGGTCAGACACTTTGAAGTTGCCAACGACATATACGATCCAAGATGTGACAGACCAATATGGCTTTTTGCAAGCGCCGGTTTTGCAACCCCAACCCGGCGGGAAAGCAGAAGGTGGAGAGATCGATAACTTCCCGCGTATGAACGGACGTATTGACGGCCCCGGAACTGAAACCAGTGACGACATACCGGCTATGTTGAGCGATGGCGAGTTTGTATTTACGGCGAAAGCAGTACGTGGCGCTGGTAACGGCAACCGCGAAAACGGAATGAAAAATATGTACGCTCTGATGAGCAAGTTCGAGAGAATGGCGTAATGGCAGAGAATACAACCACAACCCAGATAGTCCGCGAAGCCCCGGAAATCGAGGCGTATAAAGCTGGGCTTTATCAAGACGCGTTAGATTACATGAAGCGCCTGCAGGGTGTTGACCCTGTCACTGGCGCAGCGATTCTTGACCCTGAGACCGGCTTGCCACGAGGCGCGATTCAAGCCCCAACTCAAGCTGTAGCAGGCATGACTGCCGATCAGATTGCGGCTGGAGAACTTATCCGTACTGGTATTGGCGGTTATGAGCCGTACTTGACAGGCGCATTGGAGTCTACGCAGGCAGGTCAGGACGTCATTACAGCAGGTGCGTTGCCCGGTATCGAGGCCGCACTTCTAGCACAACAAGGCGGTTTGGGAACGTTACGTGAAGCGCAAAGACTAGCTGCCGACACACGGGCAGAGCCCTACAGTTTCCGGGATCAAGCTATTCAAGGGCTTTCACAAGCTGCAACCGACATCACCGGTGCGGCTGCAGGTATACCTTTACAGGTGCAGGCCGCCCAGCAGGGGCTTTCTGCAGCAGACGTTGCAGCGCAGCGTGCAGCTTCTGACACTGCGACAAGATTAGGGCTTGGAGCAGACCAAGCGCGCCAACTGGCTTCTGATGTAGGCATCGGGGCCCTCGGCACAGCCGAAGCTTTGGGTGGTCAACTAGGCACCGCCACACGAGGCGGGCTACAAACAGCGGCCCAAACTCAGCAACAATTATTGCGTCAAGCGGGTAGAGCCGCAGGTACTACAGCAGGGGCGCAAAGCCGTCTAGGTTCTGCAGCACGACAGGCAGAACGAGAGGCTACCGTAGGACAAACCGGTATTCTTGGATCAAGAGGCGATATCGGGACTATTCGCACTGGATTAATTGACGCTGGTGAGCAGTTTGACCCTAGTGGTATTGGTGCATTTATGGACCCGTACATGCAACAGGTCATCGAAGCCAATACGCAAGAAGCTATTCGTGCTGGAGAATTACAAAAACAAAGTGCTAGGGCACGCCAAGTCGCTGCAGGAGCCTTTGGGGGTTCACGCGGTGGTATTGAAGAGGCCGAGATTACTCGCGGCGTCAACGAACAGATAGGCCGACAACGTGCAAACCTTCTAAGTCAAGGCTACGGACAAGCGTTACAAGCGGCACAGCAAGCGTTTGAAGCAGGCAAAGGGCGTGAACTACAAGCGGCTGGTCTTGGTGGACAGTTAGCGCAGTCCGAAGCAGGGCTCGCGGCACAAGCCGCCCAAATGGGTATTAGCACACAGCAACTGAAAGCTCAGTTAGCTCAACAGCAAGCTGGTTTGGGACAGTCACAAGCGCAACTTGGAATGGCTGCCGCGCAACAAGGCGGTCAGATGGGCATGGCCGCCCAACAACAAGCTGCTGCGAATGCACAAGCGCAAGCGCAAGCAGCGCAGGCGGCTCAACAGCTTCGCGGTCAAGTGGGTCTGCAAGCGGGTCAGATGGGCCAGCAGGCGGCACTTCAAGGTGGTCAGCTAGGCATGTCTGCGGCAGAAATGGCACAACGTGGCGCAATGCAAGGCGGCCAACTTGGTATGCAAGGACAACAAGCACTGGCGCAAATGGCGGGTCAACGTGCCGATCTAGCTCGCGCAGGCGGTCAGATGGGGCTACAGTTTGGTCAATTAGGCCAAGCAGACGTGGCGCAACTCGCCGCGTTGGCAGGTCAGCAACAACAAGCGGCACAAGGCATTGGGGCACTTGCCGGTCAGGCAGGCCAACTCGGTGGTCGTCTGGCCTCTATGGGTCAAATACAAGCGAGCTTAGGTCAGCAGGCGCAGCAACAACGCGCAGCAGACGCTTCACAACTGATGGGCTTCGGAGGCGTGCAACAGCAGCAGGCGCAAAATGTATTGAACGCGCAATTCGCAGCAGAGCGCCAAGCTTACGATCAGCCGTTCCAGCAGTTAGGTTTCTTGGCAGACATGACTAAGGCGTTGCCTTCGTCACAAAGTGCTGTATTCCAACAATCGTCACCTAGTCCGGGCTTTGCTCAACAAGTAGCGGGCTTGGCAACAGGTGCGGCTGGTTTAGCGAGGGCATTCTAATGGCTGTAACAGATAGACCGTTATTTAGAGCCAATGGCGGCCAAATAGCACAAAACATTGACGAAAGCCCTTTTGCCACCACGCTCAGACAAAGTCAGACGACGGCCTTTCAACAACCTTCGTTTTTAAACAGTAATCCGCAGTATATCGGGCAAGGCCCACAGCTAGGTCAGGGAGGCCCAGACATATCAAACCGAGCGATTGGCGGGACAATCCAGCAGCAGATGCAGCAGATGCAGCAGAACCCTTTGGAAACTTACAAGGGTTATCTGGGTAACAAGTACATCGGACCCATGCAACAGGAACAAATGCAAAAAGTCGACGAGTTTGTTGATTTAGTTCATCGTGCCGAGCAATCTCAGTTCGGTGGTGGGCCTTTGCAAGAGGCTCCAATGGGAGCCGGTGGACCTATGATGCAACAACCGGACGTCATGCCTCGCTTGACTCATTCCATAGCTGAAATTAGTAACCGGACCCCGGGACCGGCTTTACTCGCAGATGGCGGTTCGGCAAACAAAAGCGACTTTCCCGATCTCAGCGGCGACGGCAAGATCACACAAAAAGACATTCTGATGGGCCGTGGCGTGATTGCCAAGCAAGAAGGCGGCCCGATCATGCCACAAGAAGCTGCTGGGCAAGTGCAAGTAGCCTCAGAAGCTGAAGGTCAGCAGGTTGGTCTTGATTACGTTGCCCAAACACTTGGTGGTATCGACCAAGCCGAAGATATAGAAAGCATGATCAATGCCATACGTGGCAACGACATGCCGATCGAAGCACGGCGCACGGAACTGGCTGAGTTTGTAGGTCAAGACGACGCTATGGCCACGCCAGAGGCTGTTTTGGCTATGGTCCAGCCTGCGATTATGATGACCGAAGAAGGTGCCTTGAACAGTGGTATTGGCGATCTGATGCGGGACATGACACAAGACGTGGACATGGCGACAGACGCTGGCGCTCCAACCGATATGGGTCAGGGCATAGGCGCTTTGATGATGGCCGGCGCTCCAATGGAAGAGGCTCCGCAACAATTTGCGGCAGGCGGTGGTGTCCAAAAGCCCGTGCAAAAGTTTGCAGCGGCGGGTGCCGTTTACGATCCGTTTGATCCCACACCCTCTATAGACGCTCGCATTGCGACAATAGACCAAGTTGCTCCGTTGGGAGATTATTTGGGTGACGAGCGATTGATGGGCGCTCTTTTTCGTGAATCTTTACAACCTGCAGAAGTAGAAAGCGCAGAAGACGCGGCGGCTCGTTATGAGGCGTTGATGACAAAAGCTGCCGATCTGGGTGGTGCAGACGAAGCTCGTAAACAACAAATGGCACTGGACTTAGCGGCAGCAGGTTTCCAATTCGCCTCGGGACGAGATGCCCAAGGACGTAATATCGCAGGTCAGCCTTTTCTAGCGCAGTTGGGCGCAGCGGCTGCACCGTTTGCACAACGACAGGGCGAACGGCTTGCCAAACAACGTGAAACAGAACGTGCGATAAAGTTAGCAGCTATAAAGGAAGGTATTGGCACTGAAACCCGAGCCAAATCGGCGGCAGAGGCTCGTCGAGCCCAATCAATCGATTCTATCTTGGGCGCAGCAGCGCGTCGGCAGGATACGGCTTTCAAAGGAAAGCTATCTAAAGCGCAGATGGGCGCGGCTGCAGATACGTTGATGGCTGGTTACGGTTTCAACTTGTTCATGCAAAATGACCGGCAACAGTTTGAAACCGACACCAACGAGCAGTTGAACCGTATTAAACAAGAACAAATGACTTTGCAGGAAGAATTCAACACCGCTGCAAGAGATCAAAACGAAGACATTGCAAACCGTGCTCGTTTAAAGATGCAGGAGAACGCGATCGAGTTAGCGAATCTAGGTTTCGACCAAGACATGTCGAAAATCGCGCAAAATTTCCAAAATACACAAGATCTTGCGCGACTAAACAACGAGCTAGGGATCGCTAGAGATCAGGCTCAAGGCGAAATCAACGCTGCGCTGCAAGAATCCCGGTTGCAGGTCACTCGTGACCAAAACGAGGCAATGAACCAATATCGTAACCAACTTCTGTCTCTGGACGAAGAGCGGTTTGATCTTGAAACCAAGATCGCAGAAGACACTTTAGCTCGTAAGCCAAGCACGGATGCTACCGGCTTGTTTGGCACCGGAGAATCAGAACAAGACCGCCTCAACGCGATCGACGAGCAGTATAAGGTGTTGCGAAACGAGGCCATGCAACAAGGCTTAAACATCGCAGCCTACGACCAACAACTCAACAGTTACCTTAATTTAAGAAAAGACGCACGGGCTCAGAACCAAGCGTTATTGGCAAATCAACAAGCGTTATTTGACGCCGCTGTAGCAACACAAGGCGGCTTACCGTATGGCACCGCTGCCGAGCAACAAACCCTTCTGGGCAGCCCCGACCTTATTAGGCAATATGCACAGGGCGTAACAATACCGGGCTTTGATCAAGCTTTGACTAACGTTTACGGACGGCAAAGTCTTGACGTTTCTGGTCGCCCAATGGCGGTTGTACCTCTACCTCCATCACTGCGTAGTGCGCTGCAAGCCCGTAAAGAGATGGGCATCGCGATACCGTCTCTACAAGGCTTCGCTCAAGGTGGACCGGTACAGCAACAGTTACCCGGCGGAGCTTTTGACCCAATTACCGGGCGCTTAGTTGTGCCGGGAGCGGGTCGTGAGGCAGCGCCCACGGCCAGCGGACAACGGTCGTTCCCGCCGCGTATCACGCAAGACATAGAGGACATCACGCTTGCAACAGGCGGCCGGGAGGCTATCGGCAGCAGGTTTGGTACAGTTGCAAACTTAGCCGGTAATATCATTTTCGGTATTGAACCCGGTATTGCACGGGACACTAAACAAGCACAAAAAGCGGTTGAAACGTTGAGCACCGTTGCTACGACCACTTTGATGGCCGCGATACCCGGCAAAGACAATGTGGAACTTCAACGAATGTTGAAGAATTTACAGGTTCCTGCAGGCGGTTTCTCTTTGCAAGACGAAGAAGCTCTGGACTATTTCAAAATAGCGCGTCAGACAATGGATCTCGGTATTGAAAACCAAACCGACTTGCTGGAAAACGCAAATCTAAACCGACGTGAAATTGCAAAGGTGCAAGAAGATTTAGCGCAAATGAACGCCATCAAGGCCGAATACGACAACGTGATTCAAGCGTACGAAAACAAATTGAAGCCGTCCGAGGAAGTCTTTGATGAACTCGATAAGTTTTTTAAATAATGCCGATTCCTAGCACTTATCTACCGTCGACCGTCATCCAGCAAACCCGCGCTGGTTTAGACAAAGAAGAAGAGGCTTTGGATGCGGCGCGACAAAAGTTGCAACAGCCGCTCGATTTTGATTTTTCGGGCGCTTACGAAATGTTGCGCGAAAAAGGCTTTGACGAAAGAACCGCAATGGACACGATTGCGAAGAAACTCGGTGAGAAAAACAATTTTGACGTGCAGGCTGCACGGAAAGCCGGGTTTACAAATGAAGTCATTGTCGCCAAGTTGATAGGGAGAGACCCGGATGATTTGGTGGCTAGTCCCGGATACACGCTCGCAGAAGGATTCGGACGTGGTGCGGTTTCTGGTTTGCCTGCCGGTGCCGCCGGATACGCCGCTGCAACTGGTTTGGCTGCGTTAGGTGTCGCATCTGCTCCTGTCTTATTAGGCGGCGGCTTGCTTACCGCACTTGTAGTTGGTGCAACAGGTGCCGGAGAGGTTTTAGAAGACGTTGTTTTTGATGAACGCGAGTTACTTCCCTCTGAAAGACCTTTTGGGGTTGCAGGCGAAACATTGGGTGCCGTTGCCTCTTTGAGCCCGACTACACAAGTTGGTTTGAAAGCCATACCGGACGCCGTCGATTTTGGATCAAAACGTTTAATGGCTCGTTTACAGGCGCAGAGAGAGGCTGCTCTAAAGGTAGATCCTACAAGTGCTGTTGGAACCAAGGGTACTGGACAAATAGCTAGACGGCAGTTTTTAGAAGACGTGGTTAGCGGTGTTGGAAAAAGAGCACGGGAGGCAGGGCCTACCAAATTTGCTGCTCAAGAGTTGTTTTTGAGTGTCGTCCCGGCAGCAGCAGAAGGTTTCGCGGAAGCATATTATCCCGGTGATGACGAAGTGCGTTTAATTGCAGGTCTAGTAGGTTCGATTGTCCCCACACCCGGTGTAGGTTTAGTGGCTGAGGCTGCACGGCCAGCGGCCGGCGTGATTGCAACTGATATTGACGAAAAAGGATTCAAAGGTTCTGCTGCAAACTTGTTTGGCTTACGAGATCGCGGTGATCGACTCCGACGTCAAAAAGCCGCAGAGTTCATCGCTCGGGCGTATGAAACGTCTGGTGGCAAGCCCATAGAATTTGCAGACGAATTAGACCGTTTACGGGCCGCAGATCCAGATTTCGCAAAATCTGTTACACCGGGACAACTAACCAACAACCCATTTTTCCTACTGCAAGAAGCTATTACTAGAAAAAACAACCCCATCTTGTCTGAGCAGACAAAAAGAGCGGGCGAAGACGCGTCTCGCAAAGTGTCTGAAATTATTGAAAATTTGAAAGACGTAGAAACTCAAGAAGCTTTGCAAGAAGCGGGAAGACTTGAAACGAAACTTTTTAGCACTCAACTGCAAAACCTTATCGATCAAGCCATGCTGAAGGCAGCTAACGCCGCAGAAAAAGCCGGTGCGGTGCGTCAAGGCGATCTGACTAGTGTGGACGTAAGTAAACAGCAGGGAGCGATTCTCAAAGACGCTGCTGTGCAAGCGATGAATGAGGCAAAAGAGGTACGTCGTAAGTTATACGCCGCCGTAGACAAACGCATGGTCATCGACACTACGCCGATTTTGCAGGCGTATCGACAACTTTCTGCGGACTTTTTACTGACTGCAGCAGGGGATTTAAAAGGCGATCTAGTTAAAGATTTGCAAAACTACGGTCTAGATCTAGGTGGCGACGTATTCGACAACATCGTGACAGAGGCTGGCAAACGCAAAAAGACGTTGAACAACCGCCTAAACACTATCGGCGCGACCTTCCAAAGGACCGCACAAAACGATCCAGAAGCATTCAGCGAGTTTGATTTATTAGTAGACACGTTGGGTGGTCCTCAAAAACGTGGCTACGAAGCACGTTTAGATAAAGTCCTTGTTGGCTTTGGTAAAAAGGCAGACGAAGAAGGGGCTCTTGGCACAGAGTTACCGCAACGAGTACGCGCAAACGTCTTGAAGTTAGCACAAACGTCGAAAGAAGTAGAATCTGTGCAGCGCAACATTAAGACCATCGAAGACGATCTGAGCAAAATTTCTTTGTCTGATTTCGTGCAAGATGAAGCAGTGCCTCAAACGCTTGGTGAAATACTTGCTTTCCGCAATAAAATCCGACAAGCAAAAAGAACTGCGGAAAAAGGTTTTATCGAGGGCCCGACAACGGCTCAACTGGCTGTTTTGGACAACGGTGTAAATGTTGCGATTCAACAACGAATCAACGACGGGCTGGCTGCCGGTAGAGACGCAAACTTAGAGGCTCTAGGCACGGCAGAAAGATACGCCAACGCATACAACCGGGTTTTCAATCAAACTTTTGCGGGGGAACTGGGGCGCACTAAAGCTGCAGGCGCAGATGTCATCGATCCAGAGACGGCTTTGGATCGTTTGTTCTTGGGCATGGACGGCACGCAAGCCAAACGCGTAGAAGACATGCTGACTGCCATGCGGTTTGAGGGCGTGCAAGATGAGGACTTATTGGGATCTGTCACCGGCGCTATGGACGCTTTTCTACGTGACAAACTCGCACGTATTGCTACCCCGAGCAGCCGCGTGAACCCTATCACAGGAGAGCGAGAGGAGTTTCTACAACTCACTCAGAAACAACTAGATAGTTTTAAAAACCAATACAAAAACACCATATTGGCCATAGACCCAAACGGTGCCCTGCTAGACGATCTATCTGACGTTTCCCGCGCTCAAACAGCTTTAGAGGCTGCATTTGATACCGCCAGTGATCGTGCAAAAACTAGGGCAAATGAAGCTAATTTGGGGTCGTTTTTAGAGGCAGAAAGCGCCGAAAAAGTTGTGACCAACATATTGATAGGCGATTTTCCAGAGCAACGACTTGGTCAAATAGCAAAAGACATCAATCGAGCTTCGGGAAACGACGCCTACAAAGACTCGTTGCGCCGGGGTTTGTTTTCCACGGTTCTCGGGTCAGTGATCTCCAAAACCAGAGGGCCTTCTACACGCGACGGAAAAGCCGTGGTTGATTTCCGTAAACTTTACGATGTCTTGTACGACACACAAAAAACTAAAGACGTCCACGGTTTTGGCAATTTCAAAGAGGGCGGCGTGCCTTTAGCTAAAGTTCTTGAGAACGCTGGAGTTTTGCCCGAGGCAGAGGCGAAGTCGCTGAAAGAGTTTTTGCAGCGCGGTAAAAACCTACAAGAGGCTCTGAGCGAGGGCGCAGACAACTTCATCGATTACAAAGACACCGATGCCATGAAAGACTTTGTAGCACGTTTCGGTGGCGCACAAGCGGTGTCAGAAGTCGCGAAGATGCTGGGCCTCAGTCCCACAATCCAAACCACAGGTGCAGGTGCCAAGCTTGCTCAAAACCAATTTTTGGGTCTTCCCCAAATGGCGTTCAAAGAAGTTTTAATAGACGTTTCCAAACCCGGTGGGGCTTCTGCTTTGGCTAAGGCGCTACGTGCTGGAGCAACTGAAAACGAACAAATAGCCGGTATAAGCCGCGTTTATGGTTATGTGGCATCTCGATTGTTAGGATCGCCCAGTTACTATTCCTCCGTTGCCGTACGACCAGTAGAGGAATCTGCACCAGACCCCACTCCCGCAGCCCCCGTGGCACCCCCGATCGCTGGGCCAGCACCTGCTGCTATGACACCCCAGACGCCACCAGCAGCGGCACGACCGCCAGCGGCCCCCGATCCGACGATCAGACAACGTTACGCAGCGTTGTATCCAAACGATCCAGTGTCTTCACTGATCGAGCAACAGGGCATAGCCGGCTTACCACAAGCCCCTAGATAAGCCAGCTACGCGCTTCCTCGCCCAGCACTTGTTGGGCGAGGTTTATCTTGCCTTTCAACGCTTGAATTATCTTTTCGTCTACAGTCTTGGGGCTGACCAGATCCACATACAACACATGATGTTCCTGCCCGATCCGGTGTGCGCGGTCTTCTGACTGCAGCCGGATCTCAAGGTCGTACGAATTGTTGTAATACAGCACGTTAGTCGCGGCAGTAAGGGTCAGTCCATAGCCCCCGGTGCGTGGGTTCGCCACAAAGAAACGCGCCTCACTGTCCGGCTCTTGAAACTTGGCTACAATGTCGGCTCGCTCTTCAGCAGGCGTGGCACCGTAGAAAGTGACCACGGAACTTGGGCCATACGTGTCTTTGAGTGTTTGCTCTATCGCCTGTATGTCGTAAACGTAAGATGCCCAGATAATTACCTTGCCCATCATCTCGCTGATCACTTCGAGCATTTCGTTCATGCGGTTGCTTGGCAGCGCCTGTATCTCACCGTCGTCAGTGCGTAGGTGGCCACAACAGATCTCTTGCAGACGCATGATTTGTGTGAGCACGCTCTGGGTTGTGGATAACTCCCCTTGGTCCAACATCGCCAGCGCGTATTGACGCATTTGCTCGTAGGCTTGCTTTTGTTCTTTTGTAAGCTCAACAGACCGCTGGGTGTAAATCTTATCTGGCAGATCAAGGCAGTCCTCTTTCAGCACACGGTGGCTAAAGCGTTCGAGCCGTTCGTTGAGTTCTTCAAGATTCCGATACCCAACGATTTGTTGGAAGCTACGTGCGCCAAACTTGCGTTGCTGTAGTTGTGCGTAGCGACCTTGAAAGGCGTAGTAACTGTCAAAGCCTAGCTCTTTCGAGCCGAGAAACCCGCACTGTGAAAACAAATCCATAGGATTCTTTGTAATGGGTGATCCTGTCAGAATGCGTCGGTACTTGGCTTTCTTGCCCAACCCAATAATGTTCTTGGTGCGTTGCGCTGCACGGTTCTTGATCGACGTGCTTTCGTCCACGACCACAAAGCTGTCCGGGTTGTAATCCAAAAATTTACTCGCCACGTCTTTGCCCTTCTTTGTAGACAGGGCTTCCGTGTTCATTACAAAGATTCGAAGAATCCCCGAGGCTTTGCGCACGGCCACGTCCCGTAACTCCGCTTTGAACTTCTGTGTCATGTTCGGCTGCCACAGCACAACCTTACGCTCTATGCGGTCAGGCAGGTGCTGCGGGATTTCTTTGTTTACCCAGTTTGCGTACACGCCTTTTGGTGCGATGATCAGAGCGGCTTCTACCTGTCCGGCTTCATACAGCGCAGCTAGGGTGTCAATTGCCACCTTTGTTTTACCTGTGCCCATCTCCATGAATAGGGCGTAGGCGTTGCGCTCCCACGATTTGTCGAAGGCTATTTTCTGGTGTTCGTAAGGCTCAGTTTTAAATTCGTACATTTGATTTCTTTTTCGTTGACATAAAGGACAATATAAGATTAACCTGCGTTTGGGAAGTGTCGAAAGGCGCTTAATTCACTAAACACGACCGAGGACAACGAAATGGGTCTACTAGACGAAATGGAGGGTGACAGCAATAGCTCACTTGAAGTTCCCAACGATTCTGGACTTGGCGCGGTTGCAAAACTAGCGCAAAAAATTATCGCGCAGGAGCAACACGTCAAACAACTAGAACTTGAACTAAAAGGTGCGAAAGCAACACTGTTGAAGATGACAGATGAAGATCTGCCGTCTGCAATGCAGGAACTCAACCTTTCTACGTTCAGTTTGCACGACGGGTCCAAAGTCACCATAAAGCCAACTTACGGCGCACGCATCAGTAAGGACAACGAGGACAAAGCCTTTGAATGGCTACGTGCTCGTAACGAGGGTGATCTAATCAAGAACACCATCACCTGCCGGTTCAACAAAGAACAGGACAATGAAGCGTCTGCGTTGTTTCACGACCTTGAAGAGCGTCAGCTTCAGCCAGAACGCAAAGCGGAAATCCACAGCGCAACTCTACGCAGTTGGGCTAAGGGCCGCATTGAAGAAGGCAAAGAGATTGACATGGAGCTTTTCGGAGTTTGGGTTGGCCAACGTGCAGAAATCAAGAGAGGTTGATAATGGCTAGTAAAGAAGTCAGTGAAGAGAAGAACAAAGACGTCGCAGTTGTCGACGCTACCATGTTCGAAGCGGATGCCGGTGTCGGCATGCAGATGGATCAAGACGATTTGGCATTGCCATTTCTCAAGATCCTGTCCGGTAACGACGAGATCCTAGAGGTCATCGATGCGAAGCCGGGTGACGTGTACAACACGGTCACGGGCGCGATCTACAAAGGCAAAGAAGGCTGCAAAGTCATTCCTTGCCACTACGAGCGCCGGTTCCTGATGTGGGCACCACGGGGCGCAGGCTCTGGGGCACCGCTGCAGAACTACGGTATCGAAGACGACCGCCCGGAAACCAAGCGTGACGAAAGCGACAACAAAGACTACGTGGTCGGTGGTGAGGGCGAGTACCTCGAAGAGACGCACCAGCACTATGTGGTGGTGTTGGAAGACGACGGTACGTTCAGCACGGCGCTGATACCCATGAAGTCCACACAACTCAAGAAGAGTCGTAAGTGGAACTCCATGATCGCGTCACGGACCATGCTCAATGCGAAGGGCGAGGCGTTTCAGCCGCCGCGTTTTTCACATGTGTACAAGATGTCGACCATCAAAGAAGAGAACTCCAAGGGCTCTTGGCATGGTTGGAACATCGAACTGGACGGTCAGGTTGAGGACGCGAACGTCTACCGTAGTGCTAAATCGTTCTATGAATCCATTCGTGGTGGAGAAGTAACGGTGAAGCACACTGCTGACGTTCAAGAACCAGAAGGGGCTGACCCCTTCTAACCGCAATAGGCAACCCGGTGTCTCAAGGCCCTGCATGCCGTTCTCAGCCGCAGGGCCGTCCGGGCCTTTGGAATAATAGATGATAGATAAGTTTTCAACGATATTCGATGGATTACGGCTGGCATACGGCACGTTCAAGATCGAAGATCGCAACAGCAAAGGCAAAGCCACCGGTAAAGCGATGATCGTCCGTGAAGAACGGACTGAAGAGACGTGGCAAGCCCACCTTGATGGCACACAGTCTGTCGGGATCATCCCGATCAACGAAGACAACATGTGCCGCTGGGGTTGTATCGACATCGACGAATACAACTTCGACCACACCGCATTAATCAACAAGCTGACTAATCTGAAGCTGCCGCTAGTGGTCTGTAGAAGCAAATCTGGCGGCGCTCACGTCTTTTTGTTTACAACCGACTTCATACCCGCCAAAGACATGCAAGAAGTCTTAACGCGGCTCTCTGTCGGTCTGGGGTACGGTGGCAGCGAGATCTTCCCAAAACAGATCGCATTGAACCTAGATAGAGGCGACGTCGGCAACTTTTTGAACATGCCGTACTTCGACCATGAGAACAGCCTGCGCTACGCGTTCAACCCAGACAGCAGTGCTGCAACCATAGAAGAGTTCTTTGAACTGGTTGCTGAAAACGTCCAGACACGCGAACAAGCGCTGGCCCTGATCGTCGAGCAGGACAGTAGCCTGCCCATACAGGACGGCCCACCGTGCCTGCAGACACTGTGCAAAGACGGGATTGGTGAGGGCGCACGTAACAACGGCTTGTTTAACGTCGGAGTGTATCTACGCAAAGCTTTTCCAGATACGTGGGAGTCCGAGATCCTGACGCACAACATGCAGTTCATCCACCCGCCACTACCGCTGGGTGAAGTCAATGCGGTCGCCAAGCAGCTACACCGAAAAGACTACGCATACAAATGCAAAGACGCCCCGATCAACTCGGTCTGTAACAAAGAACTGTGCATGACGCGCAAGTTTGGGATTGAGGCCGTGGTGTCGGGCGTGCAGATTGCCAACCTACGCAAGTACAACTCCGTGCCCCCGGTCTGGTTTCTGGACGTAGAGGGCAAGCCACTGGAGATGGGCACAGACGATCTGTTGAACCAGATGGCGTTTCAGCGGGCATGCGTCGAGCAGCTTAACTTTTACCCACGCACCATGAAAAAAGACATGTGGGAGACACGCATCAACGCTCTGCTGACTGAGATGCAAGAGACAGACGGGTCTATCATCGAAGTGTCAGAGGACGTCAGCGTCAACGGTATATTCAACGAGCACTTGGAAGAGTTTTGTACTGGACACCAAGCGGCTGAAGAAAAAGAACAGATCCTGCTCAAGCGCCCTTGGACAGACGAAGAAAAGAACGAGACATACTTCCGGCTCAAAGATCTGGAAGGCCACCTTCTCAAGGCTAACTTCAAGCATTTTAAGACTCACCAGATCGCACAGCGCCTGCGAGACATCAACGGTGAAGCCACGCAGTTACGCATTCAAAGCAAGGTCGTGCGCCTGTGGAAGATTCCGGCGCATAAGGTTACAAAGACACAGATTCGCGATCCACGGTTTACGGCAGATGAAGAGGTTCCGTTTTGAAGATCGAGAAAGGGCTAGACATTCCGTCCAAAGCGGGCTGGGGACGCTGGGTCAAGCTGGTGAGAGACATGGAAGTCGGCGATAGCATTGAGGTTGAAGAGGGCAAAGAGCGAAACGCTTTACGCAAAGCGATGGTTGACGCGGGCTACGGTGTCGTACAACGCAAGAACCACAAAGATTCTACCGACGACAAGGTCTTGATTAGACTATGGCGGGTTAGCTAATGCAGCGTATCTTTGGGCCGCCCGGCACCGGTAAGACAACCACACTGTTGAATCTAGTCGACAAGGCATTGGCTGATGGTGTACCGCCCACACAGATCGCGTTCTTTGCGTTCACGCGCAAGGCCGCTACCGAAGCAAAAGAGCGGGCTGCCGCACGTTTCAACCTCGATCCAAAGACTGACTTGCCGTTCTTCCGAACTATCCACAGTCTGGCGTTTCATCTGACCGGACTGAAGTCTGAGCAGTTGATGACTGCGCAGCACTACCGTGAAGTCGAGCGCAAGATTGGGATCGCACTGGTCAGCGGTGACGTCCCCATGTATGAGGTCGAAGAGGATCTGAGCAACAGCCTGCGCAAAGAGTCACCGATCTTACGGTTGATCACACTGTCCCGGCTCAAGAAGTCAGAGCTACAGACCGAGTACAATGCCAGTGATCTGGAATACACATGGCTCGAAGTGGACTACGCAGCACGGGCCTTGGCCCAGTACAAGAAAGAGTTTGGGGTCTACGACTACACAGACATGCTCGAGCTCTTTGCACGGTCTGCCCATGAGACGTGCCCGTCATTCAAGCTATCCATGCTGGACGAAGCGCAGGATCTGAGTCCGCTGCAGTGGGACATTGCCCACGCCATCGATGCAAAGTCAGAGCGCATGTATTGCGCAGGCGATGACGACCAAGCGATCTACAAGTGGTCTGGGGCAGACGTGGAGCATTTCATCAACCTGCCCGGCGGCAGCGAGGTGCTAGAGCAAAGCTTCCGTATCCCACGCCTTGTACACGAAGTGGCTGACCGGATCTCACGGCGCATCCGTAACCGGTTCCCGAAGTCGTATCTGCCCAAGACAGAAGAGGGCCGCATACAAAACATCTCGACCTTTGCAGAATTGGACATGGATCACGGCTCTTGGCTCTTCTTGTCGCAAGCGGCGTACTTTCTAAACCCGGTGCGCGACCATCTCAAAAGCCAAGGCTATTTCTTTGAGATACAGGGGCGACAAAGCTTACGGCTCAAAGTTCGCGAGGCCCTCGAGGCATGGCGGACATTGCAGCGCGGCCAGCCGATCACATACGATCTGGCCAAGGTGCTGTACAGTTACATGACAGGCAACGGCGTGCGTGTAGCGCGCGGTTACAAAAAGATTCTTGGGGAAGAAGACGATACGTTCACGTTCGAGGAGTTGCGGGACACCAACGGTTTGTTGGCAACGCTCGATATGTCGTGGAACGAGGCTCTGGATAAAGTACCGGGTGTTGACGTCGCGTACGTTAACGCACTGGTGCGCCGAGGCGAAGACCTCACAGCGCCTCCCCGTATCAAACTATCAACAATCCACGGCGCAAAGGGCGGTGAAGCAGATAACGTGGTGCTGTTTACGGATTTGACGGTCGCTGCAGAGCGATCTATGGACGCAGATCCAGACAGTATGCATCGCGTGTTCTACGTTGCGGTTACTCGCACAAAGAAGAACCTGTTCACTGTCCTGCCAGAAAACTTTTATCGGAGTTACCAACTTTGAGTGACGAATACTTTGAAGTAATGAACGGCAACAAAAAAGAGAAAGTCTTTTACAAAGACATTCCAAACGGTACGGCAGGCATGTTACCGGATATGGTCAACTCGCCGCCTCACTACGCTGACTCCGAGATCGAATGTATCGATGCGATGGTGGCTGCCTTCGGGCGTGACGCCGTCAACACTTACTGCCGCCTTGCTGCGTTCAAATACAACTGGCGTGCAGGTAAGAAGTTCGATGCAGAAGAGGATCTGAACAAAGCTATCTGGTACTTGCGCTTCGCGAAGGGTGATGACCCAAGGAGCTAACATGGAAAAAGAAACGCGCTTGCAGTTTCCGCTGTTCACCCCGAACGCGGAATGGACTGCACCGTTCGAACTGAAAGACCTGACGGGTGCCAAAGAAATCGCTATCGACCTCGAGACACGCGATCCACACCTCAAAGAGTACGGCCCCGGATGGCCTCGCAAAGACGGTGACGTCGTCGGCATCGCCGTCGCGACAGACGGTTGGGAAGCCTACTATCCGATCGCGCACCTTGGCGGTGGCAACCTCGACAAGAACGTCGTGCTGCGCTGGCTGAAGAAGCAGTTATCCACAGACTGTCCGAAGATCATGCACAACGCCCCATACGACTTGGGCTGGCTCAAAGCTTTGGACATCCCGGTCAACGGCCCGATCATCGACACCATGATCATGGCGGCGCTGCTGGACGAAAACCGGTACAGCTACAGTCTTAACGCCCTGTCCTACGACTATCTGGGCGAAGCCAAGTCAGAAAAGCTCCTGACCCAAGCGGCAGTCGACTTTGGTGTCGATCCAAAAGCCGAGCTCTGGAAACTGCCGAGCCAGTTTGTCGGGCCCTATGCCGAGATGGACGCACGGTTAGCCTTTGATTTGTATAAGTTTTTTAAGCTAGAGATTGCCAAGCAAGACCTCAACACGGTTTGGGATCTCGAAACGCGGCTCACGCCTTGCCTGATCGACATGACCTTTCGGGGTATCCGGGTGGACATGGATCGCTGCGAGCGGACAAAGCAGGCACTGATCAAGCGCGAGAAAGCCGTGCTCAAAAAGATCGAAGCACAGGCCGGGGGCGAGGTAGAGATCTGGGCGGCGGCGTCACTTGCGAAAGCGTTCGACAAACTGAATATCAAATACCCACGTACAGCGACCGGGCAGCCGTCGTTTACCAAGTCGTTCTTGAGTGACAACCCACACGAGTTTGCAAAGATGGTCGTTGAGGCCCGCAACCTCAACAAGGTGCAGGGCACGTTTGTGTCGTCGATCATGCGGTATGTGTCAAAAGAAGGCCGCATTCACGGCCACATTAACCAGTTGCGAAGTGATGATGGGGGCACCGTCAGCGGTCGCCTGTCCATGTCCAACCCAAATCTGCAACAGATACCGGCTCGCGATCCAGAACTGGGACCTATGATTCGTAGTCTGTTCCTGCCAGAAGAAGATGAGCAGTGGGCTGCAATCGATTTCTCGCAGCAAGAACCACGGATCTTGGTGCATTACGCGCAGATCTTTGGCAAATGGAAAAGCAAGCCGCTTGGCGGCGCTCAAGAGTTTGTAGACGGCTACAACAGTGACGCGAGCATGGACTTTCATACAATGGTCGCTGAGATGGCCCAAATCCCGCGTAAGCAGGCGAAAACGATCAACCTTGGGATGATGTATGGCATGGGTGTAAACAAGCTCGCAGACCAGCTAGACGTCGATGTTGACACTGCCAAAGAAATTACAAAGCAATACCACAACCGGGTGCCCTTCGTTAAAGAGTTGATGAATGGCGTATCACGGGCCGTGGATCAGAAAGACGACGGCTCGATCCGAAGTTTAAAAGGCCGCAAGTGCCGCTTCGATATGTTTGAGCCACTTGGCTATGAACTGAAGAAAGCACTGCCCAAGAAAGAAGCACGCGCCCAGTACGGCGACACAACGCCCCTGCGGCGTGCGTTCACGTACAAAGCACTGAATCGTTTGATACAGGCGTCTGCGGCTGACATGACCAAGCAAGCGATGGTCGATCTGTACGAAGCCGGCGAGCGTCCGTTATTGCAGGTTCACGATGAACTGGGGTGCAGTGTGCGCGATCTAGAGCACGCTAAGAAGATCCGAGAGGTAATGGAAGCGGCGATCACGTTACAGGTGCCGAACAAGTGCGACATTGATCTTGGGCCTAGTTGGGGTGAAGCCGTCGAGGTCTAGCCCGCCTTCGGTCAGGCGCGGACGGGAACGCGCTACGGGGGCTGATCAAGGCCCTGACCTAAAGCAAAACCCCACCTGATAGGCCGCACGGGTGGGGGACGTGTTGGAAGGCTGTGATGTTGCCTTGGCCTGATAAGGAGACGAGTTAGACCCGTCAGTCGAGTACACCAAGATCTCGCGCTTCTTGCAACCGATCTTCTTGCCACTCTTTAAAAATTTTCCGTAGTTGACCACTGATCGAGCGGTCTTCTTCAAATGCGATCTTTTTGATGTCTCGGTAGACCTCTACCGGCACCAAAACTGATTTCCACTTGCTTGTATCCATGCGTTTTTATCTTGTTATATAGGACTGTATATCAAATTATGTCGGTCTTTTCGACCACATGCAACTGTTGGGGCCACCCGGCGCTCGGATCACGGATCTCGAACGAGTAAAAGTCTTCGCCCATGTGTTTTCGCGCCTCTGTCGTCGCGATGTTGACCGCTTCTTCTACTGTTTCTGCGTCGCACGCAAAAAACTTACGAGTCGTCACCAGTATTTCCAGATCGTGTCGTTTCATAAACCTTCGCCATTCAGATATTTGTTATGGGATTGCAAAGCAACCGCGTCCATTGGCATTGAGCGCATGCTCATGCCGATCAGACGATTGTGCTCAAACTTTGTCTCCATAGCGTCATTTATCTGTGCAAGCGTCAAACCCTGATAAACTTCAGTTTGATAGCAGCCGGTTTTGTCTTGATAAGTCAGCACCATTTCCCAGTTCGTTCTCCGATTCTTCATATCAGTTCAACTCCGATCATCAAAAACAAAAAGATCGCCATGCAATCATAACCGCAGCGATCCCAAGCCCTACGCACACGATTCACAATGTAATCTTTTGCCGTCTTCATCTTCGACCTCGTATAGTGGCTGGCCACAATCGTCACACAAAACCTCATCGTCGTCATATGGGTTATCAAAGGTCCAATCCGGTCGTTCAATCATTTCTTTTGGCTCTTCCAATTGCGCCGCTGCACATTCTGAGTGATGTGTTGACGATGCTTTGCGGTGCCAAACCAGTGCCCGGCTTTGATCAACCGTATGATCACCGTTTCAAACGTGCATTTCTTGCCCATCTCGCCATTGATTCTCAAACCTAAGTCTCTGACCTCGCGGATGGTTTTGCCGTCTGTGAATGCCGACCACTCTTGCTCGTGGACGTAATGAGACAACGTCTTCTTTGGGGGCGGCTTTCTTTCCAGATCGACCTGCCCGTTGTTCACGAACCGCATGACGACCGAGTCGCACAGGCTTTCCCACTCGTTTATCGTGTATCCCGCAAAGCGGCTCAGATCAAAATGCGTGGGGTCGGTGTCATCTACCGGGTTGTCTTCTAGATACTCAGCGATCTGTTCCTCTACGGACGGCTCCGGTGCTTTCTTTGGCTGGATTGGAATGACCGTCCGCTTGGACTTTTTTGGCTGTGGCCCCTCTTCGTAGACCTGCACGTCCATTTGGTGCCCGTCTAAAAAGATCAAACGCTTCACTTTCACGTCAGCGACTTCTGCACCCTCGTGATATTTCCACCGGTGCTGTTGATTGAGTTCTTTTAACTCAGCGTTGAAGACCCCGTCATTACCGAGATTACCCATCCAAATGGCTTGGATGATGTGACCGCGCACTTGCCGCTCTTCAAGTTCTATGATCTCCCAAAACCGTTTGATGTCGTCAGGTTCTTCTGCTTTTCTTTGCAGAAACTCGTAAATCATGCCTTCGCGTAAATCGTGAAACTTCATTCTTTTTGATCTCCCGGCCATTCCTGCATCTCTTCATCGATTATCTCTTTGATGTCGATCAATAACGGTTCAGTAAACCTTTCTGCAGGGACAATTTTAAATCGAGAGCGAATGTGCGTACTGTGGGGTGCCATTTCTTCATGCATTGCCCACAGTGCGGCAGATTTGGTGACGCCCTTTTGCAACTGCTCTACCTTCACGTCTGTCACGCGAGCTTCTATCAGTGCTTTTTTGCAAACTTCTTCCATGATCTTTTGAGCTAATTCATCTCTCATGGTTTTTTTGATCTGTTGGAGTTCTTCACGGATCATGCTTCGCAAGGTTTCTTCTGTGCGTTTCATTCGTCGCCCTCATCTGACATAAACAACTTTTGCGTACCCACGTCGAACTTCCAACTCGTCCCGGTCTG
>Ga0181556_1001347_pt1 | contig 24774 bp, 23 predicted proteins | sample 011ome_14_FD_148651 | JGI IMG/M metagenome (GOLD analysis project Ga0181556, IMG submission 148651) | Coastal salt marsh microbial communities from the Groves Creek Marsh, Skidaway Island, Georgia - 011505AT metaG (spades assembly) | ecosystem: Environmental > Aquatic > Marine > Intertidal zone...
TAAATGCAACTAATTCTCCGCTTGCGACTGATTGACCTGTCGCCGCACGTATAACAACTTGATGGGTAACCATTAACGTCACCCCAGGGTTTAGGTTATTCAGTTTTTGTACCAACCTTTCAATGACATCCGATTTCTCGGCGTAATCTTGAAAGAAGGAATTTAATCCGGAAAACGTCGACCATTGCTGTAGCCCGAGCAGTTCTGTCGTTTCCTTGCATCGGCACCACTCACTCGATAACACTTCCGAAAACCTGGTTTTGCTGCGACGTATCTCTGCTCCGATCTGTGCAGCCTGCTGGCGCCCAACGCTGTCCAAATTACGCTGCGTGTTACAATTTTCCAGCGTGAAATGATCGGGATCGCCGACGCCTGGGGCCAAAGCATGACGTATAAAAACAACATCAGCGTCAATCGCTGCGACAGCCGCCGTGAGACGATCCTCCGCGAACGCGATTGCAGTGCTCAACATCAAAAAAACAAAACTTATTAGATACTTCATAGGCGTCCGATTTTGCGATATAACCAGAATATCCACATTTAGTATTCACTCAGTCTACACCGGAAACGCGTTTTGAGCTTTTGGTAAACTAATCTTCACCAATTAACTTTACATTATTTCGCGACGAGTAAAAGAGACCTATTAAGAGCAATGTTTCCGGCGCTCTCTATGAGACGTTAAGTGCCATTGTCGTTAAGTTTTTGTATTTATGTGGTTTAGTTTGATTGTGGGAGTAGGATTTTTTCAAGATGTAACAATACAAGTACAAGCATAACTTATCTTTACTCCGCATTATAACTATTCATTTAAATATATCACTGACCTTCCCCCCTTAATTAGCCATTCACACTGGGGCCACATCGCAAGATGTCCTTGATACCGCACTGTCGCTTACACTTATCAATGTCTCGGACGTTCTGATTAACAGACTAAGGGCGTTGGATTTCAGCCTGACACAGCTGGCCAGTGACCATGGTGATTCACCGTTGATGGGGCGCACGCGGATGCAGGCGGGATTAGAGATAAATGTCGCCCACCGGATCCAAAGCTGGCGGCAACCGCTGGTCGATCACCTTGCTGGTCTTGAGACGTTGACGCCGCGCATCGCGCGACTGCAGCTTGGCGGTGCGGTTGGCACGCGCCATGGTTTTGGTGACGACGCAGACCGCATCGCGACGCACATGGCGCAAACACTTGGCCTGTCGGCTGGTCCGGTCTGGCATACCGATCGCAGTGGCATATCAGAATACGCCGGACGTTTATCGTTAATCACCGGATCGCTGGGGAAATTCGGCCAAGACATCGCATTGATGGCGCAACAGGGGATCGACGAAGTAACCCTAACAGGGGGCGGCGGATCGTCCGCAATGCCCCACAAGTCTAATCCGGTTTTGGCCGAACTTCTGGTCACACTGGCGCGGTTCAATGCCTCTTTGATCGCGGGTATTCATCAGGCATTGATCCCCGAACAAGAAAGGTCCGGCGCGGCCTGGATGTTGGAATGGATGATTTTGCCGCAGATGGCCGCCACAACCGGACGGGCCCTAACTGCGGCCGACACATTGGCACACCAGATCCGTCAGATCGGCGGCAAAGGCGCCCTTGTATAACACTGTTAATTACAACAGGGTGTTTCAATTTCGTATGTCGCTTCGGCAGAGGTGCCATCGCTGGTTGTGACGTATCCTTTGACTTTCTGCGGGCCAACCCGTTCGAAGCGCCAAGATCGCAGGTCTTCTGAATAGGTGAATACATCGTCAAGTGACCCCGCATAGGCCATGTCGAAACACTGAACACTACGACAGCTGGATACGGCGCAATAGGTCAACCACCCGTCATCCGTTAGGACAAGTTTTGTATAAAGCGGGTAACCAAAGCCGGTCCATGTGCCAACCAATTTCGTTTCGTTAGCGTCACTTTGCGCAGCCGGCAAAATGATCAACGCCGCCGCAATTAGGCTTAAAAAAGAGTTTGAGGCGGTCATTTTGCCCTCCAGATTCGTTGGCTTGTATTTCTGATACGTACCAGATATTTAGTGGTAATACCATTATTTATCGCAATCGGGGTGCAGGTCCACGCGCGCTTTTTTACCTTTGAGCCTAGCGCAAGTGCCCAATTTTGTCGTATTGAAGGTATAAAGATCAAAAGGAACAAAGATTTTGGCAGTTTCGGTGCAAAAAAAAGACAAGCGTATGAGAGGCCGTCCAAAGAATGACGAAGGGTCTGCATTTGTGATTTTGACCAAGGTTGCGACCAGCGATGCCCTTGACCGTGAAAGCGACACGCCGCTTTGGGTTCAGCTAAAGAACCAGCTGACCCATCTGATTGAGACCAATGCATTGACGACTGATCTCCGGCTGCCCTCTGAAAATGCGATGTGTGAAATTTTTAACGTATCTAGGCAAGTTGTGCGGGCCGCGCTTGGCGGTCTTGCAGACGACGGTCTGTTAACCAAGGTTCCAAGAAGCGGTATATTTATCGCGCAGAGACGCGGCGAAACCGATTTCATTACATCTAACGTTTCTGTTCATTCCGACCTGATGGCGCGCGGGCACAAGGTGACATCGGAAACATTCGAATTCCATAGATGCGCCCCGGACGAAGACGAAGTACGGGTGTTCAGCTTGCCACCAGACGGCAGCGTCATCAGGGTTGGGCGGATCTACAGAATGGATGGCCAGCCGATCACCCACACGCTGATATCCCTACCCGGTCACAAAGTGCCCGAGTTCGAAAAGCTGGCGATCGACGGTGTTTCCATCTTTGAAATTCTCAAAACCAGATACGGGCTGGTATCGCGTAGGGCCGAGCGTTGGCTAACAGCCGAAATGCCCCCAAGCATTGTGGTCGAGCGATTACAAATTGATTCTGGCCAGCCTCTGATAGCGATCGAATCCATCGCATATGATTCGAATGATGCCCCGCTTGAATATTACCGCGCGTTCTATAACTCGGCGGTGGCCCGCATCCACGTCTCGACCGGGACATTCAATAACTAGTTGATTTAAAGCATATTTATCATATCGAATGCGCGCGTCATATTTTTGGTAATTACCAGATTGACTGAATCCTACTTCTGCTGCATCATTAACCTTAGAAGTTGTACGCCCCCTTAGGGCGACCACTCGACAGCGCAAAATGCAGCCAGGGACTGTCATGGAATCATCGATTCTGTGAGGGAGGAAGATTTGGATTATCGTAACCTATTCGACCTAAGTGGAAAGTCGGCCGCCATAACGGGCGGCGCCAGCGGCATAGGATTGGAAACGGCACGCGCCCTGGGCAGTTGCGGTGCAAAGGTGGACCTTCTGGATCTGAACCCCGACACGCTAGAACGCGCCCGAGATCTGCTGACGGCTGAGGGGATCACTGTCTCCGTTAGCGTCCTTGACGTCACCAACCCCGAACAGGTTGCGGCCGTTGCTGACCAGATCATTGCCCGTTCAGGTGCGCCTGACGTCCTTGTAAATTCAGCAGGTATCGCGCGGTTACATTCGGCATCCGAGGTCAGCGACAAAGAATGGAAGCACGTCATGGACGTAAACGCCAACGGCACCTTTTGGTGTTGCCGTGAATTCGGGCGCCCCATGGTGGATGCTGGGCGCGGCTCTATTGTGAACATGGGGTCCATGTCGGGAAACATCATCAATAAACCGCAATTTGCGTCATCCTATATGGCGTCAAAGGGTGCTGTTCACCAGATCACCCGCGCCTTGGCGGTCGAATGGGCCAAGACAGGGGTTCGCGTGAATGCCTTGGCACCCGGCTATATTGGTACCGAAATGACGCTGGAAATGCGTGCGCGGCCGGATCTGTTTAATGTTTGGCTGGATATGACGCCTATGGGGCGTTGTGGCGACCCATCCGAAGTTGCAGCGGTAATCGTGTTCCTTGCTTCGCCAGCCGCGTCTTACATCACTGGCACAATCGTACCGGTCGATGGCGGCTACACTTGTTTATAAGAGGATGAGCAAGATGGAAGATACCCTTTGCCACGACAGACTGGAAATCGCAGCTGAAATCATCGAGGCCTGCAAGACCATGAATCGTAATGGCATCAACCAAGGCACATCTGGCAATATATCGGTCCGGCATGGCGACGGTATTTTGATTACTCCTACTTCGTTGGCCTATGATCTGATGCGCCCAGAAGATATCGTTTGGATGGGCTTTAACGGTGAAATTGACGGCAGGTTGGAACCATCCAGTGAATGGCGTTTCCACCTTGATATCATGCGGGCCAAACCCGAAGTTTGCGCAGTGGTACACGCCCATCCGATCGCCTGCACCACGCTGGCCATTATGGAAATACCCATTCCGCCCATCCACTATATGATCGCCATATGCGGAGGTCATGACATACGTTGTGCGCCCTACGCCACATATGGAACCAAGGAACTGTCCCAGCATGCGTTAGATGCACTTGAACACCGCTCGGCCTGCCTTTTGGCGCATCATGGTGTCATCGTAACGGGCACAACTCTTAGTCAAGCCATGTGGCGTGCGGTTGAGGTTGAAACATTAGCCAAGCAATACCTCGGTTGCCTTCCTTTGGGCGAACCACCGCTTCTGTCCGAAAAAGAAATCACAAAAGTGATCAACAAAATCGCTGGCTATGGACATAAAGATTAACAAGACCCCGTTCGGCATGTTGCCGTTCGGCCATTATCGATGCAAGGGAGGATACAATGCATCTTGAAACAAAACCCACTCGCCGCGCTCTTCTGGCCGCAACGGCCATTTTAGCAATCACGGTCGCTATGCCCGCAACAGCGCAGGACAAACCGCTGGAGGGCAAAACCGTTGGTATAACCGTTATCGGGACGGACCATCATTGGGATTTGATGGCATATCGCGGTCAAATTGAAGAACTAGAAGCGCTGGGTGCAGAAGTAATCGCGCTCGACGCCGGACGTAATGACCAAACCCAGATCAGTCAAATCCAGACGCTGATTGCACAGCGACCCGATGCAATTATCGAACAGCTTGGAAACTTGGACGTACTGAACCCGTGGCTAGAGCGTATCACGCAGGCGGATATCCCCCTGTTTACAGTTGATACAGCAACCCCCTTTGCGATCAATAATACAACGTCAAACAATTACAACATTGGTGCAGAACTGGCCCTTCAAATGGTTCAGGATATGGGCGGAGAAGGCAAGGTTGCAGTATTTAATGGGTTTATGTCGGTTCCCGTCTGTAAAATCCGTTATGATCAACTTACTTATGTGCTTGAATCATTTCCTGAGATTGAAATCATTAAACCTGAATTACGTGACGTGATCCCAAATACCGTTCAACAAGCTTATTCAGACGTTACTGATATCTTAACTCAGTATGGCGAAGACAGCGGACTTAAGTCCGTTTGGGCATGTTGGGATGTGCCGATGATTGGCGCAACACAGGCCATCGAAGCCGCGGGTCGCAAGGGCGTTCGGACATATGGCGTAGATGGCAGCCCTGAATATGTTGAAATGGTTGCAGATCCGGCATCTCCGGCTGGTGCGGTTGCTGCGCAGCAACCTTATGAGATCGGCAAGCAAGCTGCACGCAACGTGGCAGCCTATCTAACTGGGCAGCAGGTTCCACCTTTCAGCTTTGTTCCTGCCTTGCTAATCAACAAGGAAAACGCAAGCGAGATTGCCGCAGATTTCCTGCCTAAAGAATAATAAATCTTCAAATCTCTTCCACCGCCGTGCCCTATGGTGTGGCGGTGGAAACAAGATAGAATTAATCACCTGGAGGGCAGTATGACAGCCGCCATAGAGATGCGCGGGATAACCAAAACATTTGGTCCTGTTAAGGCACTGACCGATGCGACATTAATGGTCAAATCAGGAACAATCCACGGTCTGGTGGGCGCAAATGGCGCCGGAAAGTCCACAATTATCAAGGTTCTAGCAGGTATTTACGCACGCGACAGCGGAACCGTTATGGTGCAAGGCAAGGAACTTGGTGCAATAACGCCTGCGGGAATCGAGGCAGAGGGCGTTCACTTTATCCATCAGGATCGCCTTTTAGTGCCCACGTCCACTGTAGCCGAGGCAATTTTTCTGCGAAACGAACCACGCTTTGGTCCATTTATAAATCACCGTGAAATGTACCGACGTTCCGCCGAATTATTACATCAATATTTCGGACTGGAGCTTGATCCGCGCGCTCTGATTTCTGACCTATCTACTGCACAGCAAAAGATCGTTCAAATCACTCGTGCGTTGGCCAATGACGCCAAAATCCTTGTCTTGGACGAGCCGACTGCAGCTCTGGTAAAGAAAGAGGTAGATAACCTGTTTGCTGTTTTACGCCGCCTGAAAGCTGACGGTTTAGCAATCGTATTTATTTCGCATTACATGGCAGAAATCGAAGAAATCTGTGACGTCGTCACAGTGTTGCGTAACGGGACCGACGTAGGAGTTGTGACCCCCAGCGATGTTGGCATCGGACAGATCGTGGAAATGATGACCAACCGCGATACTTCGGAAATGTATCCCCGCCGCAAAGCGGCCATCGGGGGGCCGATTTTGTCAGCGAAAAACCTGACCGTGAAAAACACGTTCCAAAATGTATCATTCGACCTGCATCAAGGCGAAATCCTGGGTGTGACAGGTCTGCTTGGATCAGGAGACAAAGAGCTGCTACAGACACTATTTGGTGAGATCGACTCCGACGGGGGTGAAATCATTCTAAACAACGCACCAGTTCGCTTTCGTACCCCAGTGCAAGCCGTAAGCAACGGAATTGCAAAAATCCCCGAGGACCGGCGGGCGCACGGTGTTGCAACCGGACTTTCGGTTGGGGAAAACATATCGCTTGCATCGCTGGATCAGGTTTCAGCCAAAGGGTTTGTGCAGCTGGGAAGTGAGGCGCGCAACGTAGACGCCCTGATTTCGGAACTGGGTATCATGACACCAGATCGCCAGACGCTGGTAAAAAACCTGTCAGGCGGGAACCAACAAAAAGTGGTCGTTGCCAAATGGCTATCGTGCAACAGTCAGGTCTATTTACTGGATGAACCAACTGTGGCAGTCGATGTCGGTGCCAAGGTTGAAATTTACAACCTTATGAACAGGCTTGCCACCGAAGGGAAAGCACTGATCTTTCTTTCTTCGGATCTCGAGGAAATTACCGAGATGTGTGACCGAATTCTTGTCATCTATCGTGGTGAATTGATTGGCGAATACAAGCACGGAGAGATTGATTCCGATCAACTCCTTGCTGTGGCTTCCGGTGCTACCATTGAAGAAAGGAAATCGCTATGAGCGTCCAATCCGAAATCTCCGCGCCTTCTGCCCGCCGCCTTGATTCAAAGGCATTGGCAAAACTGTCCATCCGCCTTGGCGCATTCGTCGCATTTGGCGGAATCTTGCTCTATTTTGCGTTAACGGCCAGAGGCTTTACCTCACCCTACAATCTAATGACAGTGGTTGAGCAGTCCGCAATCCTTGGATTTTTGGCATTTGGCATGACCATTGTTTTTGCTGGCACCGGAACGGATGTGCAGCGCGGTGGGATCGATTTGTCAATGGCCGCCAATGCGGGTCTTTGCGCCGCTGTTTACGCCATCATGATGCGCGAAGGTTATGGTAATGCCCTTGCCATTCCAGTAACCTTGTGTACCGGAATGGCAATTGGCCTGCTGAACGGAATCGCCGTTGTAACGCTGCAGATCATCCCGCTCTTGGGCACGCTGGCAGTTATGAACATCGCCGCTGGCCTTGAACTGACCCTGACGGAAAACACCGTAGTCCCCGTAAAAACACCCCTGACGAAGGTGATAGCTTTTGGTAGCTTTATGGGGATCTCGACGCTGGCATGGTGCTTAATTGTGGTCTCGGCCTTACTTGTTTGGTTGATGCATTTCCACCGCATCGGCTTGCGATTATATGCAGTTGGTGGCCATCTAGAAGCCGCACGTGCAGCAGGGATCAATACCGGTCGGTATATCTATGGTGCATACATTGCAGCAGGCCTGCTGGCCGGGATCACGTCAATTTTGATTATCTCCCGACTTTCATCTTCGACACCCGGCACTGGATTGATGCTCTTGCCGATCCTGGCCGCAGCACTTTTGGGCACGGTCTTCTCACGCCGGTTCATTCCAACCATCGGCGGCACCCTACTGGCAACTTTGTTCATCGGCTTTCTGGCAAATGGGTTCCAGCTTTTGGGAATTTCGTCCTACTGGGTCGCCGGTGTGCAAGGGGCCCTGATACTTCTGGTCGTCGCCGTGACGTCCTTTGCCAAACGCAACTAAGGGAAAAGGTACATGTCAATCAAAGCCTCCGCGCAAAACACCAAGCCACGGATGCCCGTCTCGCTCGAAACCTTTTCGAACTATGCGATAATCGCTGCATTTGTCATCATATTCATCGCCTTTAGCATCATTGCAGACGGGTTTTTGACGGGCGAAAACATGCTTAACCTGGTCTCGAACAAAGTCGTGTTGCTGGCCATCGTCGCACTTGGGATGACAATTGTTATCGGTGCGGGGGGCATCGACCTGTCGGTGGGTGTCTCTATCGATCTGTCGTCTATGGTATTTATCATGCTGATCGCAGCTGGCTATGCTGGTGCAATTGGAATCATCGGCGGACTAGCCGCAGCGTGTTGTGTGGGAATCGCAAACGCGATCTTGATCAACAAGCTCAAGATAAACCCATTTTTGGCGACTTTGGGGGTCCTGTTTATAGGACAGTCGATCCAACGCCTCTCAACACAGGGCGGTGTACCAATCTACCTTACACGCAGTGAATTTTCCGCCACTTTCGAAGCAATCGCGCGAAGCAATTTTCTGGGTGTTCCCACGCCTATCGTCGTGATGATCCTGTGCATCCTTGTGGTGTACCTGGCGCTTCACCGATCCGTTTTTGGGCGGTATGTCGCGGCACTTGGCGCCCAGGCTGAGGTGGCGCGGTATTCTGGAATTCGCGTTCCCTTTAACCTCTCTATTGTTTTCACGGCCTGCGCTATGTTGTCAGGTATCACTGGTATCCTGCTGTCCTCAACCGTGCGAAGCTATGTCCCGTTTTCAGGTGACGCCTTTTTATTGGACGCGATCGGCGCGACCTTTATCGGAACGGCAATCAGCGCCGAACGTCGGCCTTCTGTCATTGGGACTTTGATCGGCGTATTCCTGTTGGCCGTGATGCGAAACGGATTACTGTTGATCGGCTGGAATTTCTTTTGGCAGCAGGTCGGTATTGGCGTGTTGGTCTTCTGTGTCCTTGGCCTGTCTTTTGGCCTGAAAAAGCGTTCGGAGTAACATATGCCCACTTATGACTTTACCGCTGTAGGCTTCCTCGTGATTGACGTGCTTTGCCGCTATGCCAGTGAAATGCCTCCGCCCGGCGGCGCAACCTTTGTGGATGAGGCCACAATGACAGTTGCAGGCACCGCAGGCGCAACCGCACTGGATTGCGCAATTCTTGGGATCAAGGGTCAGATTTCCGCCCGCGTCGGAAACGATGCGATGGGTAATTTTCTTTTGGCTGAGTTGGAAAAGCATGGCCTTGACACGTCTTTGGTGCAGATCGATGAACATGTGCAAACGTCGACCAGTTTGCTGCCGATCCGTCCAGATGGATCGCGCGCGGCCTTTTTTGTGCCAGGTACCAGCCGGACATATCTCCCAACGGAACAAGAGGTTACGCAAATTTTGGATGCTCGCATTGTGCATCTGGGCGGAACTGGCCTGCTTGATACCTTTGACGGCGCACCCTCTGCTGCGTTGCTGCGCAAAGCGAAAGAGTTGGGTCGCACCACAGTTTTCGACCTGATCCTTGCGAACCCGGCCACTTTCGAAAAAGTTATGCCACTTTTGCCCTACATCGACTATTTTGTGCCCTCAATCCACGAGGCAGCAGCAATGGCGGGCGAAACTGACCCTGCAAAAGTTGCTGGTTGGTTCAAGAACCACGGGGTCAAGACCGCAATTTTGACGCTAGAAGGTGACGGTGTTTACGTGGATCCCGAGCATGGCGAACCTTTCCATCTGCCATCACATCAGATCGATGTGGTAGACACCACCGGTTGTGGTGACAGCTTTACCGCAGGCGTAATTGTTGGCCTCGCAAAAGGATGGGACATTCGCGAAACCTGCCGGTTTGCCAATACCGTCGCAGCCCATGTTGCCATGGGGTTGGGATCTCAGGGCAAATTGACATCTTTTGACGCTACCCTTGAGGCAATGAACAGCTGGCCGCTGCGCTCGCTCTAACACGGAGACTTCACATGCTGAACGGAAAAACCGCGCTGATCACTGGCGGGGCACAAGGTATAGGCGCTGCGATTGCGGCACAGTTGGCGCAAAATGGCGCCGACATAATAATCGCCGATTTACCGACCCAAACTGTTGCGTTTGAAAAGGTAAAAGAAAATATCGAAAAGATGGGCCAGTCCTGCCGCTTTGTGACCATGGACGTGACCGACAAAACCAGCGTCGAGGGCGCTATCAAAGAGGCAGGACAAATCGATATTCTGGTAAACAATGCGGGTATCCTTAAGGCACAACCTCTTGAGGCGCTTTCCGAAGAAAGCTGGAACACACATTTTGATATCAACGCGCGGGGTGTGCTGTTTGTAACCAACGCCGTTTTGCCACAGATGCGCATGCGCAAAACTGGCCGGATCATTAATATCGCATCTCTTGCGGCGCGGCAGGGCATCCCGACCGAAGGCCACTATGCCGCAACCAAGGCTGCCGTTGTGACATTGACACGGGTTTATGCACAAGAAGCAGGGGGAGATGGCATCACCGTCAATGCAATCTGCCCCGGCATCATCCTTACGGAAATGGCTGAAAACAAGCTGGTCGGCGCAGACCGCGAAAATTGGACACAGGCCACATCCTTAAAGCGCCTGGGACAGCCTGCGGACGTGGGTGGCGCTGCGGTCTTTTTTGCATCCGATTTAGCCGAATACATCACCGGGCAGGCTCTAAATGTCTGTGGCGGGCTCTATTTTCATTAATGAGGCAAAAATGACCGGTTCTGCTGATATTCTATGGACACCGCCCGCTTCGTCGTTGACTGACAGCGCTTTGGCACGTTTTGCCCGCGCACAGGGTTTCGATCCTGCCGATTACCAAGGGCTTCATCGATGGTCGGTCTCTGACTTGGGCGGATTCTGGTCCGCACTATGGGATTTCTGCAATGTGACAGGTGAAAAAGGCGATATCGCCTTCGCACCTGACCAAACCGCCTGGATGACCGGGGCCCGCTTCTTTCCCAACGCGCGATTGAACCTCGCCGAAAACTATCTACAAGGCGCCCCTGGGGACACGGTGGTTGTCGAGGCAGATGAAACTGGTGCAGAACGCCAAATGACCCGCGGCGCGCTCACCTCTGCTGTCGCCCGTGTTGCTGATGGCCTGCGCAGTGCCGGGATTGTGGCCGGCGATCGTGTCGCAGGCATTCTGCCCAATCGCATCGAAGCATTGGTTGCGTCACTGGCAGCATTGTCGGTCGGTGCAGTCTGGACTGGGTGTTCACCCGATTTTGGGACTTCTGCCATCGTTGACCGGATTGGTCAGGTCCAACCCAAAGTGCTGTTTGCGGCGACACGCTATCGATATGCGGGCCGCGTCCACGATATAGGCGAGCGGATCGCCGAGGTCAGATCAGCGATCCCGTCAATCACAACATTGGTGTTGTCAGGCGATGGAACCATGCCTGACGGCAGCGGTACGCGGCAAGAGGATTTTGGCACTGACCGCCCTGCCCTCTATGCGCGCCAACCATTCGACCAGCCTGCGCTAATCCTCTACACCTCGGGGACAACTGGTGCCCCCAAGGCCATAGTCCATCGGGCCGGAGGGGTGTTGATGCAGCACCTCAAAGAGCATGTCCTACATGGCGACGTGCGCCCAAATGATCGTGTTATTTGGTATACAAACACCGCTTGGATGATGTACCCATGGATGGTCTCGGCTCTTGCTTGTGGCGCAGCTGTGGTTCTCTACGACGGTGCGCCGATCCTTAAGACCGACCAAGGTCTTGATTGCACACCACTATGGCGGTTGGCCGAGCGGAGCCAAGTGACTCATTTGGGCATTTCGCCAAAATACCTCGCCACACTTCAGGCCGAGGATTACTGCCCAAACACACGACACGATCTGTCGGCGTTGCGCGCGCTTCAGGTTTGCGGCGCACCCTGTTTGCCACATCAATTCGATTGGGTATATCAATCGATCAAACGCGATATGATGTTTGCCTCGATTTCCGGCGGGACCGAAATCATAGGATGTTTTTTGATAGGCGCACCGACCCGACCCGTGCGCCGCGGGCAGCTGACAGTTCCCGCGTTGGGGCACGCAGTGGCCGTGCTGGATGAACGCGGTGCGCCAGTAATCGGCAAGCGAGGAGAGCTGGTCTGTAGCGAACCATTCCCCTCGATGCCGCTGACCTTTTGGGGTGATGGTGGCAAAACGCGTTACCACGACACCTATTTTTCAGAACGGTCCGAAATCTGGACCCACGGAGACGTGGCCGAATTGACAATATCCGGCGGTGGCATTGTCCATGGCCGTTCGGACAACACCTTGAAACCAGGCGGGGTCCGGATCGGGATATCCGAAATCTACGCGGTTTGTGAAACCTATCGCGAGATCGAGGACTTTCTGGTCTTTGGCGCTAATCACGAGGGTGACGAAGAAGTGGTGCTTGCGATCAAACCCGCAGCCGGGGCCGCGATCACCCCCGAATTGGTCAGATCCATTCGTACCCGAATTAGGGCCGAGGCATCGCCCAGGCATGTGCCAGCGCGTGTGCATCTGGTTGACGCCATACCCTACACGATAAACGGAAAACGGGTCGAAGGGGCAGCGCGCACGACCATCAATGGCGGCAAGGTAAAGAACCTAGGCTCTCTTGCTAATCCAGAATGCCTCTTAGAATACGCAACGCTGAAACGCGAGGAATCGCTATGAGACATTTGACCCCCCGAGCCGCTATTTCCGGCATCGGCGAGCTAAAGCCTGTCCGCAAAACAGACAATGTTGCCACGATGGACCTGCTTATGCGGGTTTCCGCCGAGGCCCTGGCTGATGCCGCGATCTCTCCGGATCAGGTTGACGGCCTGTTAGTCGCACCGCAGGTCGGCGAGACACCGCAACACGTTCCTGCGACTGTGGCCGAGTATTTCGGTATGATGCCAACCATGTCAAACATGGTAGATCTTGGTGGCGCATCCGGGCCCGGCATGATTTGGCGTGCCGCTGCCGCGATTGCTGCTGGTCAGTGCGAAACCGTATTGTGCGTCCTTGGAAATCACCGCAACCCCGTTCCACCCAAAAGCCCCAACCGCAATCCGGCACGCGAATTCGACACGCCATTTGGGGCATCTGGGGCAAATACATCCTATGCACTTCTTATGCAGGCGCATATGGCAGCCTATGGCTGCACTCCTGAACAGTACGCGCAAATTGCGGCTGGATCACGCGCGAATGCCCAGGCGAACCCGATGGCTATCTTCTACGGACAACCGGCCAGCATAGAAGAGGTGCTCGCTTCGCCTTTGGTTGCCTCGCCGTTGCATTTGTTTGAAATTGTCATGCCCGTTGCTGGGGCGGATGCCGTTGTTGTCACCACTGCCGCAAAGGCCGCAAAGGGACCGCACCGTCCGGTGCATTTGCTAGGCGCAGGCGAAAAAATAACCCACCGTGCCGTCAGTCAGGCTCCGAACTTGACCTCTGGACCATTAAAACCGTCCATCGCACGGGCATTGGCGCAATCTGGTTTGGACATACGACAGATCGACTTTCTCAGTCTCTATGACTGCTATACGATCATGGTTGCCGCCACAATCGAAGATGCCGGCTTGTGTGCACCAGGGCAATTTAGCAACTGGTTACAGGACAACGGCGGGATGGGGCCAGAGGCACGGCAACCTATAAACACACATGGGGGTCAGCTGGGCTTTGGCCAGCCTGACCTTGCGGGGGGCATGACCCATGTGGTCGAAGCGGTGCGCCAGATCCGTGGCCAAACACCCCATCGTCAAATATCGGGCTGCGACACGGCCCTGATCACCGGAAACGGAGCGACCATGAGCGAGGCTGTCGCGCTGATCCTAGGAGGAGCCGCATGATCGATTTGTCCGCTCTAAAGGTTGCAGGCCCAATCTACGAGCCATTGAATCAGCCCTTTTGGGAGGCCGCGGCAAAAGGGATTCTTTGTGTGCAACACTGCGATGCATGCGGGAAACATGTTTTTTATCCACGCCCCATTTGCCCGCATTGCTGGGCCGATGCGTTGAAATGGGTGACCGTCAGCGGCACGGCATGGTTAAAGAGTTTTTCGGAAATTTGGAAACCAGGCCATCCGGGCTGGATCCCGGCTGCCCCCTATTTTGTCGGCCTTGTCACATTGGATGAAGGGCCGACCATGCTGAGCCACATCATTGTCGATGGTAGCGATATCGCCATCGGTGACCGACTTATTTTTACGCCAACCGTAATCGGCGGCGCGATATTGCCCTGTTTTAGAAAGGAAACAACATGACTGAAATAAAAGATGGCTGGAAAGGCGTGATCAATGGACGGCCAAAGGATGGCCAAGTTGCAGAGCGGAGCCGCACCACCCGGATGGAAGATATACATGCCTTTACTGATATGACCGGTGACCGTAATCCGGTACATTACGACGAGGCACTGGCCAAGAAAACGGCCTTTGGCAAGCTGATCGTGCAGGGTGGTGTTACAACCGGTATTCTGAACGCGGTCGTTGCCGAAGATCTGCCCGGGCCGGGAACAGTGTTTTTGAACACCAATCTTGATTTCAAAAAGGCCGTAGGCGTGGGCGAAACGATCACCGGCCGTGTCGAAATTGAAAGCGTTCGTCCGGATAAACCGCTTTGCAAGCTCAAGGTCACCATTATAGACAGCGTTGGTGATATCTGTGTCGAAGGTGTCGCGACCACATTTACGATGGCACTTGAGGGGCTCTGAGACCTCGTGATGCGCAGCAGCAAATGGATATCCTTAGCGCTGACAGCTCTCGCGGTTATCCTATCGCTGACCACTTGGTTTTCAGCAACAGCAATCCTGCCGGAACTGCGTCAGGCCCTGGCAATGACACCACAAACGAGCGCGTGGTTGACAAATGCGGTACAGGCCGGATTCGTTGTTGGTGCGTTGATTTCAGCCGTGTTGTCACTGGGCGATGTGGTTGCGTTACCTAGATTGATGGCGCTGGCCAGTGTTGCTGCTGCCTTGTTTAATGCCGCGCCGCTGTTGGCCCTAAATGGCGAGCTTGTCATCGCTACACGCTTTGGTACGGGCGCGGCGCTTGCACTCGTCTATCCGCCCGCGTTGAAATTTATTGCAACTTGGTTCCGAACCGGACGAGGTCTTGCAATGGGGGTGATGGTCGGGGCGCTGACGCTTGGATCGGCGCTGCCGCATTTTGTACGCGGGCTTGGAACGGATATTGCCTGGCAACCAGTTCTAATTACCAGTTCACTTGCAGGCTTGGTCGCTGCGGGCATTTTCGGCTTGGTTCTGCGCGAGGGCCCAAATGCATTTGCCCGTGCCACAGTTGACCCGCGGCAGATCAGGACAATCCTGCGCAATCGGCCTGTGATGCTTGCCAATGCTGGATATTTTGGCCACATGTGGGAACTTTATGCCATGTGGGCCTGGATCTTGGCGTATATTACAGCCGCAAAACGCACAGGCCTGCCTTTGGAAAATGCTTCGCTGTTGGCCTTTGCGGTGATTGCAATGGGTGCACCTGGTTGCGTGATAGCAGGCTGGCTGGCAGATCGGATCGGACGCTGCAACACAACCGCACTGGCGATGGCGCTTTCTGGTTTATCAGCGTTCTTGATCGGCTTTGTTTTTGACGGCCCAGTGTGGGCTTTCGTGCCGATTGCGTTGCTCTGGGGGCTAACCGTTGTTGCGGATAGTGCCCAGTTTTCCGCCGCGGTGACTGAGCTTGCTGATCAGCACTTGGTCGGTTCCGCGCTCGCGTTTCAGATGGGCGTCGGCTTTGCCATCACGATCGGCATGATTTGGGTTTTACCTGTACTAGCTGACCTTTTGGGGTCCTGGCGTTGGGGCTTCCTCGTCCTTGTGCCCGGGCCAATTGTGGGTGTGTACGCGATGATTTCCCTGCGTCAACACCCTGACGCATGCCGTATTGCGCAGGGGCGTCGATAGTCGGGCAAAAAACTAATTTAACTTTACAGACGGAGTATAGGACAGTGAAAAACGTTGCGATTATCGGGGCTGGGCCTAGCGGACTGGCAGCTGCCCGTTGGCTTAAGGCCAATGGTTTTCACCCAGACATTTTCGAAAGCCATTCTGACATCGGTGGTCAGTGGAATAACACAAACCCCAAATCCGGCGTCTGGCCACAAATGCGAACAAATACCTATCTATCGACCACACATTTTTCCGATCTCGACTATCCCGACGGCACAGCTATTTTCCCGCGCAACCAAGAGGTCTTGCAGCATTTGAATGATTTTGCACAACTTTTCAACCTAAAGGACCACCTGCACACAGGAATGACCCTGACCCGGCTGACACGCCGCGACATGGGGTATCGCCTGACCTTCGGTGGGCCTGACGGCACCAAAGTCGTCGATACAAGCCACGTTGTGATCGCAACCGGTCGGTATAACAAACCTATCATTCCAGATGTGCCCGGGCTGGACAGCTTTTCCGGACGGTTGGGGGCAACCCATGCCTTTCGCTATAAGGATCCCGATCTGTATCGCAACGCGCGGGTGATTGTGGCAGGCGGGGCGATTTCCGCGCTAGAAGTGGCATCTGATCTGGCAATGCTCGGCGCGGCCAGCGTACATGTAGCGCAGCGCCGTCAGCGCTATGTTATGCCCAAAATGGTCAGGGGTGTGCCTTTTGAATATTACGGGTTTACATATGGGGACGCCGCGCGCCCAGCACCGACAGATCCAGATACGGCCCGCGCTGAAATGCTGGAATTCGCGCTGGCCTATGGCGGTGATCCTGCCCGTTACGGTGCACCTGCCCCGGATCCGGACCCGTTAAAAGCTGGTTTTACAGGGTCACAACACTATCTCAATCTCGTGGCCGAGGACCGCCTGCGTCCCACACCATGGATTGCACAAATCGAGGGCCAAATGGTAACATTTACCGACGGCACAAAGACCGAAGCAGATGCCATCCTATTTGGCACCGGCTTTGATCTTGACCTGTCTTTCCTTGATCATGACATCGCCAACACCCTCGAAGTGTCGCGCAAGGGGTTAACCCTATCTGATTTTACCCTACATCCCGATCTGCCCGGATTGGCCTTTCTGGGGCTATTTGCCCAGAACGGCGGTTACTTTCCTGTGATCGAGGCACAGGCACGTTATCTGGCCTACTGCTGGTCTGGACAGATCAATTGCGACACAGCGCATCTACGTTCTGGAGTAAACGCATGCAGGATTGAAAAACACCATGCAGATTATCAAAACCAACACCAAATGGCGCTGCGGTTTGCCCGTCTAAGCGGCACGGATCCCCAAGGGCAGATCGACGCGGCCTTGATGAACCAAGTCGAGCAAAGCGCAACGACGACTGTGATGTACCGGCTTGCTGGTCCAGACAGTCTTGTCAATGCTCGCGCCCGATTTGAGAAATCGTTTGAACGATATGGGCCAAAGCAATGACCTAGGGTCGCTTGTAAAATCTACTTGGGAGTGAAAAAGGCATGGACAGTATATTCATTGCGGCGGCGAAGCGTTCGCCGATTGGAAAACTGAATGGCGCCCTATCGGGTCTATCGGCGGCGGCAACCGGCGCACAAGTCATCCGAGCAATTATCGACGAACAAGATATCGACCCGATGGTCATAGATGACGTGATGATTGGACAAGTTCTGCAAGGCGGCACAGGCCAAAATCCGGCGCGTCAGGCCGCCATCGCGGCAGGTATTCCAGCCCAAGTTCCGGCGATTACGTTGAACATGGTCTGCGGGGCAGGACAGCGGTCGATTCATTTTGCGGCCCAGGCGATTAAGGCAGGGGATGCTGACCTGGTTATTGCAGGGGGGCAGGATTCCATGACAGATGCGCCACATTTCATACGCGTTCGACGCCCTGCTAGAATGGGTAACCAAACTGCACAGGACATGATTATTTCCGACGGGCTTTGGGATGTTTTCAACGACATTCACATGGGTGCGACTGTCGAACAACTTGCCCGTCGCTATCAGATCTCGCGAGATGAACAGGATTGCTTTGCCCTTGCCTCGCAGACCAAAGCGGCCCATGCCATTGCTGCGGGCCGTTTCGAAACAGAAATCACGCCTGTCACGGTGTCTGGGCGCAATGGTAACATCACGGTCCAAGCCGACGAACATCCGCGTCCCGAAACCACGCGTGAGGAACTCGCCTTAATGCGACCTGCGTTCGAGGCCGATGGAACGATAACGGCCGGAAATGCCTCTGGCCTTAACGATGGCGCATCGGCAGTTCTGGTTGGTTCCAAGCGGCGCTTGCGTGCGCTTGGGCTCGAACCGCTTGCACGCATTGCGAGCTATGCCTCGGCAGCTCTTGACCCTATGGACATGGGACTGGGGCCTGCCTTTGCATCGCGCAAAGCGCTGATCAAAGCAGGCTGGCGGGTTCAAGACCTTGATGTTCTGGAAATCAACGAGGCTTTTGCAGCTCAGGCTATCGCCGTCAACCGTGAAATGGGCTGGGACCCTGACCTGATTAATACCAACGGTGGCGCCATTGCCCTTGGTCATCCGCTGGCTGGATCGGGAAATCGGATTGTGGTTACATTGGTGCATGAAATGGTGCGCCGCGGGGCAAAGCGAGGTTTAGCATCACTTTGTATTGGCGGCGGACAAGGCGTAGCAATCTGCCTTGAACGTTAATGGTCGAATGATCGATGCGCACACCGCTTTCAGCCATCATGGCCCAAAGGTCGGGGCAACGGATGCCATAGAGAAAATACTACCGCACTGCCCGTAGCGCGGTCTAACCCGTGGAATACGGACCTGTGAAATAGATCAAGGATTGCCTCTGTCCAATGACTACAGGCCAGAAATTTAGGCATCATGAAAACTTTGCAACTGACCCGACAAAACAGTTCATTTGCAACAGGGATAACATGTTGCGGGCGCTAGTACTGAGGAATACCCTTTTGGCGCGTCAGTCGTTTTTGCGCTCCGATGCGGAACGGTGCATTCGGCGGAGAAAACACATTGACCAACCAGATCAAAAAGATCGGCAGCAAAATCACTCTTGCACGACCAAGACCTTAACAAGCCCTAATGTCTATGACAAAATTTGGCGCATAGATTCCATAAGTCTGGTGATCAATGCCCATGAATTCGCTCATTACCTTAGGACAGCAGTCCCGCTTTAATGGTCAAGTATCAATTGCCATTGGCGCCCTAGACGGACCATTCAACGGAACAGCGCCCCTTTCAGCAAAATTATGCACACAGGATCTTTTCTCAAAATTATTCCTGTCCCATTTGAGGCAATACCAGCCCAAAGACGTTACCAAAACCCAAACAGTGACTAAAGAATTAGATCGTCTTGTGGAGCGACTGCGTGGACGGACCAATCTGTCCGAAGCCGTTACACTCAATGCATTTTTAAAGCTGAGCGTGGAAGCACAGGATATTTTGGGTTCGATGCTTGCACTGGAAACACGCGACCAATTCGATAATTTCACCCAAATTGATTTCAAGCGCTCTTACGATCACGAGGCACTTCTAGTCGCAACCAAACGTGCGCGTGATTGGGTGTCAAATGATCAGGGACGCCCACAAAATGATCATCTTGATCAGTTCTTCGATGGAGTAACTGAGCTCTTTAAGAGCATCGCAGGTGCAGATTTAAGGGTATCCAATCATTACAACAAGCAACCCAAAACACCCTTTGAGACCGTACTTCATGCTGGCCATTGCTTGATAGATGTGAATGTATCCTATCACGCCACAGTCAAAGCCTACAAACGCTTCACTGAGCGCACTTAAAATCCGGGATATTTATGGGCCTGACATCAGCGAGATGCAGTCTGCCATGCTGCAAGTATGTCTCAGGTCGATTTTCATAACCCTACTGATGATGCAAAAGACGCCTTGCTTGAGCTTGCGCGGCTTCTAGGCCGCGTTGCTGCTGAAGACGCCGTAGATCAATCGACCCTGGTCACCTCCCCTCCTCCATCACAAAAGAAAGGAGCTTGCGATGACAAGCAGTAAACCGGTGCGGCTTTTGACGCCGGATGAGGCGGCACAATTTTTGTCTGTCTCCCAACGAACAGTTAAACGCTTGGTCGCTGACGGCAGTTTGCGTGCCTATAAAATTCGCAGATCGATGCGCTTCAAATTGGAAGATCTTGAAACCTATGTTGAGCAAAACAATTGGACCTGAGATCCATGCGTTTTGTCTCGTTTTGTCCCCCTTTGAGCGGGCGTGTCATAGAGTGCGTAAGCAATAGTGCAAATCTATATATAGTTATCTTAGTTATAATTAGTGGTATATTTACACTATATATGGTATATGTCTTGTTTTGGCTTCACGTGTCCTCTACTGTCATTCAAGCCCGTTCACGCAAAATCTAGGAGATTTAAAATGAACATCCAAAACCACTTTTCAGATACCGCACTGCTTTCACTGGCAGAGTTAAAAACGCGACTGGAACAGGACTGCAAACTGGATGCGCGCAAACAGCGCGAGATGATATCCGCCATTAATACGACCGCAAAGTGGGTCAACCTTCCCGCTGAGATGATCCCCGCCTCTGCAACGTTCTTACGTGGGAAGTTTCAGGAGGTTCACCCTGCGCACCATAATGTCACCAATCGACGTGTGCAAAACATCAAGTCACTGATCTTGAGCGCAATGCGTAGCCAAGGTCTGAGCACCAAGCTGGGATCTTACCTCGCTAAGATGTCACCGCCTTGGTTAAAGCTGTGGGACATCATCGAGGGCGAACAATATTATCGCACAGAGTTCTCGCGCTTCTTTCGCTATTGCTCAAAGCTAGGGATTGCGCCGAGCGCGATCAGCGATCAGGTCTTAACAGATTACTTACAGGCCGTTGAAGCCGAGAGTTTCGTTAAGACGCCCAAAGTGCGTCAGCAATCCATCTGTCGCCTATGGAACAAATGTGCAGGACTTTACGAGAGCCAAGGCTGGCCACAGATCAAACTCACTGTACCCTTCTATGAGACACGCAGATACGCGCTTGATGATGGCCAGTTGCCGCCAGTCTTACTGCGTGAGCTAGATGCATACCTAACATCGCTGTCAGGCACCGATCCCTTTAATATGCAGGTAAAGGCGTTTCGTCCCAGAAGCATTAAAGCTATTGTCGGTCATTTCAGGCGGTATATCTCTGCACTACATTTCCAGGGGGTCGATCTGACGAGTATCTCGTCACTCGAAGCAATTGTGACAAAAGAGATGTTTCAACTCGGCATGCGTTGGTTTTGGGATCGTAATGGCGGGCAGACATCTAAACACATTGGCGAGATTGCTTGGAGCATTCGGTGCTATGCCATAAAGCACCTGGCGGCAGATGACGAGACAATTAACTTTTATGCCAGCGCCATGAAGCGCCTACGTGTTTCACAAGATGGCCTTTCAGATAAAAACCAACGCGCCATGGCCCAGTTTGATGATCCAAAAATGATCGAAGCCTTGGTTGGACTTCCTTTTAAGCTTTGGACAAAGGCCGAACGCTCACGCAATACAGCCTCTACCAGCCGACGTTCAAAAGAAGTACAACTCTGCATACAAGCGGCCGTTGCTATTGAGATCCTGATCTTCGCCCCCATGCGGATATCTAATTTGCAAAACCTGCGCCTTGATCAGCATATATCATGGCAAAATAAGCATGCGGTTATTCACATCCCGCGTGCGCAAGTGAAGAATGATATCGATCTGGTCTTCAAGCTTCCGCTCACTGTGAGCCAGAGGATACAAACCTACATCAGCGATTGGCGTGCACTCTACACAGAGGGTGCAAATCCCTATCTCTTTCCAGGTCGCAAAATGAACCCCAAGGATGGGACGCGCTTGCGGCGTCAAATCTCCAAGGCACTTTGGGATGAGGCCGGTATCAAACTCACGCCCCACCAGTTTCGCCATGCGGCTGCAAAGATCTTATTGGATGCCAAACCTGGCCATTACGAAGTTATTCGCAAAATCCTTGGCCATAAAAATCTCACAACTACGTACTCACATTACGCTGGCGCTGAGACCCAAGCAGCCCTTGATCTCTACGATGACGTGATAATGGAGCATCGCAAGGGCACGTCATTTGGCTCACCACGGCGCAAGGGCAAGTTTCAGGAGCCACCCTTCATGGATCCCTTGCAAATCTATGGAGACAAAAAATGACTGTTGCACCGCGCACCGCACTGCCCCTCTGCGATTGGCCTGAGATGGACAAAGCCTTATGGGTTAAAGCCACGCAGACCGGCGACTTTCTCGAAGCAGATGGGAAAGCCGCTCATTGGGCAGCTCCCACAAAACTTCAGGTTCAAAAGGGCTATGGCAAGTGGCTCTTCTTTCAAAACTTGGAATCCGACACTGTCTCCAGCACGCCTCAAAAACCATCGGAGCGGATATCAGAAGCAACGCTGCGCGGGTATCTTGCTTGGCTTGAAGATCAGGGACTGGCATCTCAAACTATTGCCTCTCGGATCACTGATTTAACAGAAGCCCTGCGAGTGATGGAGCCAGAGGCAAACTTAGACCTCCTCAGGACCCTATGCACAAAACTACAAGGGCAGGCAGAACCCTCACGGAACAAACATGCAAGGATACGGGCCCCCAGAGAGATTTGGAAAGCCTGTGAAGCCTTCATGTTGGAAACAGCGCGCTCTAAGACCCCACTCACGCATCCAATCGCTTCTCGATATCGCGATGCGATGGTCCTAGGCGTTCTTGCGCATCGCCCGCTCCGTCGGCGCAACATCGCAAGCCTTGCACTTGGAGTTCACCTCACGCGAGAGGCAGGAAAGTGGCATTGCACCATTCCGCATACGGAGACCAAAGATGGGCGCTCAATAGAGTTTGCCCTTCCCCAGGACGCGGGCTTTGCTGCATGTTTCTCCTACTATCTGCAGGTTGTGCGACAGAAGCTAATTAAACTTCACCCAATCAATCAGGATGCGTTTCACACGCTCACAGGACCCCTGTGGGTTTCAACGCGGGGGCGGATCCTAACTGATCATGGGCTTTATTATGCGGTCACTCGGATTTCAGAGGAGCTTTTTGGCGCACCACTCTATCCGCATCTCTTGCGGGACTGTGCTGCCTCAGCCATGTCGAGTGATGCGCCAGAATATATCCTCGCAGCCAGTCGTATTCTGGGACACAGTTCGCTGAAGACAACCCTCAGCCATTACGAGCAATCCTCGATGCTGGCCGCTGGCGCAAGACTGGTCGAACATATGAGTGCGTTACAAGCCAAGCTCGAAGCAGAGGCATCAGAGGCCTTTTTCGACGAGCTGGTATTTGACACCCTAGAGGAGGATTTGGAATGACCCGCTCTGCATTTATCTACGCTCGCTATTCAAGTGACTTGCAAAATGCAGCCTCAATTGAGGATCAGGTGCGTCTTTGTAAAGAGCATTTAGCAAAGGATAAGATAAAAGTGCACGATGTCTTTGTTGACCGTGCAATAAGTGGCAGCGCACTTCAAACAAGGGCGGGCATTAAGGCACTATTAGAAGAAGTTGCGCGCAGCGGTGTTGATGTTGTTATTGCTGAAGCTCTTGATCGCCTCAGCCGTGACCAAGAAGACATTGCACGGATTTACAAACGCCTTTGTTTTGCGCAGGTCAAATTAATGACTTTGGCTGAAGGTGAGATCAACGAACTACATATTGGTCTCAAAGGCACAATGAATGCACTCTTCTTAAAAGACCTTGCTCATAAGACGCGAAGAGGACAACGCGGGCGTGTAGAGTTAGGCAAAATTCCAGGCGGAAAGAGCTATGGATATCGGCTCCTCCCATCACTCAACGATGATGGTACGGTCAATCGTGGTGAGCGCGAGATCATCGAAGAAGAAGCAACGGTCATTAAGCGTATCTTCCGAGAGTATGTTGAAGGAAGGACGGCGCGCCAAATTGCATCAGGTCTCAATAAAGACCACATTTCTAGCCCGCGTGGAGGTACTTGGAATGCCTCAACAATCAATGGCAATAAAAAGCGGCGCAATGGTATTCTGAACAACGAGCTTTATTTGGGGAATATCATATATAACAGACAAAGCTTTGTGCGTGATCCAGAGACAGGCAAGCGGCGTTCACGACCAAACCCTGAGGCGCTTTGGGTGACAAAACACGTTCCCCACCTACAAATCATTGATAATGATATTTGGGACAAAGCTCAGGCGTTAAAAGCAAAATATGCATCAAAGTGCGGCAACAAGCGTCAAACGCGGAAACGCCTTCTTACCGGATTAGTAAAATGCGGATGCTGTGATGGTGGTATGACGATTATCGGGCGAGAGAGATACGCTTGCTCTGCTCACAGAGAACAGGGCACATGCACCAATGGAACCAGCATCAAAGCGCGGGAGTTAGAACAACGTGTGTTTGATGGGCTGCAGTTCATTTTGCTTGGGCGCGAAGAAACACTGAGCGCCTTCGCCGAGGCGTTTTATGCGGAAGTTAAGCGACGCCAAACAACGACAGCAACACATAAGTCAACCGTCCAAAAAGAACTTCTGAAGTTGGAAACTGGCATCAAACGCTGTGTCGATCTGCTTTTGCACACAGAAACACCCATGGAAAGCATACGCAATACGCTTGAAGAACTAGAGG
>Ga0181556_1001349_pt1 | contig 24750 bp, 20 predicted proteins | sample 011ome_14_FD_148651 | JGI IMG/M metagenome (GOLD analysis project Ga0181556, IMG submission 148651) | Coastal salt marsh microbial communities from the Groves Creek Marsh, Skidaway Island, Georgia - 011505AT metaG (spades assembly) | ecosystem: Environmental > Aquatic > Marine > Intertidal zone...
ATGTGACGGCGGCGACGCGCACGCGAGCGAGCGCCGCGACGTGGGCGCGGTGCGCGTGGAGACGGCATGGATCGATGGAGAGGAATGCGTGCGATGCGCGCGGGCGACGGGCGGGGTGGGGATGGCGGCGCAGGCGCCGGCAGAGGCGACGATGCGACGGAGACGAGAGACGCACGCGACGTGGACGTTTCCGCGCGACGCCATCGTAGGCGACGACGACGACGACGACGATGATGAATGCGATTCGTCGCGCGTGCGCATGATTATTTCACCTGCGTTTCACATCGCCGGTGCGCGGTGGCGATTGCTGTGGCGCGTCGATGATGTGTCGGCGTCGCTCTTCGCGCGTCTCGAACGATCTCGACGCGACGTCGACGTCGTCGCTCGATGGTCGTTTGCGTTCCGCGTCGGCACCGAGCGCCATCACGAAGTATTCATGAATGCGCAAAGGTTTCGAGTTGGACACGCGTGCGGGGTGTGGAATTATATCGCAGGCGCGTCGACAGAAGGGGAATCGAGTCGGATTGAAGGCGAATGCGTCGTCCAAGCGACGCTCGAAGAGCCGGATCCCGAGGACGTCGACGTCAACGTACGCATGTTTGAGCGTCTGTCGATGCTCAAACATGCGCAGGGCCATTATGCGCCGTACGTGCGGTTGATTTCGGAATGTCCCCTGCTGTTTGTGTTTGAGGATTTCGTGACGGATGAAGAGGCGGAGCATCTCATGGCTATCGCGAAATCGGATTTACGTCGAAGTCGAGTCACGGATGGAAAATTGAGCGAGGGACGAACGAGCTCTGGAACGTTTCTCACTGGCGCGCGCGCGAACGATTCGGTGGTGATGCGCATCGGGGACCGCATTCAGCGCGCGCTGCGAGAGACGCCGCAGATTCGCAAGCGTCAGTCTCGGCAAAAGCTCGTCGCCGTCGAGCCGATGCAAGTCGTGTCGTACGAAAAGGGCGAATGCTACACGGCGCATTTTGACAATCGCGCGAATTGCTTGCGACGGGCGGTGACTTTTATGTGCTACTTACACGAACCATCTCGCGGTGGGTCGACGCATTTTCCCAAGGCGAAAGCGATGACGAAAATTGATGAGAGGTCGAGCACGAGAGTCGGCGTGCGAATTCATCCCAAACGTAATCGAGCGATTGCATTTTGGAACGTCAATGACGGCGTTGAAGATGGCGCATCTTTGCACGAAGCCGAGACAGTGATTGAAGGAAATAAGCAAATTTTCACGCAATGGTTGTGTGTCGACGAGACGTCTTCGACCTAGGCGCCGACGTAGGCGTTTCGACGCGTTTGATGCGTGAGCGAAATTTTACGTGACTCGCTGGCAGACACTACACTTGTACGCGTGTACGAATGAAACATGGCGCTCTCGCGAAAACTTCTCGCCGTGAGAGCGCTCAAATGTGCTGTAATAATGATGAATCGATGAATCTTTCTGAAGTTACGTCGTGTTAAAACGGCTACGGGACTACAAGTACACACAAAAGTTTTGAAAAGCTAGATTGTTGTTGAGACGGCGTCTGCGTTTAATCCGACGAATCCTTCTTGGACTTCTTCGCCTTCTTTGCAGATTTGTCACCGTCTTCGTCACGAGAACGCTTTTCTTTCTTGTCCTTCTTCTCCTTCTTCTCCTTCTTCGTGACATCCTTGTCCGGGTTGTACGAGCGAGGCGCGGTGAGAAGCGCCGGCGCGTCGCTCGAGCGGTTCTTGTCGTGCTTCTTGATGTCGCCGGAAAGCTTCTTTACACCAGAAGCGTCACCGAGCGTTTTACCTTCGAGCTGGCGCAAGCGCGCCTCAACCTTTTCACGCGCGGTGATGCCAATCGTGGCTTCAGAGCTCTCACCGAGAGCGTCAACGCGAATCGACAAGGCGCACTTGGCGGCCAAGACTCGAGAAATCTTCCCTTTGAACTTTGGCGCCGCTTGACCAATCAAAGACGCGTGGTAAATCAAACCATACTTTGGCGTCTCGTGTTTGGTCTTCAACGCACGGAAAAGAGCCTTTTCGGCACCCAAAATTTGCACCGTCGACGCCGGGTGCTTGGCAAGGTTCATCAAAGAACCCGCGTGGGAAATGAGGCGCGCGCCGACGAGTTCGCCAACAAGCACCGTCAAATTGGGCGCGATCGCATTCATTCGAGCCTTCAAATAGTCATATAATTGTGCGCGGTACTCGCTCAGAGAAATGACTTGATCAGCAAGTTGCTTGATGTTATCCAAATCCTCGTTGGAGATTTCAGTACCCATGGAAATGATGGCCGCATCCTTGACTTCAGCTTCAACGTCTTCATCCAAAATGCCAGAGAAATCAAGATCGGCAGCGTTCACGCGATCACCCATGAGCTTAGCCGACTTGGCATATTGCATGTTGTCTGCGATGATCTTCGTAAGCTCGGGGAAGTGCCAGCCGTACCACTCGCGAACACGCATCGAGTACGTGTTCAACTCCTTGTCGAGTTCGTCGAGCAAACCAATGGCTTGAATCACCATGGTGTCCACCTTGTCTGGGGAAAACTTGAGTTTGTACCGAGACAACGAGTGGGACAAACCGAGTGCCATGGGAGCGATATCCGCATCGGTTAAACCACCGATGAGTTCATTCAACTGATAGCGCACGCCGCGCATGAGTTCCATCACGCCGGCGCTCGCCACGCAGTTAATCCCAAGCTTCTCCTTGATTGCCGCGCCAAGCTTAGAATCCGCCACCGCGAGCGTCTCACCCTCGGCATGCTTTGTCAAGAACTTCTTCAAGTTCTTACCAACTTTAGAGTCCACCAAAGTCGCCGCCGCCGCCAACGCCTCGGTGGTATTCTCAAACTTGCTAAACGCCTTCATGGAGACCATCTTCTTCGCGCCCTCAATCGTGCTAAACGCACTTTCAAGCTTCTACGAAGTCGTACACCAATACACACATCCATCATTCGTCAGTCAACGCACGCGAAACGCTACAAACCCTCGCCACGCGCGCGCCACGACGCGTACCCGCCGCAGCCGTCGCCCGATCGCGCCTTTACCCCAATTCCGCCGCGCCTTACGCGCGCACCCACATCGCACCAACGCCCCCCGCGATCCGCACCCTCACGCGCGCACGACACACACACGTACCTCTGTGTCATCAAGCTTCTTCTCATCCTTCACCTTGAACAACGAATACCCCGCCGGGGTTTCAAACAACAACAACATCCCCGCGCGACGACAATTTCAATGCACAGCTCGAGGAAAACTCGCACGCGTGACGTCGACGATGACGCGCGGACGATGCGATGTAAACGACGACGACGACGACGAAAGATGCGTTGTGTCGCGAATGGCCCGTAGCGAGTGACGCTTGGCGATGGACGAACGCGTCGACGGCGGCGAATTGTGACGGGATCGCGGCGGCGGCGGCGGCGGCTGGTTCAGTGTTCAAAACGGACCTGTGCCGTGTGCGGGACGACGCGCGCCGCGCCGCGCCGTCACACCGCGCTGGACGACATCGAGCGGCGGTGCGCGCGATGGACGTTGTTGGGATGATTCAAGACGCGCGCGCGACGGCGTTGGGGTATTGGCAATCGGTGCGTTGAGGTGTTTTTCGTGTGGATGATGTGTGCGTTGATTCGCGTGGAATCTCGTGTGGAGTCTCGTGACTGACGCTGACGCGACGGTGATTCTTGTTTTTATGCAGCTTCCGCGAAATGCGCGGTTCTTTCTGATGTGGATGGTATTCCGCATCCTCGGCGGGTTCATTCGGAGCTTGTTTGCGAAGCCCGCGAGCGCGACGCCGAAGAAAAACGTGGTGGAGTGCGATACAGTTGAGTCGTTCGAGAGCGAGCTAGCCAAAGCGAAGGCGGCGAAACGAGCCGTGGTGATTGATTTTACGGCGACGTGGTGTGGGCCGTGCAAACGCATCGCGCCGATGTTTGCTGATATGTCGGAGGAGTACGACGCTGCGTTTTTGAAGGTGGACGTGGACAAGAACTCCGAGGTGAGCGGCTCACACGGCGTGACAGCGATGCCGACGTTTGCATTTTACAATACAGATGGCGAGAAGCACTCGGAGACTGTTCGTGGGGCGTATCCCGCTAGAATTGGCGAAATTTTGACATCTTTGGGCGTCAAGCGCGTCGTCAAGACGACCGAGGATAAAAAGGAAGAGTAAGAAGCATCGCATGGCATCCTCGCGCGTGTGTGTAATAACGACATGATGAATATCGTCTATGCTCGGATTGTTTTCTGTCGTGTCGTTACACATGTCTCGAACATGTCCCATCGAGGACATGCGCTCTGTCTCGACATTAACGTCGCTTTGTTTGCACGATGTCACGGGTACACTCGCCACAGTTGCGCACGCCACGGAGCGCGAGATGCTTTAGATTGTACTCGAGCAACCACGTTTTCATGGATGCTGATGACGCAAGCGTAATTGATATCGATAGTGACGGCGACCGCCCGTCGGGCACTCGAACTGCGAGCAACCGACACCGCGCGCTGATGTTAATAAAGCACATAGCGCTCGTAGCGCTCATACTCATCATATACATCACGCTGCACGAGTTTGGGCACGCCATGGCGTGCGAACTCGCACGAGGATACACACTCGAGGAGATAGAAGTGCTCAACGTGCGAGTGTACCCGGTGTTCGGCGCTGGTGAGGGCTGGAGGAAACTTAGCACCCGATTTGGCGAAACGAGGTGCGTCCGCGACGTCGGCTTGAGCTCAACAAAGACGCACGGCGTGATTCTAATGAGCGGATTCATCTTCACGTCAATCGTGCAAGTTATTGCGCTTATTTCGAGCACGTGCGGGTTTCTGCCGTACGGCATTTACTGTATTTGTCCCGACTTTCTTTATTATGCCACATCGCCCAAAAGCGAGTTTCAACAGGGAGTCTCGCTGAGCCGCCCCGCGTGGTTGATGCAGCTAACAGAGCCTGATGACCCAGAGACGTTGTGGACATCGTACAATTCTGCGATTGCAATTATTGTGTCGACATTAGGTACGATGTTTTTCTATCTGCAGACGAGGCAGCTCTTGAAAGCGCGGAGCGCGTAAACAAATATTCATAATCACAAATATCCAACAAATATAATCGCTCATTCTTCATTCGCGCCTTCGGCGGTAATCTTCTTTTCAGAAGAAATACGAGCCGCAATTTGAGGACTCCATGCGTGCGTCAATCGTCGCTTATCAGTCGAACTTCGTCGCAATCGATCCATGGGAAATTCGTCCTGGAGGCGAGGCAATTCCTCTGTCGCAAAAAAATCACGAGGACTCTTGATCCCTTGCGCGCAAAACCAAGCGATGTTTTTATTCGCACGGCTGATTCCGTATGTTGAAGAGTGTGCCATATAGTCGGCGATACCGCAGTACGCATTGATTGCGACAGAAACCGCTTCGCGCTCTTCCGGCGCCAAACATCGCCCGAGCTCGCAAATCACCCGCTCGCACGTCTTTGTTTGCAACTCCATGTCACCCTTTCGTGCAAGCATGCGCAAGATATCGTGCCCTCGCTGTATGGACTCCCCAATTTGATCAGCATCACTCGCACTGGCGTCGTGAAATGTCGATAATCGCCACGCATCGCGAAACAAAAAGTGCGAAAGCAAATACGCAAACGTCTCTCGCGTATCCGTCAGCGTCGCCAACAGCGCGAGGACAAATCCCGCCGACCAGTTGTGCGAGCAATCGTACACAAGCCACGCAAACTCCTCTTTTGTAAGCGACGAGTCGTCATACGTAAAGTCCAACATCTTTGCGAGCGCGCCAATTTCGAAATTAAAGCAGTCCCACGGCGTCTGCGCCGAATCCGCGTCGTCGCCCAGCGCCATGTACTCGAGCCCAATCCGACGTAAACCTTCAAGCTCCGTCAACGCCATGCCCCCGTGCGAAAACACGCGATACATCTCTACCTCCTGCGCGTTATCGGCACACGCGTCGCCACTGTCAAACGAAAACAACGCGTCGAATTCCTCCAACACATTTCGCGGCTCTCCAATCTCCGTCGCGAGCGCCCGCCGCCAAAACGTCACCGCGCACGGCCCACACAACACCGCAAACAACCCCGGATGCGTCGCCTCGCGCGTGGACAACACCCCACTAAACCCTTCCGAGAACCGTACCCACGCCTCGCCGCGCTCGCCCCGTCGCAAATGCGCCAACGCACCGAAATCAAAAGCATCGCGCCCATCCGCGGCTAACGCGTGCATCGCAAACCACGCGCTCGTCTCCGCCCGCGATCGCGTCCTCGCATCCACCCGGTCACCAATCGTATCAATATCCTCCCGCAAATACACTCCAACGCACCGCCCACGCGCGCGTGCGTCCCACGATCGCGTGCATTCGCGAAGTAACGCCGCCGCGCGTATCGCGCGCGCGTGCGTCGACGCCGCGATTGAATCGTACCACGCGCTCACGAAGAACGCCACCAGTCGAATTTTCTCCTCCTCGCGCGTGCCAACGTGCTCAGTGCGCATGCGTGCGAGCACGACGCGGATGAACGCACCGACTGCAGCGGTGTCTGCGCACGGCACGGCGGGGTCGTCGTCGACAAAGACGCATCCAGGGCGCGTCGCGCGTTGCGATTCGGCTACGCGCGATTGCGCGTGCGCGAAGACCGCGCGTTCGAATTCCTTACACGCGCGCATCATGGATGTGCGGTCGGCCAGGGAGAGTTTGCTTGCGATGATGATCCAGATGTCCAAAGGGACGTGCGCGCGCGGCGGTGGTGGCGATGCGGCGGCGGGGGATGGGGTGGACGCATGTTGGCGCTCGCGACGCGCGCGTTTGCGCGGCATGTCGACGGTGACGGTGACGGCGACGACACTGGTGTATTTGCACGGCGCCGCCGCGCCGCCGCCGCCGCCGACGACGTCACCGCGGTGTGTATGCGTATGCGTCTACGGTGGCGGGTGATGTACGAGCCAACCTCGCGTCGCGATGTGTCGTCGTCGCGACCGCCACGCGGTGCCCGCTTTGCGCGTCGCGTCGATTGTGTGTCCATTGTCGTCGCGACTGGTTGACAACTGTACCACATTGGTGATATTTCATGAATAGAGCTATGTGTTTGTGTTTTGTTTTCTGTGTGCATGAGTCGCGCATGACGTGCCGGTCCGCGGTGGAACGATCGATGGCGCCCAAAGCGCGCGCGATCGATCGATGAAGCAGCTGAATGAGCGCTTTATTTTTTCCCCAACGATGCGAGCGAATTCGCCTTGGCGCGCGCCAAGAACGCCTCTTGCGCGGCGACGACGTTCGCCTCTTTCCCTTGCCATGTCTTCAAGCACGACGCTTGTAAGGCACGGCCGTACGAATACGACAACGTCCACGGAGCTCGATCGCCGGCGAATTCAACCATCACGCGTAATCGCTCCGTGGCTTCATCCTCTGTTTGCCCGCCAGATAAGAACAAAATCCCCGGCACACTCGGTGGAACGACATCACACAACGCTTTCACGGTTTCAATCGCCACGCGAGCATCGAGTCCGTCATCATTCGCCGCGCCTTTGCGATCCGACCCGGGCGTCACCATGTTTGGCTTTAAAATCATCCCATCCAACCGCACGCCGTGTAATCGTAACGCCGCAAACACCGCATCGAGCACGCGCACCGTCACCGCGCGGCACGTATCCACATCATGCTCGCCATCCATGAGAATCTCCGGCTCCACGATGGGTACCAATCCATTTCGTTGGCAAATCGACGCGTACCTCGCCAACGCGTTTGCGTTTTCAGCCGTCGCCAACGCGCTCGGAAACCCTTTCGCGGTATCAATCGTCAACACCCCGCGCCACTTGGCGAACCGCGCACCCAGGGCGTAATATTCCTGACATCTCGCGTCGAGACCATCCAAGCCACACGTGGTGGTTTCCTCGGGCGATCCGGGCAACGCGACAACGCCGGCGTCGACTTTTATCCCGGCGAGCGCCCCGCGAGACGTGAGCTCATGCACGAATGTCTTTCCGCTCAGCGCCGTCCCGCGCAATGTTTCATCGTACATGATGACACCGGAGATATATTCTTCCATACCAGGCGCAGTGAAGAGCAACGAGCGCAGGGCGACGCGCAGTTCGAGCGTGTTTTCGCACCCAATCGATGCGAGACGCTTTCCAATGGTTCCCGTGGATTCATCCGCCGCGAGCACGCCCTTTCCGGGCGCGCTTAGCGCCTTGGCCGTGGCCGCGAGCTCATCCGCGTACGGGGTATCGAGCATGACGTTCGTCGCGAGCTCGACGTGCGTGCGCGTCGCAATGTGCGGGGCGAATCGGAAAACCATATCCGCACACCGCGCCTCACTGGACCGTCGCTCAAGCGACGCGAAAGACGCCCGGGCGAGCCGTACGGTGCGCGACGATGCCCGCTAACGTCACATGGCGCGCCGCGCTCGCGGAAACGCGCGCGCAACTCGCGGCGTTGGCGCAGGAAATGCGTCGACACGGCGACGCTGGACGATCGATGGCGAGTCCGAATGTGTTCAATCGACGCGCAATCGGTCATGTCGCACCTACGACGCGTGCGCCTGAGTTTGCGATGGATGTGAAAGTGTCCGTGATCTATTGCGCGGCGTTCTTTGTGCTGAATTGGCTCGTGCGCGCGTGCGTGGTGGAGCCGTTAGCGAGACGATTGATGGGATTCAAGAATGCCGAGTCGCGCGGAGGACGCGCAAAAGTGCAAAAGTTTGCGCAAAGCGCGTTAGAGATGGTCTTTTACGGCACGTTTACGATTATTGGTGCGTTGCTCGTGCCTCAACAGCCGTGGTTTTGGCCGAGTACAGAGTGGTGGCGAGGCACACCGACGAAGACTTTAGCCACGAGCGCGGCGTTGCGGTGTTATTATCTGGCGTACGGCGCGCGGTACGTCGCGGCGATGGCAAACGTATTAATGGAGCATAAACGTAAAGATTTTTGGGAGATGCAATTGCATCACGTGGCAACAATATTGGTGATTGTATCGTCGTACACCACGGGGTGGACCAGAGTCGGGGCGGTGATTATGCTCGTGTTGGACCCGGCGGATGTGCCGTTGCACGCGGCCAAGTGCGCCAAGTACGTCGGGGACGCGCGAGGGAATAAACGATACCAACTTGCTGCGGATGTGTTGTTTGGAATTTTTATGCTCACATTCTTTGTGATGCGTTTAGTGATGTATCCGTATGTGGTATGGAGCGCTGGTTTTGAGGCGAGGAAGTTTTTTACGCCCAACGCAGCGTATTACTTTTGCGTCGCGTTGTTGTGCGTGCTCTTGTTTTTACAAGTGTATTGGTTTGGTTTAATCGTCAAGGTAGCACATCGCGTCGTCGTCGCTGGTGCCGCAGAAGACGTGCGAAGCGATGACGATGAATCCGACGACGACCAAGCCGACGCCGACGCGAAGAAGACCAAGTAATTGAAATGAACTGATTTTGTAATGCACACCGCGAGAATTTTTTGTAAGCACCCGACGCGTCATTGCGCGCCACGGCACATGTTTGCCCGCACACCCGCCGCACATGCGCATCGCATCGCATCGTGCGCGACGCACCGCACGCGACGAATCCGTCGGGGCTCGCGAGAGACGCGCGCGGCGGCGAGCGCGCCAGAGACGCCGCGCGCGTGGGCTGACAAGTCTATCGCAATTATCGGCGCCGGTCCGTCTGGTTTAGCCACAGCGCTGGCGCTGCGCAAGTACGGTATCACAAACGTCAAAGTCTTTGACCGCGTGAGCGAGTTACGGCCGAATATCGGCGGTGGATTTAATTTAAATGGAGGCGCGCGAGTGTTGTGTGAGCTCGGGCTCGAGGACGTCTACGCGTCTCTCGCGAATGATTTACTCGGCGTCCGCGCGCGTCGCGTTGAAGGGCAGCAATTGTTTGAAGTCAAAGTGCACGAGATGATTTCGGCGGATGTTGACGGGCGCGAGGCGCTGGTGAGTGAGAATGGTCGCGTGCTGTGTGGGACGGTGCAGCGCGCGGATTTACAACGCGCCATGGCTTCGGCGTTACCGGATGACGTCATCATGTTGAATCGCGGCGTCAAAAGCGTGCAGGCGAGCGTGAATGGCACGAAATCAACCATTACGTTTGAAGACGACGCGGTGGAGTCGTTTGATTTAGTGATTGGCGCTGATGGCATTGATAGTCAAGCGCGCGTCGCCGTCGACGGCGGCGCGTCGCCGCCCAAGTACAGCGGCATTCGCATCGTTTTCGGGTGCACGCCCGCGGGTTCGGATGCGCGTCCGGCGAGTGAGATGAACACCGCGCATCAATGGTTCGCGGATGGCATGTACATGCTGTGTTTTACCGGTGGTGGCGATCGAAAGGAGGCGAAGCAGCATAACATCGCGGTGTGCGTGCGAGACGAAACGCGGCGGGACGAAAACACCGCGTGGCGCGCAAAACCCGCGGCAAAGGATGAAACCATTTTGCTTTTGCGATCCAAGGGTGTGCCACAAAGTGCTATCACGGTTGCGGAATCATGTGATCGATTCTTTGACGTAGGTGTGCATTATCATGATGTGCTCGAGCGATGGAGCGATGCCGACGGTTCGGTGACGCTCGTCGGCGACGCCTGTCACGCGATGCCACCATTTTTAGGTCAAGGCGCAAACCAAGCCATGCAGGATGCATTATGCGTCGCATCGTGTCTCTCAAAAGTTGGGTTGACGTACGCCACCACCGCGGACGCGTTACAGGCGTATGAGAACATTCGCAAGCCACCGACGGCGGCCATCATGCAAAGCTCACGCTTTATCGGCGCGTTGGAAACCGGCGCCGGACCGGTGTCATTATTTAGAGACGTAGCATTCTTCATCGCGGGCACGCTCGGAATTACGGGCAAAGTATTTTTAACGGGTGCCATGCCCAGATTTGAGGCTTAGCGATGCGCGTAGACGCGCATAGGTTGAAACACGCACGCGCAGTGACATTTGCGATAGACTGAAAAAACGCACACAAAAAAACGCACGAAACATGGGACGATGACAGGGATTCGAAGGAGACGCTCGACGGGTTCGCTAAGTACGTGACGAGAGGTCTACAAAAACGTCAGTTGTCGCAGCATCCACTCGAGTACGCGCTTGATTCTACACTACACACGTACGCGCTTGATTCTACATGGGCAGACGAGTACGGGTGGGTACCATACGAGGAAATATTCTACCCTCTTGCACTAGAGTTCGGCGTCGGCGAAGGAAAATCGTTTCAGTTGATAATGGATTTCCTCAGCAAGCTACAACAATCATGCGTTGTGGGCTTTGAGTCGAGCGTGCCCCTTCCAGAGAACTGGAAACTGCCCGCGACGCCAAAGATGCTCATAGTTTCAGGCGAATTTGAAGATACGTTGCCAAACTTTTTTCAGATCCTGAACAACGACGCTCGATACAGGATGGATCTTCAAGATCCATCCTAATATTTGGAAAATAATGCCAAATAAAACACCATGGCTTTAAACCATGGGCAGGACGAGCTCAGTGGCATTCGGCTTTAACGGATCTGGGAAGTGCACCAAAAGCCACTGGTCGGTGCCGACTTTAGCGTTGCCAGGTTTCGTAGGCTCTGAAGACGGCCCAGCGTGCGTGCGCTTGAGTAAGATGATATCGCCGATGCACCAATCGCCTGGCTTTTGTTCTTTTTCAAACCAGCCGATGCCAAAAACATCAGTCGGCGACACGCTCTTGGCACTTGGTTTGCCACTCGGTTTGGGTTCTTTGGCTTCTGGTTCGACGTAATTTTCAGGCGCTGAGATGACGTGCACGAGTTCGCCCGTGGGTTCGGTTTCGTCGACGTCAATCGAACTGAAACAGCACCCGGACGACACTGGAGAATTTCGCGGGCGATCCGCGGGCGCCGCCGCGACGGGTGCCGCCACGACTTGCTTGCCTTGCGCGCCCGTAACCTTGTCGTAACCGCTCGCGGTCGCTTTGTAAAACACTGGGTAAAAGCTTCCTGGCTTGTTAAACGTCACGCGTCCAGTTTTTCCAGTACGCAACACGAAACAATCGTACGTGCCTTCCCATTCGCCTTCTCCACCAATGGCTGCAGCCATGGCATCGACGTCGAAGCGGAAATACGAGCCATCCGCGGCTTGGTCGACTTCAGACACGCCTAAAACATCGATGGACGTCGTGCATCCGACAATGTTTGCATGCAGGCCACCGCCACTTCGATAGGTCGAGCCTGGGAGCTTTCCCAAGTCGGTGGTTTCCCAGCGTACGCGAATCGACGACGCATCGTCCAAGGGTATCTTGAACGGCTTACCCCAGGGACATTGGCGTTGCGCAAGCTCGACTTCGTGCCACTCGCCATCCGCCCGCAATGCGGTCACCGTAAACGGCAAGGCTTCGTACGGCGCATCCGTGTGCACGCCGTACACTCTGGACCCGATATCGTGCAACACGAATTCGACGTCAAGCGTCTTCCACCAGTCACCGACGAGACCAGATTGTCCGAAACGAATGACTTCGCCCGGTAAATTCCATCCCGTGCCCGAATGCGTCTCGTACTTGGCAATCGATAACGGAAACGTCAACGGCGGCATTGCGAGCTCAGAGCTGTAATTCAAAAGCGTAAACGTATCTCCAACAGCCCAGTCGCCGGCATTGGCGTATCCGGCAGGGTTCCAGCACCCAACACCCAATCCGTCTGGTCCGCCGAACACGATGACCGCGGCGCTCTTCCCCTCCGAACCATCCTTCAACGTACGCTTCGCCACAAATGTGGCGCCGTCGCCCGCTTTTATATTCTGCGTCTTATACGCCTCCAAATTCTTACACGACCAATCGCCCACGATGGCGGTCAAATCATCCATGCGAAATCGAAACCATTTCCCCGCCGGATTCTCCTCGAGCGCGCTCGCGTCCGGATACGTCACATCCGTCACCTTTACCACGGGCGCCACCGCCACGAGTCGCCGCCGTGGGAACAAATATGGATCTGCCGCTTTCGCCACTTCCTTCGCCTTCGCAATCGCCGCCGCAGTCACCGCATTCGATGATGCCGGAGCCACTGGAGCCGACGGAACTGTGCCCGGCTCGGCGCGCTTGGCGTCGTACGCCTTGCTCACGAATGACTCAATCAGCGCCCGTATCGCCAGATTCGGCACCAAATCATCCAACGAAATTGCCGTGCGCGACATAGGATCCGTCCGGTGTTCGCTGATCCACCGCTCGATCGCCGCGCGGTCGTACGTGCGCCCTGTTCGCGTCACCATGGCGGGCTGGCGCATGATGTCGCAGGTGATGCAGCACACGAATGCGTCGGGCGCAGAGGCGATGAAGGCGTCATCGGCGTCGAGTTCGGCGGGGATGATGATATTTGCGGGCCAATCGTGCGGCATGGCGAATCGGGCGCGCGCGGATGCGGGTCCGGCGCGGACTGGCGCTGGATTAGGACAGTTCCGGAGTTGCGACCCGGAACGGTGTTGTGGCAACTGTCAGTCAGTCTCGGAGCGGCGGTATGGTACAGTATATTTTGTATGGTATAACAATGCGCGCGCGGCGAAAGAAGGTAAAAATGTAATGTAAAGAAGTATGATGCGACCTAGTACGGCGCACCTGGGGGTTTCTTTGTGCGTAAGGGCACGACGACGGTGGACGGCGTGGGCGGTTTCATATCCTTGACGTCGTCGAGCTCAATGTTTGTGGTGACTTTATCGACGCCTCTGATGAGTTTTAACTCCACGGTGTCGCCCACAGTGAGTTTATCTAACGTACGATATAAGTCACTGCTGTCTTGGATTTGTTCGCCTGCGAGCTCGATGATGATGTCGCCCAGAATGAGACGCCCGCTCTCGTCGCGAGACGTGCTTCGCACGCCCGCGCGCCACGCCGGACCGCCTTCACGCGCGTCGAGGACTAAGACTCCACCGAGACCGAGCTGGTCGAGTGCACCATCAGGCGCGAATGAAATACCTAAAATTGGGCGAGTGACGCGCCCGAAACGAATGAGTTGGTCAACGATGCCTGAAACCATGTCGCTCGGGAGCGCAAAGCCGACGCCGCTCGACGTCCCGCTCGCGGAATAAATCGCCGTGTTAATTCCGATTAGCTGCCCGCTGGAATTTATCAGCGGGCCGCCACTGTTCCCTGGATTAATCGCGGCGTCGGTTTGGATAATCCCGTCGATTGGGCGCCCTGTGTTGCCGCTTTGAATTTCTCGGCCCAAGCCAGAAATGACGCCAGTGGTCAACGTATGGTCTAGGCCAAATGGATTGCCAATCGCAAACACTCGTTGTCCAACGCTCGCCTCGCTCGAGCGACCGATTGTTAACGGCTTAGCATTTCGTCGCGCCTCCGGATCCAACAGCTCCAACACCGCGATGTCCTTGTCGTCGTCGAAACCGACGACGTTGGCGTCGTACACCTTTTGCGTGGCGATATCCGTCCCAATCGTCACCTTGAGCGCGTTCGCCTTATCAATGACGTGATAATTTGTCACAACGTGTCCTTTGGTATCCCACACGATGCCCGAACCAGCCCCTTGCGGGGTCTCAGTCAAATTTAATGTGTACGCGTCTCTTCGCACCGCGACGTTGGTTATGTACACCACCGACCCTTTCGCCTTGTTAAACAACTCAATCGTCTCACGCTCGCCCGCGGTGAGTTTCTGACTCACTTGCGTTGTTTTATACTCAGCATCGAGCGTCGGCTTGATGCTCACGACGTCGATAACAGGCGGCGGCGCTCGCATTCGCGACTCGGGCGTCGGCGGAGGCGTCGTAAACTCAAACTCTTCCCCGTACGCCTCCGTCGCCCCGTCCGCCGCCGGCATCGCCATCGCCGCCAACGCCGCGGACGACGTCGACACGATGTTCGCGCACGCCACCGCGCTCGCGCACGCCACAGCCACGGCGCGGCGGAAGAAATCATCTCCATCATCGGGTGCCACGTCGACTTTGACATCCTTCGGCACCGCGCTCGTGCGGCGCGCGCGCGACGCCCCAGCACGCGACAACGCGCGAGCGCGCGACGCGTTTGAGCGCACATCGATTCCCGGCGCGACGCGCGCGCGCGACGCCGACGACGCCGACGACGTCGACGACATCGAACACCAAAGCCAAAATGAACGCCAGATTGTGACGCGCCGCAACGCTTCGTGTTCGGCGCGAGTCGTCATGGACCCGCCGCCCGCGGGCGTGACGCCGACGCACATCAAGCACATTCACTTGGTGTGCAAGTACATCGAGCTCGAGGGCGCGGCGTTCGAGCGGCAGGCGATCGCGAAGCACGCCACACAGGATGGCTTTGAGTTTCTTCTGAATGATTGCGACTCGGCGACGATGACGGGCGAACGCGCGCGCGAGGCGCGGGTTGGGCGCGAGTATTACGTGATCTGTCGCGATCGCGCGCTGACGGCGCACGCGCACGCGAATGGGCGGGGTGCGGGGAGGGGGGATTGTGAGATGCACCGAGCGGGCGTCGCGGCGCCGCGCGCGGCGTGTCCGGCGCCGCCGGCGCCGGCGGTGCCGGTGAACGCGGCGCACGCGCGCGAGAATGTGTGCGATACGAGTCCGTCGGTGGGTGCGATTGATGTGCGCGAGGCGATGGAGAAGGCGCAGGAGATTGCAGCGAAGTTGGCGGCGACGGCTGAGAAGACGGCTGAGGGCGAGACCGAGGTCGTGGAGACTGCTGGTGCGAGCGATCGGTGCGATGACGAGCACGCTGGCGGTGATGACGATGGGGAAGATTTAGATTTCAACGCACTCGTGGAAGGATTCGTGCGCGAAGAGGAAGAGGCGGAGGAAGAGGAGCCAGAGAAGGCGCCGCCAAGAGGGCCGACGACGGCTGTCGTCGTCGAGGACGCGGCGCCAACGACGGATGTAGCGCCGCTCAACGCGGATGACGCGGTAGTAGACGTTGGTAAACGTGAAGCTGCCGAAGCTGCCGCGCCTGAAGTCGAGCAGCCCGTCGAAGAAGCGGTGGCGAAAATTGATTTGACGAGCATGTTTCCGAGCACGAAACCCAGACCTGTGGGCGACTTGGGCGGGTTCGAGGCGGTGACGCGCGTGAAAAAGAAGCGTAAACCGCGTGGGCCTCCGAAACCCAAGTATGAACCGACGCCTAAACTCACGGACGATTTGGTGGCGATCATGCCTCTTCCAGTCATCGATGACGACTACGACGCCGAGGAGGCGTTTGACGACGACATGGATGAAGAAGTGGCGATGACGGATGTAGATTCTCCTGAATGCACCGAGGTACATGAGGACGTGCACGCGTTGTTCCCTTCTAGTGTTCCCCGAACTTTGTTGCTAAACGAGGAGGAAGTGGATCAGGAACCCGTGTGCGATGCCGTTGACGACGCGCAACCAACCGAAGTGGACGACGGCGCGGAGACTGACGAGGACGACCCCGAAGAAGTCGTACAAGACGCGCTGCCGAGCTCGAAGCCGCAACCAGATGTCTGGGCCGATTTGGATAATATGGTTGTCGCATCGTGGTATTCCATCACGGAAAACGCACGAGAGATTGAGCAAAACATTGTCAGCTTGCCGTGTTCGACCTCTGCGAAACGACGCAAGAGCGACAGCTCGCCAAAAGACCACACAGCCACGGAGCCGGAGCAGGATGCACATTTCCCGGGAATCACCGTCAAGGTTAGTGCGGACGACGCCCTTCCGTCGTGGCCCATCTCGGACGAGTATGCGCCGTTACCGATTTTTGGCTTTGACCACAAAGCGCTCGCCGAACCTTCGTTTGGCGATCCCGAAGGCTTTGTGCGCGATGAATTGCCGTCGTCTCGACCGCAAGTCGTGGATTCTCCGCACGATACCGTGGATGATGCGCAAGTCGTCGACTCGCCGCACGACGTCTTGCCGGGTATTCCCATCTCAAAGCACAAGGCTCAAGCCAAACCAAAAGTCGCGACGAAATGGACGTTGCTTACGGAACGCATCGATCAGCTCGTGCGATCAGTCATTGACGTCGCGAACGTCTCATCCGCGCGCCGCGCGACGATTCGAAAACGCGCGGTTGAAAAGGTGATGGCGCACGTGCCCGAGCAAGTTCAGCAAACCACTGAGCAAGGCGTACGGGCCTTCCTCACTGATGCGCGAAAAGAACGAATTTCAAAGTTGTGCGACGATTACGTCCACGCCACGCGAGGTCGACCAAAGGCTAATCAAACATTGTTTAAACTGTAGAAAAGATTCAACATTACTGTACGAAGTAGAAGTAGCACATGCAAAAAGAAACGAAACTGTCTTTTTCAATCATTTAGTCGTTCGTCAAAAATCGAAAAAAAAAACGAACACGCAGATAGGAGGGCGGACGAGTAGAACAAACCGGAGGTGTTGGTATTAAACATTTGTTGCTAATCAACGTGAAGGCAAATGAAGCATAACTTATTCGATGTTTGAAAGACCCGTGATGCGACGGAACTCATCCGTGTATGCCCCAGAAGCGCCCGAGGAAGTCGGCACCGCCACCGCCGCCGCCGCCGCCTTTTCCTTCTTGGCTCCCTTTTCATTCTGCTTGGCGCGAGAATACAAGAAGACACCGAACAGGGCGAGGGCAGTACCCGCCATGTTGAGCGGTGACACCGGGTTCTTGAAATAAATCAAAGTCACCACGATGACGGTGACGCGCTTCATGCAGTTCCCAACCGAGTGCGTCACCGGCGTCACGCGTGACAAAATCATGTACGAGATCTGCTGGTACATTTGGAAGCAGAAACCGGCGATGGCCAATCGCTGAATGAGTTCACCGACGTTCAAACCAGCCGCAGCCATGGCTTGCGGGGTGAATCGCACGCCCTCAAGGCCCATGGCGATTGGCAGACACACCAAACAGCTGAGCATGGTGATCACGCTGAACAAGTTGATGTTGTCAATCGCACCCTTGATTGATGACAAACCCATCATCTTCTTACTCAACACGTTACGCGACTGAAACGTGATATTCGAACCCATGGCAGCGAAGAATCCCGCCCAGTTGAAGCTGACTTCAGTGATGGAAGCCAATGCAACGCCTCCAACAACCGGTACGAGCGCTCCCACGACGGCGAGCGACGGAATATCCCCCAAGAACAACGCGCTGAGAAGCACCGAAAAGAATGGTTCCATCGCCTTGATCGTGTGCGTGAATGACACCGCAACCTTACCAAGCGAGACATTCGTCAACAAGTTACCCACTGTGTGAATTACTGCTAACGGAATGATCGGCTTCAACATTTCCCGGTTCAACGTCGGCGCCTTCTTCGCGCCGCTCGCCCACATCGCCGCAATCAACGCGCTCCCAACCCCGAGCTCAATGAAAGTCACCGTCACTGGATACGGGAAGCTCTTCAAAATTTGCTTGTTATAGATGTTAAACACAATGTTAAATCCATACCAGCACGCGAAGAGCGCGAGGAGCCCAGCCGCGCGAGCCGCATCCTTGCCTCGCCCGCTGAAAAAGTTAACCATCTTATCCGAGCCCTCCTCCGCTACACTCGACGACGATGCGCACACCAAACGTCTCATAGACGCGGAATACACATGTGTATCTCTACGCGCGAACGCGCGCGCCTCTCTCGCCGTGTGTGCGCCATACGCGGCGCGTTCTCGCTCGTGCGCTCGCCCGGCGGCCGCCATCGATCGACCGACGGCGGCGCACGTCGCTCGCGCACGCCGCGCGCCGCCATGCGTGCGGCGCTTCAGCGACGCGTCTACATGTACGTGTGCGCACGCGCTCACGTTGACAGACATCGCGCCCGATCGCGCGTGCGTCAGCGTATGCCGTCTGTGTGTGCGGTGAGAGGGTTACCCGTCTTTGAGGTTTTCACGCCATTTGAAAAGACACCCTAGAGTGGCGCGCGAGAGCGCATTCATCGACCGAAATCTCGGTGTCCGCAGAGAAGACGTGTGCGCGCGAGGATAATAAAATAATGTTACATACATCGTCTAGGGGAGTCCGGGGAACATGCTCGAGATTGTGCGGGGGTAATTTGGGAAAGATTTGACGTACCAGCGCTTGTTGGCGAGCGCTCGAGGGTATAAGTTTGCGGCGGTCCAAAATGCGAATGCCCAAGCTGCTTTGGTGTTTGCGAGCGTTGCGAAGCCGCACCACTCGATGAATTCGCCGAGATAGTGTGGCATGGCGAAATAGTTGAATAAGCCGCCTTTGGGCATGACATATTTACCGCGCCGCTCCTTGGTTGGGATGGCTTTGCATGCCCGTCTTCGCCTCAATTGGGCTTCAGACGTGACGTTAATGATCACTCCAGCGAGCATGACGCTAGCACCGATCGCAATACGCGCAGGTGGTGGCATTTTTGTCGCGTGCGCCATCTCAGCGCCGACTAATAAACCATTCACGACGTTGAAAGCGACCGCCGACGCCACCGTAACAAACGCCGTGTCGCCCAACGCGCGCGTCAACGGGTACACCACGGCGCGGTTAGCGTAGTGCGCGCTCCACAACAGCGCTAAAATGTGCACGTAATGCATATCACTCGTCGCCTTTGACGATGCGAACTCGCGAAACACGTGCGAACCGCGCGTGATACCGAGCCATAGCGCAATCGGACTGGGAATCTCCTGCGCGAGCCACCCCAAACTGCCGTTGACTTTCATGCCCCAGGAGTTCGAAAAGAACTTTCCGTACGGTGCGTTGTACACGAACAGCGTCGCGAACGCACACACCGCGCTCGCGAGCCATCCCGCGAGGACGACGTCGTGTGACAACATCGTGCGGACGTGTGAGGCTTGAGGCGCCAGACTGAGTCACGCTGGGTCACACAAACGCCGCCGCCGACGACGTGAAGTGTCAAAACAATCAATGCTTCACGCGACTCTTGGCGTTTAACAACTCCGCGCGCGTATAAAACGCTCGTTTCGCTTCAGATTTCTCCGCCATCATTCGCAGGTCGGATAGCACTAGAAAAATCAATGGCAACACACTCAACAGCGTGACGAGTAGAAGCAACAAGTCGTCCGCGTGCGCCAGCGCGTCACAGCATGGTTCCTGATACGGGCTAAGGAACATGCGCGGGACATGTTCATCAATCGCAACTTCGTAAAGCGCGCTCGCTTGCTCGACCGCGCCTTCGCTCAAATGGTACTTTTTCTCATATGACGGCGTAAAGTCTAAATGCAAAAAGTGTAGCTCAGCGTTTGGATTCGCCTCGAGCGCCTCAATCGGTGCTCGTAAGCAGTCCCTGAGCGCTTTAAACCCATACCACTCAAAATCGTCGTCGTATCCGTTCGCGTAAGCGGTCGCACAGCTCCGATGCCCTTGCCAATTGTTGTCGCACACGTACCAAAACGGTACCACATCAAATTTCGTCCACCCGCCGTACGTCACCGGCACCGCGCAATACGTCCCACTCGCCTCCGCGCCAGCGTTATACATGTACTTATCATCCTCACTCGGCAACGTCGCATTCAATTCCCCCATATACTCAAACTTAAAATCATCAATCGTGACATTCACGAGAGATATCGCGTCATACGTCCCGGCGTCGCTCGGCAACGCACTCGTCACCGCCGCATCCAACGTCGCCACCACCTTCGCCTTCCACGGACTCAACATCGATGTCGCGCTCAACGTCGCCGGAAGCACACTCAACGCTAAACCAATCGTTACATCTCGCATATGCGGCGTCGTTGCCCTCGCGACGTCGTACAACGCCCCAAGAAACACCCCGCCGCACGCGCACGCCGACCCAAAGTACGCCCCCGCCGTGCACGCACACGCCGCGCTCGGCGCGTACGCCGCGATCCACCCGCACGCAAACCCGAGAGATTTCATCACCGCGCGCTCGCCCGCGCCCAGTTTCGCGCGTACGAACGCCCGCGCGCGCCGGGCGTGGCGCATATAGTTGCGCAAGGCGCGGCCCATTCGAACACGCATCGACGACTTCGCATCGACGTGGACGTCGCGCGCGGCGCGTGCGCGCGGTGGCACGTACGCGGACGCGCGACGCGCGCGTTTGCGCGTCACGTACTCGCGCGCGCGGTGCCATAGCGACGGTGTCGGCGCCATGAACTCGATGCGCCCGCGACGCACAGTGGCAACGGTCGCGCATCGACACGGCACAAGATGCCGCGCGCGAGCGCCATCGCGGCGCTCACCGCGCTCGGCGCGGCGCAGAACGCGCTCGTGCCGCTCGCGAGCGCGGCGCAATTCGCGCTCTGCGGCCACGCGGGCGCGGGCGCGAGCGCCATCGCGGCGTATGGCTTGGCGCTGGCATCGACCAACGTCGCCACGAGCGCATTCAACTTTGTCTCCGACGGCGTCGTCGCGAAAGTCGGCGCGTATCTCGCGCGCAAAGACGCAGTGCGTGCCGCCGCGGCAGCGCGTCTCGCCGTGGCGTGCGCGCTCGGCGCTGGCGCCGCGTCGTGTGCGATTCTGTTTGCGCTTCGTGACGCGTTATTTGACAAGACTTTCGCGAGGCAATCAAAAGATACGACGGCGATGGCGCTCGAGGTGTTTGTGTGCCGCGCGGCGTGTGCGCCATTGGTGTGTGCGGTCGCGGCGCTTCGCGGCGTGCTCGGCGGGTGCGGGCGAGTCGGTACGGCGACGATGTTGAGCGCGCTGGGCGCTGCGCTCGAGACGGCTGTCGTGGCGTCGGCGACGTCGGCGCGTTTACATTTAGATGGCGCGGCGATGATGCGATGGATTGGCGTTGGTTACGTCATCGTGGTCATCGTTCAGTTTCTCGTGAGCGCGTGTGTGGTGGCGACGTTGCCGCCTCGTGGGGCGAGCGATCCGCTGGGCGTCTGGCGGGCGCGGATGTTGCCGCGTAAGGACGCGTTTGACTTTATGAGCGACGGCGCGTCCATGGTTGTGCGCTCGACGCTATTGCAGGCGAGCTTTTTTATCGCCGTCGTTATCGCGTCGAGGTCGTTCGACGCGTCGGGATTGGCGGCGCATCATATTATTTGTCAGCTGTGGCTCATCATAGCTTTTTTATGCGATGGATTGGCGATGTGCGCAAACGTTTTGGGCGCGCGATTGTACCGCACGGATATGCGCGAATTCAAGTCACTGTTGTACATTTTACTCGCGCTAGGCGTCAGCGCCGGGATGGTGTTTAGTGCGATATTAGTGTGGGGTAAGACGTTTATTCCGACGGTGTTCACCGCCGATGCGGCGGCGAGAGAGATGTTGGCGACGAGCGGCGTTTGGACGATTCTCGTGGCGGCGCAACCCATCAACGCGGCGGTGTTCGTGTACGACGGCTTCATCTATGCGTCGCATTCTTTCTCATACGTCAGGCAAGTTATGATTGCTGGTGTTGGTCTCGTGTTTTTGCCGACGTTATACTTGGCCAATCGTCCGACGGCGACGTTGTGCGGAATCTGGACCGCCAAATTGGCGCTCAACGCGTGGCGGTTGGTATGTTTAATGGCGCGCGTGCACTTTTGGGTGCTCGAAACGCCTGAATACGACGACGACAATATTTCGTCTGAATTCGAATCGGAGTCGTCGCAATCGATCGATGCGTTCGCCGCGACGCCGAGAGACGCCTACTACGAGCCCCTGCTCGACGCGGCGTCAGACGACGAAGAAGAAGAAGACGAAGACGAAGAAGAAGAAGAGACGCGCGAATCAAATGTACAATACGAATCGTCGTTAAAACCGTCGAAAATCAAAAGTGGGTATTCCCCCATTCGCACACCAGAGATTTCGCTCGCCATGTCGCGCGCGTCGTCGACGAGGCGTTAGAAGAGCGGCGGCGGCGTTTCGTGTGTACACCATGTAAATTTTATTAATCACTCAGCTGCTATTCCATGTCGTCGTCAAAGTCAAAGTCAGACCCACTGTCATCCGCTGCGGCTTCTTCCACAGCCTTTGCTTCGCGACGGGCGCGCTTTTTCGCCGCGCGCGCCTGGTTTGGATTGTACTGCCCTTCGTTGCCGTACAACACCTTTTGTCGCGTCAACGACGCCTTGGTTGCCTGTTTCATCTCCGCCTGCTTGAGCGCGCGCGCAGTACGTCCCGCTTCAGTCGGGTCGCGTTCAGCGCGCACCGCAGCGTGCGTGGCGTCGTCAGACATGTCATCGTGCGCCATGTCGTCCGCCATGTCGTCGTCGTCGTCGTCGCTCAAATCGTGCGCCTCAATCAAGCCGCCGCCCAATGACTGCATGGGTACAAAGTCCCCGTCATCCTCGTTTTCAGGCAAACCGGCGATGACCGCCGAGGCTTCATCGGCGAAAACTTTATCTGCGTCGAACTCTTCGCTCCAGTTCACGACGACTTCAGCCGAGGCGTACTCCTTGTTCTTCGTGCGTTCCGGCGGCGCGGTGAAGTATGGAATGCGACCATTGTTCCAATCTGTCAGCACGACGCGAGCGGCTTGCTTCATGTCTGGAATGCCACCCTTCTTCAATTTACCCTGTATGCGCGCCACTTGACGCAAGAAATCGTCAACGTCGACAAATCTACCAGTCTTGTACATCAGCATGAGTTGTTCCGCCGGACATCGGCGAGTGATTTCGTGCACGGGGGCGATGGGATCCTCGAGACGCTCAACCTTGACACAGTTTCGCAACGCCGCGGCACCGACGGATTCACCGAGTGCGCTGGCGAACACCACCCCTGGTGAGTCAATTAACTTGACTTGCTTATCTAATGAAATTTCTTTCAGCACCTTGGTCATGCCTGGAGTGTTACCGACGGCAGCCGCAGTGCGCGACCGCTTCAACGAGTTAATCAAGCTCGATTTACCAACGTTTGGGAAACCGACAATACCAACTGTAATCGCCGTTTTTAAATTTTTGTTACGCGCATAGTTTTTCAACATTTGCAATAACGTTTCAGCACCGAGAGCCTCGCCACCACCGAGCGCGGTGCCGGAGGATTTGAAGTTGGCGGCGCGAGAGCCAAGCTTCGTCGAACCCGTCGACGTCGCGCACTTAAACGCCACAGTCGGCATTTCTTCGCGGAAGTACGTCAACCAAGCCATGACGTTCTCTTTGGGTACTAAATCAATCTTGTTCAACAACAGAATGACCCGCTTTTCGGGGTTCATCTTACGTACGAACCGTTCGACTTCTGGCGAACGACACGCGAGCGGATCCCGAGCGTCGAGCACTTGAATGATCACGTCCGAAATCTCCACCACCTTGACAAACTCCTTGTAATACGCCCGCCTACTCGAATCATTATCTGCCCCATTCGCTTCCTTTTCGAGTTCATCCGCTAACTTTGCCGCCTTCTTCTCTTCGTAATTCGCCTCCTTTGTCTCCGCCAGCGCTCGTAGTTGCGCCAGCGTCGGCGCGGCGTGTCCCGCGTCCATCAACTCCTTGGCCAATTTCTTATTCTCCGCTCGTCTCGCCTTCTTCGCTTCAGCTTGCTCCTCCTTCGCACTCTCAATCTTCTCATGCTCGTATTCAATCTCTTTAATCAAATCCTCCTTGTACGGCCACGCTTGCGGTATCCCCGGGTCCTTGGGTCCCTTCTTCTTAATCCCCAATCTCTTCAACCTATTCTCCTCCTTACGCTTTTTCTTATGATGCTCCTTGACTTTACGGATCACCTTATACTTTTGCTTCAGCGTCGTCCGCTTCGACTTGCTCTTCGTCGACTTTTTCGGCATCTTGACGCGTTATTCAATCAATCAATCAATCAATCACCGCTCTCTCTCGCGCGCGCACTGCGCACCAAACAAACGACACCACGACCAACGCACACCTCCGACGAACCAACGCCTGACGGGTGTCTATGCGTGCAAACGATGCGCGTGTCCGTGCGCGTCGTGCGCGACGTGCGATGCGTCGACGTGTGCGGTCGTCGCCGGCGGTCTGCGCGCGCGCGAACGAAAGAAAGGTGGCGGCGGCGGCGCAATGTTTACATCTGGTGG
>Ga0181556_1001358_pt1 | contig 24648 bp, 33 predicted proteins | sample 011ome_14_FD_148651 | JGI IMG/M metagenome (GOLD analysis project Ga0181556, IMG submission 148651) | Coastal salt marsh microbial communities from the Groves Creek Marsh, Skidaway Island, Georgia - 011505AT metaG (spades assembly) | ecosystem: Environmental > Aquatic > Marine > Intertidal zone...
GGGTCCGACGATCTCGTCGATGATCCCGTACTCCAGGGCCTCCTTGCTGTCTAGCCACAGGTCACGGCTGGCGTCGGCCTTGACCTGCTCGGGGTCCTTTCCGCAGTACTCGCCGAGGAGACTGAACAGGGTGTCGTTGATCTTCACCCACTCCCGCATCGTGATCTCCGCGTCCTGGATGTTGCCCACCGCGCCGCCTGAGGACTGGTGGAGCATCGTCCGGGAGAACCGGAGGGATGCCCTCTTGCCCTTGGTGCCGGCGCCCAGCAGGACAGAGCCCATAGATGCCGCCATGCCGGTGTTTATTGTGCGGATGTCGCACCCCACGTAGTCCATGACGTCGACTATCGACAGCCCGCTCTTCACGCTGCCCCCGGGGCTGTCGATGTGCATCGTGATGTCCCGGGAATCGGTGGTGTCGAGGAACACGAGCTGTGCCTGGACTATGGTCGACATCCGGTCGTCCACCGGACCGGCCACCCACAGCAGTCGGTCCATCATAAGGCGGGAGAAGATGTCTATCTGGGTGGCCCTGAGTTCCCTCTCCTCGAGGATATACGGTGTCAAGGACGCCTCGACCTGAGTTGCGTAGCCGTGCAGTTCGAGAGAAGGCTTGCCGAGGTGCTTGACCCAGTACTTCTGGAATTCGTTGTTCATGTCAATGTTTTGTTGGACAAATGTATGCCTGGTTTTTCTAGTATGCAAATCTATTTTGTTGCGTGGTGGTCACCCGGTATCTCAGACGCAACCTGTCGTGACATTAGTAGAGCACCAACCTCCCTTTGCAGGTCGTAAGGCCGAAACTCTGGGTGTCCATCGAGACCCACGTCCATCCGACGACCGACACCGAACCTAGCCGGGCCCCGGAGGTGGCAGTGCCCGTGGATGTGCATGTATCCCTTTCCGAGGCCGTCCCAGGACGACAGGGGGTAGTGCATGGCGCGGTATGTGAGCCCGCCCTGCCTTATGGTCAGGTAGTGCGACACGCTGGCGAACAGCGACCTGCAGCCCGCCCTGTCGTCCAATATAAACTTGTCGTGGTTGCCGAGCACCAGGTGGATCTCCCGGCATGTTATCCGGGACCTGAACTCGGCGACAGACTCGAATCCCCCGAACGACCAGTCCCCCAGGCAAATCAACAGGTCGTCCTGGCCCGCGCAGGATTCTATTCCGTCGACTATACCGGCGTTCATCTGTCCTAGGTCCCTGAAGGGCCTGGTGCTCTGTTCGGGCACCCTGCCGTCCGGGCCCGCCCACCGGCTGACTCCCCTGCATATGTTGGTGTGGTTATAGTGCGGGTCCGAGAAGACCCACACCCTACGACCGTCCGGCACTCTTAATTCCATTCGATTTTGTTTTTTGTCAGAACCTCGAGAACACCTCGTTGTATCTTTTCGACAGGTCCTCGCAAACCTTGTCCGGGACCCCCTTGCTGAACCCGCCAAGTTTCCAACCTGCGGTGAAGTAGGCCTGGACCTCGTCCCACAGGACCCCCTCGGTGTACCCCATCCGCTCGAGGTTCTCCCCGAGGGACTCCATGAACTCGGGCTTGATGCCGGCGGTGATGCCGTCGACTATTGCCTTATAGTTGGGGTTGGTGTGGTACAGGCCGTGGGCAACCTCGTGCGTGAATGTCTGCCCGGAGGCCTGGTCGGTTCCTATAATATAAGAGGGAAGGGACAAAGACTGCCCTGGCAGCATGCCCGTCACCCGGGCCAGTATAGCCTGCATCCTCGAGTCCCACCTGCTGGTCCACTCCCCGGGCATTTCTGCCACTCCCCTGTAGCAGTCGATGGCTACAGACAAGGGCACGTTGAAGCCGCCCCAGTCGGCGGGGTAGGTGAACATCAGGCCCCGGTCCCTGCTGTACCACTCGATGTACCGCCAGATGTCGAAGTCCTTCCCCCGGAAGTCCGGGTTGGGGGACTCGTAGTACTCCTGGACCCTAAGGAAGGTCATGCACCTCTCGTAGTCGTCCGGTATAACCACGGCGAACACCCGGTCCCTGACTTGCTTTACTGTGGTCTCTTTATCCATTGTGCAAAAGTAGTGCTTTTTGCTCTTAAAAAAAACCAGCTCAGGTCCAGCCTTTAGATCACTTTTTACATAAGAATACCCTGTAAAATACTTTTTATGGAAAATAAGTGGGACACAGAGCACAAACTAGCTGCGCTTATCGATTTTATAGATGCCTTCAAGGCAGACAATCCTACAAGTGACTACGCCTCTATGGTAGTCGACACTTTCTTCGACCGATACGAGCTTTCGAAGAGGAGGGACTCCAGAATAGAAGAGGTTATCGGCGGCGACAACGAACAGTAATATATCGAAATATATTCTCATGATGATAATCGAAATAACGGAAAGACGAATCTCCCATAAAAATCCTGAGGACCAGGAAAAAACGCAAAGGACAAAGACATGACCAAGGACAAAACAGACAACGAAAAGAACCTTCAGGACCTGATCCAGAGGGCCGCGGAACTGGGTGTGGAGTTCATCAAGGGTCCCGCCACATACGAGACCATGACTAATCCCTCGGTGTTCCACGTGGTCGACGGCATGACTGACGACACATTCAGGGAGGCACTCGAGAGAAAGATCGAGGCCATAAACTCCACCTCCCATAAAAGGATACTCGACCGTCTAGGGCTACTTAAAACGTCCCCCGGTACGGCTACTTTACCTGACACACCATCCGGTGCGTAAATGGTTATTACTACTTTGTAGGGTGATGAAACTGGCAGACATTTTCCGCTTGTCTCGCGGAAGGGGGCAAAGGGACAAACATAACATAGAGCCGACACTGCCTCTGGCAAGGCCGACCAGGGTTGACCACTAAACTTTGTGCTATCGCTAACCTCCCCGTGAAAGTTCGAATCTTTCCCCTACAGCAAGGGTGTTGATCTATCAACACCCTTTTTCGTTGCTTATCCACCCGATACCGACCTTTCCTGGAACACCCTGTAGATCCTCTCGCTCATCCTGACCCTCGGGTCCGAATCTTCGAGCCCCAGGTCCGCGTACGGGACCGCGAATCCGTAGCTGAGCAGCACCCTCGGCCTCGTGAAAGTCCCAGACCAGTGGGGGTAAAGGCTCGCCTCGAAGCAGTACAGGTCCCCCTGCCCCACCCTGACCTCGGTCTTGTCGACGTGGATAACGTAGTCCTCGCTGAGCAGGCTCAGGTTGCACTTGAAGTTTACGAATCCCGGCAGGGCCGTGTCGTAGTGCCTGCGTATCCTGCCGCCGGGGCCCATCCTGACCACCTGGAGGAACCGGTTGGTCGGTGGCACCCCCGCGGCCTCTGCGACCCTCTCCGACATGTCCCTCAGCACCGGCGGCAACAACGATCCGTCGAGCGTGTTGCCGGAGCTCTGGAACCCGGCCAGGTAGCCCGACTCCTTAGTGCCCGAGATGTCGTAGATGTGCGACTCCCCCATCAGCTCGAGCCCCACTTCCCTGATGTGCTCGTTTTCGACCTTTGCGGCCGGCCTGTCCATCCCTTTGAGGGCATCGAGTAAGCCGGACCGGGTGTCTTCGTCCAGGAACTTCCTCGCGACCACCAGCCTCATGACCTCTTTATTCTCTTTAGCCCCATCTCCTGGAGCAGGGCCTTCGGCGATGCGTTGGCCATAAGAGAGTGCTTTTTGAGCGACGCCAGCCTCTGCCTGCCCTCGTCGTTGACTTGGAGCACGCACATCCAGTGCGTCGCCGGGGCCTCCCCGGTCGGGGACAGGGGTATCCGCATGTTGTTGCCCCTTATGAGGGACTGCGACGCGAGCCTGACCTCATCCACGTGCCTGTCCTCGCACACTATCGTCATCCTCATGTCATCCCTTCTTTTTTTCGAGCCTGCACGCGTACCTCACCACCCTCTCGGCCTGTATCACCCTGGTGGTCTCGTCTGATATGTCCCACTGCGACTCGTCCACTCCCAGCGCGCCGAGTATGGCCGCCCTGGTGGGGGGCTGGCCCGGGGAGTCCGGGACCAGGTGGAAGTTGGACCTCTTGTTGTTCCCGCCCTTGATAAGCGAGCAGTTTACTACCCAATGTTTCATCATTCGTGGTTGTTTTTAGTCGACGTTGTCGTTTTCTACCCTGTTCGAGGAGTCGTACGGCCACTGTGTTGTGATAAGCCTCAGGCTGTCCCCGTTGAAGAACACGAAGTTCTGGTTGCCATCCTCGGACTCCCACTGCAGGGACAGCCTCTTGCCCCTGTCCGTCAAGTGCCCGGTTGACCTTCCGGGCGGCACGAGAAACGTGCCGACGAGCACCGAACTCAGGTTGTAGAAGAACCATGTCGTGCCCGTGTCGTCCTCCCTCGCGAACGTGAACCCGTTGGCGAAAACCACAAGGCTCTCGTCGTACTTCTTGGCCGCAATACCGGATGTGTCGACAACGATCTCGTCGAATATCTCCTGTCCCGTGACCAGTCTGAACCTCGGGAAATCGGTGAGGACGATGTTGCCCTCGTTGATCAGGGATTCGTTGATGTACTCTGACCCCTCGACGACGATCCCGTAGGATGATTCGATCTGAGTGAATGACCTTTCGGCGTTGTTGGATACGTAGGTTACGTGGTTCACATCGTCCATTATCAGGTAGGTGCCCCCGTCCCAGTAGTTGTCGTATTGTTGGGTGACGAGGCTGTCGACCTCCGAGCCGGTCGCGTTGATGATGACGTGGGTGGTCTCTGTCCACTCGTACACACCATCCGCGTTCCACAGCGTGCCTTTTGGGTTCTCTCCGTTCGACTCTGACTCCATGGCCGAGTTGTATACAGGGCCGTATTCGCCCCTGGTTATCTCCAGGACCCCTGGCTCGATCACGTCGACCTCGCTGCCGTAGTTGGAGTGGGTGAATGAGATGGTTGGGCCGCTGAAGGTGCCGCCCTCTATAAGCCTCCTGGTGTATGCGAAGCCGCCGCCGCCGCCGCCTGTCCACTGCGTGAAGTCTATGGCCCAGTACTTGTCGTTCACGGTGTCCTTCATTACGAACAGCTTATCCAGGACACCGGAACCGTTAGACCCGCTGTATATGCTCTTGATGCCCGCGTACCTCCTGGTCTCGACGTCCGACAGGTCGTCCCAGCCGAAGGACCCCCCGGTCTGGTCGTAGCGCTTTTCGAACTGGATCACCACCCCGCCGCCAAATAGGTCGTCGTCGTCGATCCGGTGCGTCTTCGTCACGCTCGTCGGTAGGAGAGTTGTCGCGTCCCCTGTCCGGTTGAACCGCAGCACAGAGTAGTTGTCGTCCGGGTAGGCCAGGTAGTCCTCCATTCCCTCCAGCACCTCCTGTGTGGTTGCCCCGGGAACCATCACGCCGTTTACCAGTCCATAGGCCAGCGACCCGATCTCGTCGTCCGTGAGCTTGGCCCCGAGCTTGGTCGCGATCGCTATGTAGTATATCCTCGAGACCCCCGAGGCGGACAGCCCCTGCAGCTCGTGGTAGTCGCTGTTGGCGGACCCGACAAGCTGGGTTATACCGCTCGCGGTCGCGGCGTCAACTATCATTATCTGGTTTATCGCCGGGTATCCAGACCCGTAGACCCTCTTGGCGAAGACCTGGTATGTCTGCGACATTGACTCGATCTGCAGGTTGACGGTGTCGACCTGCCTGCCAGGGTTGTCGTTCAGTGATCCGGTGACCCCGAATGTGTCCACCTGCACGTCGTGCGCCGCGAGCAGGAACAGGCCCGGGTACATGTTCGTGAAGTATGACGAGGTGCCCCCGAACAGCGAAGGGGACCCACCGGTCTGGACCGTGCCGTCCATTGGGTAGTCTGTGAGCTCGAGCAGCTGCTCCTGTCCGATGGTAAGCTGGGTGTGGGTGTATCCCACCTGCGCGCCGTCGGTGAACAGGACGTTGCCCACGTTGTATGGGGAGTCGTTGTCTCCGTCCTCGCCGCCCTCGCCGCCGTTCGATATCGAGCTGAAGGTGCCCGCGTCCGAGAAGTAGAAGATGGTGTTGTAGTACGAGTCGACGAGCAGCAGGATATGGTCCTCCGACCTCAGTGGCGACACGTTTGCCTCGTCGTAGTCTGTCACGATGCCGGTCTCGTAGGAAAATGTGAAGAAGTCGCGGAGCTCGGAGTCGGTAGACCATATCGGAAGGAACTTTGCGTCGCTGAAGTACCTGACGCCGTTCCAGTTCTTATCCCCTGAGTCGTCGTAGAACAACACCGCGACGGCCCCGCCGGAGTGCCGGTTCGTCGGGAAGTTGTAGTCCTTCTGCCCGAAGAAGTCGACCTCATAATCGTAGTCCCCGGAAAGGGTCTTCCATGAGAAGGACCCGGAGGAGCCAGAGAAGAACAGGAGCAGCCTCGATCCGTCGTCGTTGTTGTAAAGAAGGCACACGAAGGACCCCTCGTCGGACAGCATCGAGAACTCGCTGATGTAGAAGGTGCCGTCGAAGGCGTCCCCGTAGTCGAAGCTCGCAACCACCGCGCCGTCAGACCCGTAGACCACGAACTCGTGGCCGCCGTCGTTCGAGACAACCTTGTCCGAGAATGCGTACTGGTAGATGTCCGCGGAGTCGGTCGGGACCTCCTTGAAGAGCAGAGCCTCGGACTCCCCGTCCCTGATCATGTAGTACTTCTGGGTCGACTCGAGGTCCTCCCTGACGATGAAGCCGAACGAGGAAACGTCGTCGTACGCGTAGCCGCCGCCCTCGATGTGGTTATCGAACAAGAACTCACGTATGTCCGACCCACTGAAGACCACGAGCTTGAAGGACGACCCCTGCTCGTAGTAGGGGGCCACGTACCTGCTGAAGTTCTCGATGTCCACGTAATCGCCGTACGTGTTCTCGTCCGACCACAGGACCTCGCCCGACAGATCTATGAAGAAGAACCTGTTCACCCCGGATCCGGAATCCTGCACCCAAACGAAGAACCCGCCGTTCTGCACCGGGTCTACACTCCACACCGACCCTGGGGCCGCCAGTGACAACATGTCCGTGAGCAGGTCCTCCTCGAAGTTGTATACGAAGTACTCCAGGACCCCCGAGTCGTGGCGGTAGTACAGGGCGGCCTGCTGGCTGCCCGTGACCACGACCGGCGTGTCCTGGTTCCTGTTGCCGGCGCCTCCGGCGCCGGCTGCCGCCGATGCGGCAGCCGCGGTGGGCGCGAGCCTCTCGTTCATCTTCATCTGAAGCAGGTAGTCCTGCCTGGCCCTCTCGCGCTGCTCGTTTATCGCCCTCTGCTGCGCGGCCTGCCTCTGCGCCTCCGCCTGCCTCTGCGCCTGCTGCTGCGCCTGCATCTGGCGCCATATCTGGTCTAGTGATCTACCCGGCATATCCTTGTGTCTTTTTTTGTATACAATCTATATATTAGGTGACGCTCACGCAAAACCCAAAAACATCAGCATGAAGAACGAGGAACTCATAAAGAAGCTAGAGAAAGAGTACAAGCCCGACCAGGAGACCTCGATAGAGCTCGACTTCCCCCACGGAATCGGCGAGACCAACTACCACCGCGGGACCTGGCGCGGGCACGACTTCACGTGCACCTCCAACATCGAGTGGAAGCGCGGCCGGTTGAAGACGGACTACATGTCCGTCTCGGACCTTGTTGACCTCCTCAGGGACAAGGACATGTCAGAGATCTCAAGCGACGACCTCCAGGACCTGAACCTAGTGGAGACGCAGGACGGCAGCACGGACGTCACGGACATAGAGTGGGACGGCGAGCCCACCGAGGAGGAGCTCGAGGAGCTCAACGTGATGGACCTGTACAGCGACAGCGAGATCACCGACTGCGAGTACGACTTCGCGGCAGGAATGATAGGCACCATGACCGTCCAGATAAGGAAGGACACCCTGGTCATTGGGGACGACGGGTACGAGCTCACCCTGGCCCCGAGGATAAGGAAGTGGACCAAGAAAGACAAGGACAAGCTGGAGGCACGGACCCTGGTGGCAGTCGCCGGGATGATGGAGGTGCAGTCCACCTACGACCTGCTCCTGGAGTCCGAGGTCACCGACAACCTGCCCCACGTCGACGTGGCCGCGCACGAGGCCCCCGTACTGAGGGTGAAGAGCTTCGACGTCGTGACCGAGACCGACGTGCTCGGGCAGGAGGTCATCAGCCTGGTCTTCTGGGCCCAGAACGGACCGGCCGTGAGGATGGTGGTGACCGGCCTGGCCGACGCGATCAGGCTCAGGAACATGCTGGGCAGGCAGGTCGACGGGTTCGGCCGTCCGTACGGCCAGGGACTCAAGGTCGACGATGGATGGGAGCCGCCGGCGGTCGACTACGACTTCGGGGACGATGAGGACGAGGACGAGGAATAATTTCTGACATTGCCGGTTATCCCCTACCTTTGCACCCGAAACGCTAAACCATGGGCAAAATCAAGGAAAAGGTACGACTAGAAACTGGCATGATGGTCCAAGCAGTGATCCGCGGAAGGTCTTTGTTCGGCACCATCCACCGACACCATACCGAACTCAACGTGTACTGGCTCTGCCACGACGACCGACAGCTTGATGGCAGCACCTCGCCGGACCTCCACGGACACAGGTATTCCTGGGTTTTCCGGAGCGACGGCTCGTGGTTCGACTGCGACGTAGAGTTGGTGGTCCCCATCTCCACCAACGGTCGGGGGCCTGTGTCCCTGGACGAGCAGGTCCAGTTTCTCCTGTCCATAACCGACCAACAAGTCCTCAACACGGTCAGGTTCAACAACGGGGCCTTCCCCGATTACGGCCATGTGTCGATGTCCGACCGACCGGGGTTCCTCGTGCTGTCGGGGAAGGTCACGACCAAGGCGGGCACCTTCGACAAGAAGGTCGAGGTCAAGGTCTCCAGGTATCTTAAGAAGGTCTCGGACTGCGCGGTCGAGTTGGACAATGCGCCCTCGCCGAAGCTCACCGACGACCGGATCGAGTCGATATACAATAAGTTCGTCGCGTTCTCCTCGGGCGAGATGTTCAGGTTCGAGGTGCTCAGGGGCCAAGACATCAAGAAGGGATACACGAAGGATGAGTACAGCACAAATGAGAGGGGCACCCTGCACAAGTCCTGCATGACCGACAAGCTTGACAGGCTTGGCCTTTACACCAAGAACCGCCAGGTGTCCCTGGCATGCATCCGCTCCGACAATGGCATCGAGGCGAGATGCCTGCTGTGGGAGGCCGAGGACGGCCGGGTATACTCCGACCGGGTGTACTACACGGATGAGTGGATGAAGGACCTGCTCACCATGAGGCTCAAGGAAATGTCCTGCATCCCCATACAGGAGTGCAACCACGCGGTCATCAAGCTGGACCGGGTTAGGTGGCTCAGGTACTACCCCTACGTCGACAGCTTCTTCTGGCTGAACTTGGCGGATTCAACCGTCACCTTCTCAGCAAACAAGGACAACCTCAGCGGCAAGTACCGTGTCTTGCGTTGCACAGACGGATCCTACTCCTCGGAAAGACACTGATGTCAGGCTTCCTCGCCCTCGTCGCGGTCCTCCTCCTCCTTGCTTGATACGTGGGTGAGCACCTCCACCATTCGCTTGAGCATCTGGGTGGTCTCGTAGGACGCGGGGGTGACCACGTACGTGGTGGCGGTGGGGTAGCCGGCAGACTTCGACGTGGCGACCATAACCAGCCTCCCCGCCGGCGAGGGATCGTCCTCGAGGTCCTCGAACTCGGTGGGCGAGTCCTTGTCGACGTCGATCCTGCAGGTCTGCCCGAAGGGCGACCTGCATGTTATCCTGATGTATGTTACCTGCCCTTCACCATTTTCCCCGGTAAAGCCGTCGAACTCTATGTCCTCGACCCTCACGGATTCCATGTTGACGATCTCCACGCTCTTCTTCGGCGCGAACCATACCCTGTACGCCATCTGGAAGTCAAGATCCTTACCAATAAACTTACCAAGGATATCAGCTAGCATTACGTTCGCTTCCTGCTTGTTACCCTCCCTGTCACTCAGTTCGGTGTCCGGCCTGCCTGCCATCCGAAGCCTGCCGGGGCCCGGCCTGTCCGGCCCTGGGCGGGTCGGGGTCGCGACCACCAGCTTGAGGGCGTCGTTTATGCGGCCCAGCTCGGCCTCCATGTCCCTGACCACCGCCTTTGCTATCATGTAGTCGTGGTCCCTGACGGGCCACACCTTGCCCATGCCGCCCCTGGAGTTGTCGACCACCACCCACCTTGAGACCTCTAGCTCCGACTCCGGCACCTGCCTCCTGCGCAGTCTGCCCTCCTCGAAGAACTCGACCTCGGCCTTCCCGCCGGAGGCCGACGACACCACTCCCGGCATGTTTCTGTGCCTGACCGCGACGCCCTTGCCGACGCCTAATGGCCCCTGGGCGTACACGTTGACCGATATGGACCTGCTGCGGCAATAAACGTGGAACTCGTCGTCTCCCACGGACGCCACCAGGTCGTTGACCAGGTCCCTCTCCCTGTCGGTGTCCCTTACCACCGCGCCGGCGAGGACCGACCTCGCCTCGTGTATCCTCTTCTCCCAGGCCCCGGGGTCCGAGAAGTTCCCGAACGACTCCAGGTGCATCATAAGTCTCCCCATAAGTCATCTGACTTTTTTTCAACGATCCCGTGCCGCTCGAGCACCCTGCGGCGCTCGTCCTCGGTCATCTGCTTCCACTCCGGGCGATTCCAAGGCTTGTCCCACGGGTTTTCGCGCATCCACCTGGACGCGGCCGAGCCGCCGGTTGCGGCGTATATGTCATCCCAGGTGGCCAGGATGTTTTCCCAGACGTTGGTGACCCCCTCGTAGTTCAGGTATCTCTTCGGCATGTTGAGTTATATATAAAACATCTGGCAGCGGCCCTCTGCCCATGCTGGGGTGTGCGTCATCTATCCCTGTAGCCCTTGGCAAGCCTCAGCCTGACGAATTCGGTGGAGAACTCCACCTCCTGCCTCACCTTCCCGTCCATGGTGCGGAACGGTTCCACGAACCACAGCCTGCACCTCTGGTCGGTTATGGACCTAACCCAGGCTATACCGAACTTCCCGGTATCCACCATATCCCCGGGCGCAAGCCTCAGCGCAGACACCTTCACCCAGTCTGGTCCGGTGCGTATAACGTGGTCCACCAGGGACAGCAGGCCGGATTCCTGGTCCGCCCGGTAGAACTCGGGAATCCCGTACAGGTGTTGCTCCTCCGAGTCGCCCCACGTCCTCAACAACTGGTTGGCCGACCAGTAGTAGTCATCGTTGTCCAGGTAGAATGTGTACCTCCTGGCATGGGTCTCGATCTCCAGTCCAAGACACCGGTTATCGTCCGCGAAGGCTTGGATAAGGGTGCCGAACCTCAGGTCACCACTCACCTCGGTGGGGACCTCCGTTGAGTCCATTGGGTTGTTATGCACTGGTATGCCCTTGAACACGATCCTGCCCTTAACAAATATGCTGACATTACTGAGCTTTATCCCAGACGCAATAAACCGGTTGATGACCTTGAGGATAACCCGGGGAGACATCCAGCTGTCCTGCACCACCCCGACGTTGAATATTGGTCGGTGACCGAGTTGGATTGGCAGGAGGTTTTTAGGCAACGCGGACTCAGGGTCAGCACCTGGTTTAACCGAGTACTCTATCTTGGTCCAGTTGCTGTGCTCCATGGAGCCCTGCAACCAGGAACGCCAGCGATTTTGGTCCATCTGGATCCACCCCTCGGGTCCGGCCATCTCGTTTATCCTTTTTATCCTCATAGTCGGTTCTTTTTTTCACCTGCCAACGGGCAGCACCCTGGTGGGGTTATCCATCCGGTACACCAGCTCGTGGAAAACCTTACCCGGGATCACAGCCCCAAGCTTTGTCCTCTTCGTTGTTGTGGTCAGGGGGGTGTCCGGCCTGACCCTGTACCGCCCGTCGTCAACGCTCAAGACAACCCCGGCCTCGAAACCGTGGGTGCCCACCCGGTCCCCCACCCTCAAGTCCAGCATGCCGGCGGGCACGTGGTCGGCCCCGGTCCTCAGCAGGTGCGTGAGCAAAGACCTTAGTCCCGGAAGTTGGTCCGCACGGTACACAGCTTCGCTCCTGTAGCCATCGTCTAGTGCAAAGAAGTCAGCCACCGCAGTCACCCAGAACCAGTCGTCCTCGTCTTTCATAAACCTGTACCTCATGTGGTAGGTGCTGATGATCAGGGAGCATCCGGCCCCTGCGGCCGCGACACCACGAAGGACCTCGCCAAGGGTGCGGTTTATTGGCACGGTTGGTGGCTCCAGATGTAAGGTCACCACTTCAGCCTTCAGCATGACTTTCGTCGAGGAGAAGAAATCGATAACCGTCATAAACTCCCCGCCGCTCATATTTAGATAATCATCTGCATTGGTGTTATTCCGATGATATCGAACGGTTGACCTATCTATCTCGCGCCCCGCGAAATAGTGGCAATAAACATGCTGCGCTTCCCGAGACTCGGGGAGGTCTGCCACCTCCCTCCAACCTTGTCCACTTTCCATAAGCTATATATTCCCCTCGCAAAACTACATGGCCCGCCCGGCATATAAAAACCCAAAAGCGCGACGATGGGACTAGACATCAGCACCAGGACCACCGGCTTCGGCTCCCCCGCGGAGGGGCACGCCGACCGCAGGCTCGACCTGAACGACCTCCTGGTAACCGACCACACGGCGACCTACTTCTTCCGTTGGGCCGGCCCTGACTTGGGACCGGTAAGGACCGGGGACATGCTGGTGGTCGACAGGTCGGCGCTCCCGGCCGAGGGCGACTTAGTAGTGGTCACCCGGGATGGGTCCATAACCCTGGATAGGCATGTCCCGGGTGACCCCGGACTGTGGGGGCAGGTCATGTGGTCCCTGACCCGGGTCGCGCGAGAAGCGGGCATGGTATAACGGCTATTACATCAGCCTTCCAAGCTGAAGTTGCCGGTTCGATTCCGGCTGCCCGCTCACTTATGGACATCATAGCCAGACTGCTGCAGATTCGAATCCCGGTCCGTCCGGGAGGAATCTTCGCACTTTATAGTCACATGCGACTTCAGTCTCAACAGGGTGAACCTCGAGGTCGACAACGGTATAGTACTGAAGGCAGACCTTGGCTAACAATCAATCAAAAATGAATATACCACCCAGGCATTTTATAGTGGTAGGAGCAGGCGACACCCTCGAGTTCCTAGATATGGCAGAGTCAGACCAATCGTTAATCGTCTGGGCCTTCGAGCCCAACCCGCACGTCGTGGCATCTGTGCTCTCGTCCAGGAGGCTGCCCGCGAACTACCGCCTGACAGTAATGGCCGTCTCGGATTTCACAGGCAGGTCCACATTCAACGTGTGCACCAACGCACCCTGCTCGAGCCTTAAGAACTGGGGTGACGGACCCCGCTTCGGCGAGATGTCTGCGGTCGACGTGGCGGTGACTCGCCTTGACGACTTTATGGTGGCGGAGGCGATACGCGAGGTGGAGTACCTTCACGTCGACGCACAGGGAAGCGACCTCGACGTCCTGAGGGGACTCGGGGACCGCATATCCGCGGTCAGGGCCGGGCAGTGCGAGAGTCTGGCCCCCGGCGTTCCCTTTCGTCTATATGATGGCCAGCCCGGATTCGAGGAGGTGGAGGGTGCCCTCCGCGTGGCGGGCTTCGAGACCTCATGGGCGCAAAACGTCAACAACGGCCTGCCCGGGCAGGAGGTGAACATCAGCTTCCGGAACACCCGTCCGCCCCGCCAGCTCGGCATAATGCTCATGAAGGACGAAGACGACATCCTTGAGGAATACCTGACGCGGGCAACGCATTGGTGCGACCGAATCTTGGTGATGGACGGGACGGATGGCGGCAGAGGCGAGGAGATCTGTTCACGATTCCCTGAGGTTGCGCTTTACGCGAGGGACCGCGAGTTTCCCGGGCCACCTGGCGACCACCTTCGAGGCCACCTGTGGGAGAGGGCCAAGTCGATCTGCCCCGAGAAGGACTGGGCATGCATCCTGCACCCCGACGAGTTCCCCAGCCGCAACCCCCTAGAAGTCATCGGCCAAGTATCGTCTAGCAGGCCGGGCATCGAGGCACTGATGGTAAAGAACGTGCACTACTTTCCCCACACCTCACAGGAGGGGTGCTGGTCCTGGCGCCCCGGGAGGCCAATCGAGCCAGAAATGAGGTGGTGCATGTGGCCCGGATGCGACGAGTTCCGATACATCAGGTTCGACACCTCAGTCTCTTATGGTGGGTCCCACGGAACGGTCGTTCCCGACAAGGTCTACCCGACCTTCTATCCTAATGCAGAGATGTTCCACCACAAGCACTTCACCATCAGGTCGCTGGAACAGACGCGCAAGAGGGCAGCCGACAGGTTTGACAGCGGCTGGCAACGGCAGATGTACGACGGGCTTATTGACACAGACACGATATTCTTCAGCGACCTGACCCACCTGTTCTCAGGCGCGGAGGCCAGGAGGATGTGGTGACCATGAAAAATACATTCGACAGATGACACGACACACGACTGCGATCATGTTATCAATCGCGCTGTCTGCCTGGGGCTGCGCCACGCCACCCGACTTCACCACCACAGACGGCAGGGGTTGGAGGGTGGACACCGTCTGCGCCTGTCCCGTGGGCCCGCATGCCGGCCCCTGCGACTCCGTGCGGCTGGACACCACCCAGGTCAGGACCCCGGACGGCCCGATAAACTACTGACCGGTAGTTTTCCCTATCTTTGCCCAATGGAACAAACCTGTACTAACCAAGAAACCATAGAACAATGAGAAAGATGGACTTGATCAAGGACCCCACCCTGTGGGCCATAATAGGGATTGTCGCCATGCTGGCGATATTAATAACAGGCAACTAAAAAAGACATGAAAGATCCGCAACGAGACAACTTGTTCTACTACATCCTGGCCGTGGCATCGATCGGCCTCGGGTTTATTATCCTCTACATAGTCGACCGGGTCGCATGATAGTAGTGGTAAAGTCGCGAGGTGGGTCCGTCAACAACTTGATGAGGCTAACTAGGATCTTGATGTGGCACACAAAGTTCAACCGCATCATCGACGCCAAGGCTATTGTATGTCAGCCGAGTTTTGTTGTCCGCATAACGCACGAACCTGACAAACTGGTGAAATCCCTAGAGGAATGCGAGGCCGAGTGGGATATAATCGACGTAAAGGCCCTGTCCCGGGAGTGCAGGCTTATATCCCTCGGCCATGGCGACCCCCGGGGCACGCTCGAGGTTGCCGATGCGTGTGAGTTGTTTATCGGCCCAGACATCCGGTCCCACGTCAGGACCCTGTACTCTATTATGACCGACGACCAGCTACGGCAGGTGGTCGGCATGATCGAGTGGGAAAAAACCTGACCGCGGCGGCTTTTCGGCCTTAAAGACCTGTATATATAGGGTGTGAAAAATTATTATCAAAAGATGAAGCACATCAAGCACCCCAAGGTATACGAGATGATGGAGGGCAAGGTATGGCAGTCCATGGGCCGGGACATGACCCAGGAAGCCAAAGACGGCCAACTAGAGCCGGTGGTCGGCAGACAGAAGGAACTCGAGCAACTAATGCTGGTCCTGCTGCGCAAGCAGAAGAACAACCCGGTCCTTATCGGCGAGCCCGGCGTGGGCAAGACCGCCGCAGTGGAGAAGCTCGCCCAGGTTATAGCCAGCGGCGACTGCCCGTCGGCGCTCAAGGACAAGAAGGTCATAGAGATAAACATCAACGCGGTGGTCACTGCCGGTCTCCTCAACCAGCTCATATCTGAGGTCCGGGAGGACAACCTGATCCTTTTCATGGACGAGGTCCACACCATAATGCCGTCGGCCAACGCCCTCAAGCCGGCCCTGGCAAGGGGTGTGCTGCCGCTTATAGGCGCCACCACCCTCAACGAGTTCAGGGAGTCGATCGAGAAGGACGGCGCCGTGGAGCGCAGGTTCCAGAAGGTGTTCGTGGGGGAACCCAGCCACGAGGAGTGCCTCGAGATACTTAAGGGCGTCCAGGGCCGCTACGGACAGCACCACAACGTGACCTACACCGAGGACGCACTCAAGGCGTGCGTCAGGCTGTCCGCCCGGTACATCACCGACAGGTTCCTGCCTGACAAGGCCATCGACCTGCTCGACGAGGTGGGCGCCAAGGTCCGCCTGAGCCGGACCAAGGACCCCAAGGTCAAGGAGCTCGAGCAGGCACTGCTCGACAACATAGCCCGCGACCGCACGCTGGCGAAGGCCCAGAGGTTCGAGGACCTCGCCCGGAACCGCGACGAGCGTGACCGGATCAAGGCCGAGTTAGAGACCCTCAAGGGCGGCGAGAAGTCCGTGGAGGTAACCAAGGAGATGGTCGAGCAGCTGGTGCAGCTCAAGACCGATATCCCCATAAAGATGGCACAGGGCCAGAAGGAGGCCGTGACCAAGATCGGCGAGAAGCTCAAGATGCACGTCATCGGCCAGGACGAGGCGGTCGACGTGGTCGCCCGGTCCATAAAGAGGATGAAGGTCGGACTGGCCAACAAGAACAGGCCAATGGGCGTGTTCCTGTTCCTCGGCCCCACCGGGGTGGGCAAGACCCACCTCGTGAAGTCCCTGGCCAAGGAGATCATGGGATCGGCGGACAGCATTATCCGCCTGGACATGAGCGAGTTCGACCAGCCGCACACCGTGGCCAGGCTCGGCGGATCGCCTCCCGGCTACGTCGGCTACGGCGAGGGCGGCCAGCTGACCGAGAAGGTCAGGCGCAGGCCTTATTCGATTGTCCTGCTCGACGAGATCGAGAAGGCGCACCCAAAGATCTTCGATTCTTTCCTGTCAGTGTTCGACGAGGGCCACATGACCGACGGCCAGGGCCGCAAGGTCGACTTCAAGAACACCATTATAGTCATGACCTCCAATATAGGCACCAAGGAGGCCGCCGAGAACAAGACCATCGGCTTCAGGGGCTCCGCGGTTGCCGAGGAGGAGAACAAGAAGCGCAAGATCATGAACGAGCTCCACAAGTTCTTCAGACCCGAGCTGCTGAACAGGATCGACGACATCGTTGTGTTCAAGAGCCTTGGCAAGGACAGCCTCCACAAGATCGTCGACTCCGAGCTCAAGGTCGTGGCAGACAAGCTGGCCGACAAGGACATCGAGATGACCTGGTCCCCGGCCCTGAAGGACTTCGTCCTGCAGTACGGCTACGACCCCGAGATGGGCGCAAGGCCTTTGAGGCGCGCGATCCAGAAGTACGTGGAGGACCCCATAACCGACGCCATCCTGGACGACCGGGTGCAAAACAAGATCGCACTCGACGCCGAGGAGATCGATGGCACCCTGAAGCTCACCATAAACGGCGAGATTATCATGGAGAGCCGGATCACCACCAAGTTCGCGATGTTCCGAGGATAAAAAAACAGAATATCACTTATGAAACGAATCAGAAGGTTCAACGAGAACACCGACTAGCAACCCGCGGTCAAGAGCGACTACGACCCGACTAGGGGCAGGGGGCACTCCTACAAGGAGAACCTTTCGAGGGGAAGCAACGAGTTCGTATACAAGGTCCTTCCTGAACTCGAGAAGCTCGTAGGCAACGAGATGTCCGCCATCCTGAAGAAGGTAGGAGACGGTATAAAGTCTGGAAAGATGCCCGACACGGAAAACGACTTCGGCCGGGACTACGGCCTGGCACTAGGGTCCCTGTTCTACGACCTGGCGAACAAGAGATAGCCAAGGGCGGCCCTTCAAGGCCGCCTTTTTTTGTGGTTCCGGCGAGATCCCCTACCTTTGCATAAACAACAAACCAATGAGCCTTCTAAACATCACGCCGACCGTGCCCATTATCTACGACAGTCTCTCCCACGGTCCCTGGACTACCAACCACACCAAGGGGTGGCTTGCAATCCTTATCGTCTTTTTCCTACTTTCCGTTGTGTGCGGGGTTGTAGAAGCGGTGAGGGGCAACCGGATCAAGGATGTTATCCTGCTCGATGCAGGGGATTTCTCCCTAACTTGGTTCATCTTGTTCACCTTCTATTGCTTGCTCGGGTTGACTGTACTCGGCGGACTTGTCGCCTTGGTGTACATCATGCTCTGAAATAACGGTAGTGTCGTCCGAATAGACTACCTTTGCATCATCCACACAAAACCACCATGCAACAGATTTTCACCGACACCGTGACCCTCGGACCTCAACAGGCCTTCGAGGCGGCAAAAGAGTCCCTGACCTTCCACAGCATCATGCGTCCCATGCCTCCCGAGGTCCTGATCGCCACCGGGTTGCCCGTCGACGACGGCGCCATCAGGTTGAAGTGGGACAACCTGCCCGAGGGGGTACACGCCAGGGTCAGGTTCGAGGAGTCCCCCGAGGGTTCCACCATAACTGTCGATGCCTGCGGCACAGACGGTGAGCCTGTGGCCCATGTGCCTCCCGGATGGGGTCACGAAGCCCGGAGAGTCATAACTGCGGTCCAGGCGGCCTGCCGGGTCAAGGACCCTAATAGTGGCCGGACCGCCGTCATTGCGATCGTGGCCCTGGTTATTGTGGCGGCGGCCCTGGTGGCCCTCCTGCCTTGAAAAAACAAAACAGAATGACAAATGAGAGACTGGCCCAGGCGATAGACCTGGCCTACGGATATTACCTTTGGTCCGTCAAGGAACACCCCGGGACATGCCTCGGCTGCGGTGAGGCGTACGATAACGGTGACTTATGGGAGGAGGGGGACCTCTGCTCCTGCGGGTCCGAGAAGGACCTAGGGCGGCTGACCGCCGACGAGTTCGTCGAGAGGTGCCTGTCCAGCCACGGGTTCGCCCGCAGGTGGGGGGTACCCACCTCCCCCCAGGACTCATAACAGCAAACCTCCCCAAATAGTAAACAAGAGAGACATGGAAAAGAAAAGGCTCAGCATCAGGTTCGCAGACTTCTGGGGTGGCTTCAACTACGACCCCACCCGATACACGGGGGGCGACAACACCCTGTTCGACATCCTTTCGGAGAGGTTTGCTATTGACGTCAATGATGATCCGGACATTTTGGTATACTCGGTTTTCGGATCGACCAACCGTAGCATCAAGGCACGAAAACGCGTATTCTTCACGGGCGAGAACATCCGACCGAACATGGCCGACTGCGACTACTCAATCTCGTTCGACCACATCGACGACCCCAGGTGCCTGAGGTTTCCCCTGTCCGCCATAACCCTGTACGAGAACAACGTGCGCGGTGCGTTCCCGAGGACTCCCGACCCCAGGGCGGCACTGTCACAGAAGACCAGGTTCTGCAATTTCGTCTTCTCCAACGCCAACGCCCCGCACAGGAACGACTTTCTGGCACGACTTTCCAGATACAAGACTGTTGACTGCGGAGGCAGGGCGTTCAACAACACGGGCGGTCCGGTTTCCGACAAGCTCGGGTTCATACGGAACCACAAGTTCACCATCTGCTTCGAGAACAGCGAGCATCCCGGCTACACGACTGAAAAGCTCGTGCACCCAAAACTGGTAGACAGCATACCAATCTACTGGGGCAACCCCGAGGTGGCCAGGGACTGGAACACGCGCGCCATAATAAGCGCATATGATTTCAGGAGCCTCGACGAACTCGTCGACTTCGTGAGGGAGGCCGACCGGAACGACTCGATATGTCTTAACCTGCTGTCAGAACCCCACTTCAACAACGAACGGCCCTCACCCGACCTTGACCCCTCAAGTCTCCATGACTTCTTCGACGGTATCCTCCTTGGGTTATAAAAACACTAACCCCTATAACCAATCTCCATGCCAACCATAAAGGAAAGGATAGACGACTACCTGGGCTTCGACTCCTCCAAGCTGTTCGTCAACAACCTGGTCAGGGTCTTCGGCGGTGCCGTCAGGGACTGTATAGCGGGCATGCCCATAAACGACATCGACGTTATGGTGGGCGCCAAAGCACGCTTTTCTGTTATGGCAGTCCTCAAGTCGGAGGGCTACCAGGTCACTGAATACCTGTGCGGCAGGGACCTGACGGCCATGTACCTGGGGACCAAGGCGGTCTGCGAGCCCACGACTATGGTCAAGGGCCACTCCGTGGTCCAGCTTATACGCCCAGCAGGATCCCTAGTCTCAGCGACGCACAGAAAGGCCTCCAGTTCCGAGATACTAGCCCTTTACGAAAAGGCCTTCCACTTCATGCTGTCGAACGTCGACATTACATGCTGCGGCGTCAGCTGGGACGGGTCAACCCTGTACGAGAACCTACCCGGCGCGGTGGGCCACTGCCTGACCAAGACATTCAACATCAACAGGGGTGGGTCCATGTACCAGATGGACAGGATCCACCACCGAACCCAAAAGCTTCTGTCCAGGGGGTGGAGGGAACTCTCACCGGCGAAAGCCAGGGACGCCAAGATAGAGGTCCTGTTTTCAGACGATCCCACGCCGGCCTTCGTTCCAGAGTACACTTCTTTGCAGGCCTTCGAGAAGGCCCTGCATTCCATCCCTATAAGATCGTCCGTCTGAAAACAGGACCTCCATCTTCTTTACAACCTTAACCAGCCACTTATGATCTGGACATCAGCACACCCGGCGACCGGGGTTATACCATTGATAAACCTACATGACGGCACCGTGGTCAGGATCCTCCCGACCCTGGTGGGGGACACCTTCCGTCTGGGCCTGCCCTACGGCTTCATCAGACCCAGGAATGGCGGACCTCCCGTGCTCAGGTTCCCGTCCGAGTCACCCTTCTTCAAGCAGGTCTGGCGGATATACAACTCCAAGGACTACAGGTCGCGGGACAGTTGCCACAAGTTTATCATCGGAAAGAAGTATATGGTGTCCGCCTTCGAGGAGGGCAGTCACGACAGGGTCGGGATGATCGACATAGGCCTTCAGCTCGCCATGAAGATCTCGGAAAGGTTCGGGACGGGTCTAGGATCAATGGTCGACCCTGAGGACTTCGCAACCACTGACTGTATGGTCGTCAGCAGATCGAATGTTTATAATCATGGGGGGGTCATGGGCCTGCCCACCTTCGTGGGCTCTCGGTTCGAGGACCACAGCGAGTGGACCCTCGGCCCGGTTGCGGACTTCGTGCGCCTCAACCAACAAGACATCGGGTGGTACACCGACAACCTCAAAACGAGGGACACCCCCCACAGAGAGGTTATAGACCTGCTGACCGGGGGGTTGGCCACCGATGCGGTGGTGGCACTCAGGGACCAGGCTTTGGGGGCTATTATAGACTAGTTATCTCCGCCCTCTCGATCTCCTGGATGGTTGTTTTGCTGTAGTATCCGCATAGTAATATATATATAAACCATGAGCACATCAAAGCTACCCAACTCAGGCTTCAAGCAGGTCGACGATACCGAGTTCTACGCCCTCTACCACGACTTTAGGCTGGTTGAGTCAATAACCGAGTCAATAACCGCCGCGGAGGCCGTCCGGATAGCGGCGGAAATGCGCGCGAAGTACCCCCCAGGGCTCTCCAGCGTGTTCATCCACACCTTTGCCCCGGGGTCTGCCACCGGCCGGAGCTGGTCCAACGTGCTGACCACAATCACGGTGACCCCGGACCAGATGCCCGAAAGGATAGCCCGGTGCCACGACCAAGGGGAGCATGTTATGGCCCTGATGATGCACTCCAGTGGATATACCTGCCTTAAGGTCTTGAAGGGACAGGACGACTGGTGGTGGGCCCTCTACGCCGGCAAGACAACCAGGCGCTGCTTCAGGTGCGACCAGCTTTATGGGCTCCTGGCGCTCATAAACCACCTGGCCGGGGAGTGAAAAAATATAACTTAGCTTATGGACTCAACATATAACCCCGGATTCGAGGAGGTCGACGGGAACGATTACCTAGCCATCTACAGCGATGATAGGATGCTGGACTACATGACCGAGGCCGAGGTCGTGAGGATAGCGGCCGAGTTCCGCAAGGGGTGGCCATCGGCACCGAGGCACATGAACATGTTGACCGCTAGTTATTACCCCCAAAGACATCAAACCATGCACCGGATAACCCCGGAAGGTATACCTTCAATGATCGCCAGTTGCCTCAAGCACGGAGAGGAGCCGGTTTTGCTGAGGTTCGACGTGAACTACTTGTGCTACTTGGAGATAATAAAGGTACAGGACGACTGGTGGTGGGTCCTGGCCTCTACAGACGCATGGGGCCACTACAAGTGCGACCAGCTTCCTGGACTCCTGGCGCTTATATCCCGTATAGCCGGGGAATCAAAAATATAACTAACCTATGGACCCCGGATTCAGGCCCGTCCCCGAGCAGCAGTACAGGCTATTATACGGCGACCAGGGACTCCTCGAACCCATAACCGCCGCGGAGGCCGTAAGGATAGCGGCGGAGTTCCGCAAGAGGTACCCCTCGGGGCTGCCCAACTTGGCCATGTACACCGCGGTCCCGAATGCGGCAGGGCAATGGATCGGCTGGGTGACCTCCAATATGGTGACCCCGGCCCAGATCCCCGAAAGGATAACCCTGCGTCTCCACCAGGGGGAGGATCTATTTATACTGAGGATGTACTGCAGCACAACCAGTGGCTCCTTTCTCGATGTCATAAAGGGGCAGGACGACTGGTGGTGGGCCCTCTACACCGGCAACACAACCAGGCGTAGCTTCAGGTGCGACCAGCTCACGGGACTTGCGGCCCTGATAAGGCATATCCCCGACCACTGACTTCCGTGTCGGTTATAAGCAGTACCTTCGCAAAAACAGTTATGGGTAAAGTGATGATAACCAAGGTCCCGCTCAAGGGCGGGGTCATAACAATACTTGAGTACTCGGGCGCCGGGGACCCAGTGGGGGCCCTAGACCGCTGCGTCGAGCAGTACACCCAAGGACACCCGGGCCGGTGGCACCATATGGTAGACATAAACAACGCATGGCACAGGGTGGTCATCACAGACCTCGACCTTGTAGCCGAGGGCTGCGAGGACCTCGGTCCCGAGACCTTGAGGCGCTGGAGGATAAGGCACCTGTTGTCGGGCGAATAGCCGCAACCGACCAGAAAAGCCGTCGGCACCGAAGTCGCCGGCGAAAAAAAAACTAACCCCGGCGAAGCGCCTATACATTGGGTACAGACGATGGCAGGACCTGTCCTGCAGATCGCAGGACACCGGGATCCCGGAAAAAAAAAGAACGCATTTTTTTATGGTGAGCGTGGTTATACCTACCTACAACAGGTTCGATCTGGTCAAAGAGGCGATAAGGTCGGTCCAGGAACAGACATTCAGGGACCTCGAGGTTATAGTGGTCGACGACTGCTCGGACGACCCAAGGTACCGGGAGCTCGAGGGCAGGGACGACATCAGGTACTTCAGGCTGGACCGGCGGAGCGGGCTTCCGGCCGCCGGCAGGAACGTGGGGATAGCCAACGCCGCGGGCGACTGGATCGCCTTCCTGGACGACGACGACGTGTGGGAGCCCAGGAAGCTGGAGATGCAGATGGCAATGACCGGCATGTACAGCTTCGTCTGCACCGAGGCCTTCTACGAGGGCCAGCTGTACGCCAGGGGCAAGTTTATCGACGTCTGGAGGCAGAAGAACCCCGAGAACACCTTCGAGTTCACCAACGGGCTGCTCAGGAGGCACAACCTAGTGATCAACTCCTCGGTGCTCGTCAGGAAGGATATCCTGCTCCACGTCGGGATGCTGTCCGAGGAACCACACCTCAGGGGCATAGAGGACTACGACCTGTGGCTGAAGATAACCAGCATGGGCATTGACTGCCTGTTCATCCCGGTGCCGCTGCTCAGGTACAGGACAAACAACGAGAAGTTCTACCACGACGACCACGTCAGGTGACCAGGTTTTCACCAGATTAACGTACCTTTGTGGTCATTAAACCAAGGTTCATAAAAGAGTTGTGATATGGCCACAGACCAAAGATTCCGGGACAGGCCCGGTCCTTATACCATCAGGTTCGCCATAGCGAACACCGCCGCGCAGGTCCTGTTCCTTGTCGTCCTGACCCCTGCCATGTTCCTGGACCCGGACAGATTGCTACTTTGGGCTATCCTGTGGGTGGTCCTGTCGGCCTTAGTCATGTGGCTGACTATAAAGTATCCCGGGATAATCAAGAAGATCAAATAATAGATGAAAAATATCATACAATAAACAAAAATGAATAATCATTTTGCTGGAAATCTCGGTCATCTCGGATATTCTTTGGATCCGAGTTATAATAAACTGGTCGACGAGGCGAATAAACTCGTGGATCAATATAATGCAAGTGTAAGTAATTTGCCCGCAACAGAACAAATGGGATATCAACAAGAAACGTTAAATAAAATCGAAAACATCTTAAACCAGGATAAGTTGTCGAATAAGACCACCAAAAAACAGACGAATGCAACAGTTCAACAATAAACCCTTTACTTGTCGATCCAGATATTGACGACCTCCGGCCTCTTCAGCTTCTTCCTACCGGTGATATCCCTCATCTCGTCCACGCTGGTGGATGAGTTGTCGGACACCCAGTCGCGGACCCTGCCCATAAGGCGCCTTAGTCCCTCTATGCCGTCAGCCCTGAACACGGCCTCCGACTGGGCGCCTTTCGCCAACTCCGCATGGTGCCGGTCATACAAGGATGCCGCCGACATGGGCGATGCACCCCCGAACTTGGTCCTGACATGCAGGTGGTAGTAGTCGTCGTGGTACCTTAACCTCACCCACATAGTCACCGCCCTCTCCAGGCCTGCAGCCACCCTGGGCAACCTGCGGAACGAGGTCCCGAACCTGTAAACCATCCCAACTGGA
>Ga0181556_1001372_pt1 | contig 24502 bp, 31 predicted proteins | sample 011ome_14_FD_148651 | JGI IMG/M metagenome (GOLD analysis project Ga0181556, IMG submission 148651) | Coastal salt marsh microbial communities from the Groves Creek Marsh, Skidaway Island, Georgia - 011505AT metaG (spades assembly) | ecosystem: Environmental > Aquatic > Marine > Intertidal zone...
CATCAACCGCATCCACAGCGACGGTCAACAGCCGAGCCGGTCGGTCAACTCCGTGGGTTTTTCAGCCGCCCTGAATTTCGGGGCTGGTGTACCGCTGGGTGCCGGCGTGGCGGTACACGCTGGAACCGTCGCGGCGACGCGGCACACCGGGTTCGTCGGGATCGTCGTCGGCGGTTGCGGGGTGGGCGACGCTGTGCGGTGGACGCAGCGCGGCCTCGGTGATCCGCTGCGCCAGCCCGTCGACGGCGGCGTGCCCGGTGGCGCGGATGCGGCGCTGGGCTTCAGCGGCGACGTTGGTGGGCGCCCAGGTGTCCCGGCTTGCCGAGATTGTGGCGATCACCGCAGCGGCTTGAGCATCCACCCACGCCCCGGTGACATCGACGCTGCACCGCACCTGCTTGTTCGACAGGCAGTCGGTCAGCATTGCAGTGAGGTTGTCTTCACCGCCCAGGCATGCCACCGCTTCGGTACGCCACTGCTGGCGCTGCTCGTCCTGTGAGCGGAGCTCGAGCTCGTGTTTGGCCTCCCGCGTCGTCAGGTTGGCTCGACGTCAGGTTGGCTCGACGACGCAGCGCGATGGATTCGGTGGTGGCGGGTTCGCGGCCGTGATCGGTCACGAATTCTTGGGCCAGCACCTCATACTGGTCGTTGATCTCCGCACGCCGCGAGGACCACAACACGATCAACTCCGGGGCCACCCCGATGATCTCGCGGACCTCCCGTTTACCGGCGTCGGCGTCCCCGCGCTCAGCGAAACCCAACCCCAACTCCTGGCCCAGATAGGCCTCCACGCGGGTGTTGTACAACTCAGAAGCGGTCACCTTCGCCGCGTACAACGGGCGCCCGTCCAGGGAATGCCAGCGCCACACACCATCGAGGCCACAGGCGCGAACCTTGTTCGACACCACCACATGGGTGCGCAGACCAGGATCACCGGCGCGGGTATCGCGGTGGGTGAACGACGCGTAAATGAACCCCTCAGTGTCGATCTGGGCCGCGCCGTTAGCACCGACTCGGGTGTATGCCGCGGTGTCTTGGAGCATGTCCAGGGCGTCGTTGACCGCCCGGTGGTGGCAGTCCTCAATGGTCTTGGCGATCGGCAGCGGGGCCAACGCATGCAACGCCGCGACACTTTTGACCGGGACAAACATCAAGTCATACCCGGCCACCGAGGCCATCAACTTACGGCTGATGCCGGTGATGGACCCGGTCAACTCACGTTCATCACCGGGGGCGCGGCCATGTTTTTCTTCAAAGATGTCCCGGGCGATCCGGGTCTGTATCTGTGTGCGCACCGGCTCGGCGATCGTGGCGTTCTTGTGCTGGCCACCGGCGAGGTTGTGGTCGCGGTAGGCCGCCGCCAGGCGCCCCCGCCATGTGTTTTCCCCGGCATCAACTGTGAAAAGCCGACCTACCCTGGTGGCCGCCACCGCGACATTCCTCGAGGTTTGGGCCATCAGCGAACGGGTCAACGCCTCGGCGTTGGGGTGCACACCACGCCCGAACAACGCCTCCATCTGGTCCTCGGTGACCTCCGAACCCGGCTCTACCCTCCACAGCGGGCCACTCACATCGGTGGCCACGAAACACTCCTGCCCGGCAGCCAGCCCGGCTAATCCACGCCCACCCCAGCGGCCCGGGGTTTTCCGACGAACCAGGTACAGATACCCAGTCCCGGCGGCCAGCTTGTAGATATCCATCACCGTTGGCACGTTAGAAAGATTGGGCGACATTTCCCAGCGAGCTTTCCGCCCACTCCACCGCCCACCTGGCACACCAGCTCGCCACCCTGATCACAGAAGCGCTCCCGGCTTGCGGCGGCTCTTAGCGAGGATCGCGTGGATCTGCGCTTTGGCCGCAGCGATGCGTGCTTGCTGGACCGCCGTCACCGACGGGGCCGGCAACGGCGGTCGGGCCGCTGTTTCTTCCGGGCTCTCGGCGGCGTAGCCGCCGTTTTCCGGCGGCCCGGCGGGCCGCCAGTCCAGTCGCCGAAGGCGGCTGGACAAGAACGCTGCGGGCCGTTCCAGGTGATCGGGCCAGGACCAGCCGCGGGTGGCCATATCGGCGTTGAGCGCATCAGTGATGGCCCGTGCTGACCACAGGGTGGGGTCGATCCCGACCGCTGTGAGCGCATCGCAGATCGCTCCGATATGGGTGCCATCGAGTCCGTGACACCGGTTCACCAACTGCGCGGCCAGCCGTTGGGTCTCCAACGTCCGTGGCGCGGCCCGACAGGGCTGGCGCTTTCTTGCAGGACCGTCTGCGGCGCGCTCGAGCGCGCTTGGTGAGTACTTACCAACAGAAGGTAAAAGACAACTACCCGCCTTCGGCGGTAGGTCGGGATTGTGCACAACCGGTCGCGGTTGGCGGCGCGAGATCAGGTGATACACCGAGGGCCGCCGGCCTGATGCCGGGGTGCCCGGTGAGCCGTGTCCACGCTGGGCTTCTACCGCCCACTCGGCGGCCCTCAGCAGCCGCCAGGCCACCGTGACCGTGTCCGGGCTGCACCCCACCCGATCAGCGATCCTGGCCCGAGTGACGGCCACGTGGCGGCCCGTCGCGTGATCGGCATGCTCGGCCATCACCGCCGCGATCGCCAACAGTGTGGCAGCGGTGATCGATACCCGCGCCGAAGTCTTGGTAGCTGCGAACGCGGGCGAGGACGCCCACTCCCCCAAGTTGGTAAGCCAGCCCTCGCGGCTGGTCCACATCGGCGTGCCGGGCGCACACGCGCCCACACGCTCGACCCAGGAGCGCCGGGCAACAGACTGCGCAGCCCGGGTTAGACGGGGCGAAAAATCACGATTAAGGCACGCAGTGCGCGGCGCAGCTAGACCGGCCGGCAGGCATGGCTTATCGTGAGACGAGTCCACCAAGACACGTCCCTTTCAAGGGGCAACAGGTGCGGACCTGAAACCGAGCGCCAACTCGGTTTGAACCCTCAGACAAGGCCCCCGCATGGGGGCCTTCGTCATGTCAGCAGGTGCGCACCACTATGGATTTATGACCATCTGCCCAGACCTCTCCGGGCCGCGGTGCTCACATCGCCAACGGCAACCCCTCCTGCGTCTTATTGAGTTCGCGCACAAGCTCCGGGTGCCCGGTGTGCTCCGCGAGTAGGTCCGCCACGTACTGGCCCATGGGTATGCCCAGAGCGGCGGCCTCAGCCTTGACAGTCTCGTAAACAATGCGGGCTGGCCGCGTGCTGATCTGCCCTCGGTCGCCCTTGTGTGTGCTGCGCTGAGCCATAAAGCAAGACACTGCCAGCGCCCCGCCTTGTTAGCTGCTAACGACACGCCTTGGGGGTCACCCAAAAAAAACCGGGCTTACACGGGCCACGAGCCAGATACGGCCCAGTGGGCTATCATTGGCATGTCTGCGGCAATAGCTGCAGGAAGTGAGCCCGAGACCCGGCCGGACGACCGTGGCGCTCGGGCTTCGCGCATATCTGGACGGGGTTTAGACCGTCTGCACCGTGATGACCGGTCGAATGTGAGACCGCCAGTGCCCGCCTTTCGCCCAGCACCAGGCGAAGGCGTCTGGGATTCCGAGTAGCTGTTCGGTGGCGGCCCTCCGGTGTTCGTAGCGCATTGTGGTCTCGTGGCCCGCAGCCCGGACAGTGCGGTAGAGCAGCCGCCGATCGGATTGCACGAGTGTCTCGTCCAGGTCTAGGACGATCAAGGTCTCGGCATCGCTGGCGGCCAGGTCGTCCACCAGCGCGGCCAGACAGGCGGCCCGCGCACGCACCTGAGTGCGGTATCTGCGGCCCGCGTCATAGACCGTCGCCCGAAGGTCTGCGGCTGCCAGTGTTTTTGCGATGGTCTCTTTCCGACCGTCTGCCTCGTCCTTCATATGGAGGTGGTGCTGGCCCGGCTTGAGGAGATCGTGAACGACAGCGCGAGCCGAAGTGAGATCCTCCCCATGGACGACTGCCGCCACCATCAAGTAGTCACGGTGTTTGGTCTCGTCGACGTAGACGTGGCGAGCGGTCACGACACGCTCCGACCGTCGGATAATCCGCGGGCGTGCGAGCGATTGAACATCTCGATACGTAGACCTACCTGCATGCGGGAGACGTTAGCGAGCAGGGGTGCACGGGCCGTGATCAGCGCGTATTCCCGACGATGTGCCGGGTTTCACCCCACCTGAATATTTGTTGGGCTCCTTTAGGTGCGACAAAGCTAGCTAGCTAGCTAGCTAGCTTTATCGTTGCTAAGCCAGGCGCGCAGATGTCCTGTTAATAGGTCTTGCATGGTGCGGCCTTCCAGCGCCAGGCGGGCTTTGACCTGGCGCACCAGCTCAACATCTGCGCGGAAGTTGACCTGCTGGGTTACTACGGCCGGTGGTGCGACCGCAGCGGGGGGTGCGTCACGGGCCTCGCGCGGTATGGCGGGATGGCTGCGCTTTGCCCGATCGCTCAGCGTGCTTGGTCGGCCTTCCGGTCGCGCGCTCATCGGGTGCGCTCCCCCACTGCGGCGAGGACCGCGCGCAATTTATCGACGTACATCTCATGCAAGACGGCAGCTTTCGGGTCGGGCCACTGATCGAGGCCCACGCCGGCCTCCTGCGCTTCAGCGATCCACGTCAGGCGATGTATCGGCGGATCGAGCACCGCGATCCCCAGCGCCGAGGCGGCACTGCGAATATCTGCACACCAGCGGTCCATGCGCCGGGTGTATGTGTAGCCGTTGATGATCGTCCCGGCGACCACGAGGGCGGGGTTGGTGTACTCGCGCACGATGTCGATGGTGTCCAGCAGGCGGTCCAACCCGTTAAGGGCGTACTGCCCGGGGTCGGTGACGATCACCAGCGCATCAGCGGCTGATAGCGCGTTGATAGTGAGCTGATCGAGACTCGGCGGACAATCTAATACCACCAGGTCATAGCGTGCGGCCACGCTCGCCAGGGCGCGGCGCAGCCGGAGCTCCCGGCCAGCCTTCTGAATGACGAGGGTCTGCTGCGCGTCAGCGAGATCCTCGCCGCCGGCAGGCACCACATCGACCCCCTCCCACTCCGAGGCGACGATCGCCGCGTCGAGGCGGTCACCGCTGCCCAGCACGGTCGCCAATGAGTGCTCTAAACCAGCACCCTGATACTCGGGCGCCAGCGTCGCCGTGAGGTTCGCCTGCGCGTCCGCGTCGACCGCCAGCACTCGCAATCCCTCCCCCGCGGCCGCCCGGACCAGATTCGCCGTGGTCAGCGTCTTCCCGACGCCACCCTTCTGGTTGGCTACCGCCACCGTCATCCCCATACCTCGCACCCTTTCTTCCTCGCAAGCTGTTAAAACCCAGCTTGCGAGGAAGCTATACACCACGCAACCTGTGCTGCGATATCGTTATCAACCCGGTTTGCTAGTAAGCAATGATCCTAGCTAGCTAGCTTGCAGTTTCTTCTTTCCGCGTCCCGAAAACGAAGGTTTTCGGGACAGCGGGGCGCGGCCCGGGAGCCGACCCGCCAACAGCAAACGGGGGAGAGGTTGGTGGCCCGCCGGTCCCATGTTCCTGCACTGCGCGGGGGAGTAGGATTAAATCCTACTTATGTGAGGAGTCGAGTGTGCGAACCACCCGCCAGCTGAGCATCACGCTTCCGAACGATATGGCTGATGCCCTGCGCAACAGAGTTTCCGTCGGCGACTACGCCAGTGAGAGCGAGGTGATCCGGGAAGGTCTGCGGGCGTTGTTCGCCCGCGATCGAGCGGTTGAAGCCTGGCTTCAGACAGAGGTGGCCGCGGCCTATGACGCCGCAGTCGCAGATCCCACGCGCACAGTTTCTGCACAAGCGGTACGGGATCGCCTGGCCGCGGAGCAGGCGGGAAGCGGGTGACGTTCAGTGTCGTCTTCACTCCAGAGGCCGAGGAACAACTGGTCGATCTCTATCGCTATATCGCAGCGGCCGGATCTCCGGAATCCGCAGCGCGGTATACCGATTCGATCATGGCGTTCTGCGAGGAGTTGGCGACGTTCCCGTATCGAGGCAAAGCGCGCGACGACATCGGGTCAGGGCTTCGGGTAATCGGCTACAAGCGACGATTGGTCGTTGCGTTCGCCGTTATCAGCGAGTGCGTGTTGATCGTTGGCGTCTTCTATGGCGGCCGAGATTACGAGGCGGTTCTGACTGAGCCCGAGGTTGCTCCGGAGTAGTCGCTACGGCGACGGCCGCCGATCTCGGCGTTTTCCGGTAGTAATCGCCCGAAAAACCAACGGATACGGGGTAGTCCCCGGTTTATCGATCTGTCCGGGGTTGGATCGGAAACGATCGTTCGCGAGACCCTCCGCGCTGATCAACATTTTCGCAGGTCGGTCATGTAAAGGTTGCTGTGTCCGGCGGCAACGTCACCCTGTCGGGGGTTCGCGATACATTCCAGTGCGTGAGGATTGGCTACGGCACGAAGTCTGGATCGCCGAAAAACTCGACCACGTCGACCACACCGCGGCCTGACTACATCCCCCGACGCATACGAGCTGCTGGCGCGGCCTCAAGGGATTCAGTGCGGTTGTCGTGGTGAGACGCGCTCCCACCAGTTGATAGCTTCACCATCGGTGGTCCTCTGATCGAGGATGGCAGCGATCATCTCAAGATGTGTTCCACCGCCGGACCAGCAGAATTTCCACAGCTCACGAGCTGCCCGATGGTAGTGGTGGATCGTTTCGTCGACGGTGTAGGCGTCGACCTCGCCGGTGCGGTAGCGGTCGATCGCCATCGCAACATGTTCGATGAGTTCACCCAGCTGCGCTTCGTGATAGTCGGAAACCGCTTTCCTGGCAGCTTGGCGCTCAGCCTTGGTTCCCACAACGAGACGGTACCCACCGTCCGCGGCGTCTCCTGCCACGTCCACCCGGCCGGTATGGTTCTGCGGAATGTTGGTCAGCGACCTGAACCATTTCCTGGACTTGTCTGACGGCGCCCCTGCTCCCGCGTGGCGGTTAGCGCAGCACTTCGGCAACATCGTGCGGGCAGCCACCGCCGGCGATGAGCGCGTCGGTGATTGGTGGACCAGCGCGCTGCCGTGTCGGCGGCGACCGGGCCGCCGACCCTGTCCAGGGCGGATCACCATCGTGCGGCAACAACCGCCAGCACCGATTCAGTGGCGGTGCAACGTGTGCGCCGACGAGGGAGTCATCAGCAACTGGGAAGGCTCGCCCTATGACCTGCGACGACGACGCCTCACCGCGGTGGGGACGGTTAACGAAATCAACATCACCGATGAGGTGGCCACCGCGCTGCGCGAGCTAATGTTGCTCGACCCCGACTGTGAACGGCTGGTGTTCAGCATGCACGCCCACCACGGCGGCGCCGTCCTGCACGCCAGCGAAGGCGACCTTGAAGAACTGATCGGCGGCGTGGCCGCCGAAGCCAACCACGAAACCAATCGACGCCGCCAGCGTCGCCTCGATTCCGCGTTCGACGCACTCAACGCCGCAGCCCAAACCCTCACCGGCAGGTGACGCTGTGGCCTTGCTAGACCTTGATGTCGCGCGAGTGCAGCGGTGGTGTGCAGCACGGGTGCCTGAGCATGCACGCCATCAAGTACGCGTCGAATGCGCCATAGCCCCAAGACATCTCACGCTCATTGAGCGCCGAGCACCCTGGCGTGAGGACTTCGGTCCAGAATGGAGCAGCGTCCCGATCGCACGTCTGCGTTACACCGCGGCCACCAAGTCGTGGACGTTGTACTGGCGCGACCGCAACCTACGCTTCCACCTCTATGACTTGGTTACGCCCTCGCCACATGTCGAGGACCTGCTCGCCGAGATCGACCGCGACTCCACTGGGATCTTCTGGGGCTAACCCAACCCGGCATCCGCCCGTTACTGCGGTGCAGCAGGGGGCGGGGAAGCCAAGTAGCGGTATGCCGTTGCCCGACTAATCCCGAAGGCAGAGGCCAATTCTCGGACAGGCTCACCGGTAGCAGCCAGGCGATGCAACAGCTGTTGACGATCGGCACTGAGCTTGTGCGGCTTGGTGGCTGGCAGGCTTCGCGACCGCCGGGATTCCCGCGATGCGGCACGCCGTTCCCGGCCGAGTTCAAGTTCCAGTTCAGCCAACGTCGCCATAATCGCAGCCACGGCCCGGCCGGTAGGGGTGGCGGTGTCGATGCCTTCGCGTAAGGCGCGCAACAAGATTCGCCGCTCACCGAGTTCGGCGATGGTACGGGTGACTTCAGCGACCGACCGGCCGAGTCGGTCGATCGCGGTGACTACCACGGTGTCACCAGGGCGGGCGTAATCGAGTAGCGCAGCCAAACCAGGACGTTCCACCTTGGCTGACCCGGAGAGTTTGTCGGTGTAGATCCGCTCGGCGTCGACCCCGGCGGCAGTGAGCGCGGCCAGTTGCGCGTCGAGGTCTTGGCCGGTGGTACTGACCCGTGCATAACCCAGGATCGTCGCCATACCGGCGACTGTCTCATTGCCCACCGACATCAAGGATCTGAGACACGCCGTGTGAGACAAGAAACGAGACACCGCGACCTGGGCCGATAGACCGGGGGAGTAGGCCCTGTTGGGGTGTCTCGTTTCTTTAGAAATGAGAAAGCCGTCGTGACTTTATTTATCCGACCCTGCAAATGTCGGGAGGTAGTCCTACCGTGGGAGTCATGGACGGGCATGCAGAACCGCCGCAACCGGGTTCTACCGAGCACTGGGCCCTTTGGCTAGAGAAATACGGCGACGACTACGCAACAGACAACGAACGGCGAGGTGCCTACCAGGATTTCCGAACCAACCTCACCACCGTCCAAGACGTCTTTTCACAGCCTGACCACCTGCGCGCCGCTGGATACCTCGCCGCCCATGAACGTGTCGCCGACGGTGACACTGAGAGCCCCGACGACGCCGAGCTGTGGATACCGGCTAATCTCAGCGGCCCAGGGCGGGCGGATTGGCTCGAAGGCTTCCGCTCGCACTTCGAACCGAGCTCATGATGAACTCCAGCGCCGTCATTCGAAGCGGTTGTTGCGACAAGATGGACCTCATTCCTCTAGAAGAGAGACAGTTGCCCGGGGTGGGGTTTCATTGTCGGTGCAGCGTTTTAGGGGCTCGAAGTCTTATGAGTGAGCCGATAGCTATAGCTAGGGAGGCTAGACAAAGTGGGATTAAAGCGAGATGAGCTTTACTTAGCGACCGAACAGCTCACCGACAGTGGGTGTTGAAGCGAAGTTTCAGTACATCCTCGATCTGCAGGGGCAGCATAATCAACGTCGATACTTCCGATCCGAAATTGGTTGCCGATCTTGTTCGGGTTGTAAACGAACATGGCGTAATCCTCGGCGACATGATTCGTTTCCTTCGCGTGTTGAGCGTTACCGTTGGCGATCTACTTGAAGAGGACTCCTAAGCGGCAGCCCGACGCCGGGCTGGAGGAGGTGTCGCGGTTTTGGAACAGCGACCGTCCGTCAGGGGCCTCACCGCGAGAGGGGATCTTGATCGCCATCGTTTCTCTAGAAACGAGACGAATAGATAGATTGCCGCCCGCTACAACTCACAGTCGCCAGGCGCCGAAGATCACGGCCTGGCGTCTGCGTTGATCTGTCTACTTTGGTGAGGAATCGCGGGCCGCGACTGACTGGCCTCCGGGGCGCACGCGTCGATGCGCCGTCAGGAAGTCATCGACGATGCGTTCGCAGTGGTGCCGGCTCATGGTGTGGAGTCCGGTCATGCGTGCGAACGCGAGCGGTCCGACGAGTTGGCACATAGCGAGTTCGACGTCGAAGTCGTCCAGCTCGTCGCGCGCTTGGGGGCTCTGAAGGACAGCGTCGAACGGCTGTCGGTATTGGTCGACCACCCTTGTTCGTAGCGATTGTGTATGCCCCGCGTCGTCACTATTGCTCGATGTGGGCCCCAGGGAGACCCAGGCCAGGGTGGTGAGGTGAAGGGGCGCCTCGGCGAACAAGGTTGCCTGACGTGTGAGTAGTTCGATCAGCTGCTCTCGCAGGGGTACTGAGCTCGGAAGCGGTGGGGTGACCTGGGGCAGGAGTCGCTCGAAGGTGGCGGCGAGAAGGTGGGAGGAACTGGTGAAATGGCGGTAGAGGGTAGTTCGTGCGACCTTCGAGGCCTTGGTGACCGCTTCGATCGTGACCGCTTCGACTCCGCCGGTACTGAGCAGATGAGCGGCAGCATCCAGCAGTCGGGTCCGTGACCGCGCCCGACGCGGATCGGCGTCGTCGCCGTCGGGCAACATATCTTCGCTCAACGCCGTTTCCGTCGCCGGGATTGTCTGGTCATTCCGACTCGCATCACGTTATGGTACCAACGGTAGCGTAGCGATACTGTGCATCCCCTAGTCGTGGCTGAACGTGACAGGTGCCACCGTTCTGACAGCCCTACGCACGCGAAGGCTGCGAAATTGCCGATGTCGACAACCGAATCAATCAGGCACGATTGCCTCGCCGGGACACTCAGCCGACGCGAGATCATCCTTGACTGCACCGCGACGATCGCCATGAGCGGTGAGTATGACGCCGTGCAGATGCGCGCCATTGCTGATCGTGCGGGCATGGCAGTCGGCACCCTTTATCGCTACATTCCGTCGAAGCCGCACGTGCTGATCGCCGTCCTTGCGCGTGAGTTCGAACGTCTCTCGGCGCTGAACGAGATTGGTCCGTCACAGCGGGATCGCCGCGCCTGCGGGTGCAGCAGTTGAACACCCGCCTATGCCAGGAGTGGCGCGCTCGGCCTGCGCTGACCGAGGCCGTGACCCGCGCATTCGTCTTCACCGATGGCAGCGCGAGCGTCGAGGTGGACCGCGCGGCGGGGGGTCATCGAGCACCTGATTGAGCTGGCGATCGCCCGGCGAGGAGCTCGAACCCGACACAACACCGAGTCGCCGCCCTGTCAGCGATATCTGGCTGGCCAGCCTAATCGCGTGGGTCCGGCATGGCGCTTCCGCCGAGAATGTCGCCATCCGACTGGAGCGCAGCATCGCGTTGATCGTCAGCGACGAGAACTAGCCCCACGTCCAGATCCCGCATCTAACGCTACTGTTAGTAGCGCACCGACACTGATAGTATCGGTGCGAAATGGATCGATGGAGAGAGGTCCCATGATCACTCAGTGGATCGAAGCCTGCGAGGTCCAGCGCGTCAGCTTGGACGGCGGTCTGGTACTCAACCTGGAGGACCACAACGAGTTAGTCATTACGCGACCACTGCGGTTGTCCATCCCCGCGTTGGAGGCGCATCCAGCCGAAGATCTGATCGTCGATCCGGATGACGTGCCGGACTATCAGCGTCCGTTGCTGAATTTTGCCGGGAGCGTCTGCACGCGCGCCAGCTGCGACGACGACGGAACTCTGCATGTCGAGTTCTCCAATAACTACCGCATTACGGTGGCTGCTGATGAGCGCTTCACGGCGTGGGAGTTGTACGGCAAGCGTCACGGCTACATGGCCTGCCTACCCGGTGGCCGGGTCAGCGTCGTCCGCCATGATCTGCCCGAGGACGACTGGGTTTCCGAGCGCCCCGCGGTGCGCCCTTGAGCATCGACGGCAACGAAGCGGACGCGCACGACGACGCCGCCACTCGGTTGCGTGAACGCACCGTATCGGCTGCCAAGACCTCCGGTGAGTACAGCGAACGTCTCGGCGCTTTGGCCCGTTTTACGGTGCGGCACAAAGCGATAGTGATCGGCGCCTGGGTCGGACTGGCGGTGATTCTGGCCCTGCTGTTCCCGCAACTGGAAACGGTGGTCCAGAAACAATCCGTCCAGCTGATCCCACGCGACGTGGCGTCCTTTCAAACCCTCGACCGAATGAGCGAGGCATTCGGAGAGCAGGGCTCTAAGACCATGCTCTTCGTCGCGATGGAGGATCCGGCGGGCCTGACACCCTCGGCGCGAACACAGTACGCGAATCTGGTGTCGCGGCTGCGCGCCGAGACCACGCATGTCCTGCTGGTTCAGGACCTGCTGGCCGATCCGGTCACCGCCACTCAGGCGCTCAGCCAGGACGGAAAGGCCTGGTATCTGCCGGTTGGGGTCGCCGGCACGCTCGGTGACCCGGCCGCGGCCGAGTCGGTCACCGCGGTCCGCGCCATCGTCGCCGACGCATTCGACGGATCATCGACGACGGCGCGCGTGACCGGGCCACCGTCGACGTTCAGCGACCAGATCGCCGAGGCCGAACACGATCTGCTGTTCATCTCCATCGCCACGGCGGGGTTGATCGCGCTAATCCTGCTCATCGTCTACCGGTCGGTGTTCACCGCGCTGTTGCCCCTGAGGGGGACCCAGTTAATGGTCCAGTCGCTATGCAATTTGGGGTTGGTGGGTCGTGGTCCACTGTAGAGCGAACTCGGTTGGGGTGAGCTCACCGTGGGCGCTGTGGGGCCTGTTGGCGTTGTAGTCGCGACGCCAGTCCTCGATGATGACCCTGGCCTCCAGGAGCGAGTCGAAGCGCCAGCCGTTGAGTAGCTCGTCGCGCAGTCGGCCGTTGAACGATTCGATCCAGGCGTTCTGCCATGGTGAGCCGGGGTCGATGAATAGCGAAGCGGCGCTGTTGAATCGGCACCAGTCGTTGACGGCGCGGGCGACGAATTCCGGGCCGTTGTCGAACCGTACGTAGGCCGGCGGTCCGTACTGCAGGGCCAGGTTGTCCATGACGGCGACGACGCCGTCGGCGTCGATTGCGCGATCGACCTCGATGGCCAGTGCTTCGCGGGTGAACTCGTCGATGACGTTGAGCATCTTCAAGGTGCGCCCATCGGCGGTGGTGTCGAACTGGAAGTCCATCGCCCAGATCACGTTCGGGCGGATCGGGGACATCGCCCCGAGGACGACACCGATCCCGGTCAGCCGCTTCTTGCGGCGGCGCTGCGGGACTCGCAGGCCTTCCTCGCGCCATAGCCGGCGGATGCGCTTGTTGTTGGCCGTCCAGCCCGCCCGCCGGGCCATCTTGGCAGCGCGGCGCCAGCCCCAGCGGGGCCGGTCGGTGGAGAACTTGCGCAGCCAGGCCCGCAGCTCGGTCTCCTCGGTGCTCATCGGCGGCGGAGCCAGGCGCATCGTGGAACGGTGCAGGCCCACCACGGTGCAGGCGCGGCGCTCAGAGACCCCGAACCGCTTCCGCAGGGCCTTGACGGCGCTGCGCTTGCGGTTCGGGGTTAGAAGTTTCCCGCCGAGATCTCCTTGAGCATGTCGATGTCCAGGGCCTGGTTGGCGACCAACTTCTTGAGCCGGGCGTTCTCGGCCTCAAGCTCTTTGAGCCGTTTGGCGTCGCTGGCCTTCATGCCGCCGTACTGGGCCAGCCAGCGATGCCAGGTCGACTCGGCGATCTCCAGGTGCCGACACACCGCGTCCAGTTCCTGACCCGAGGCCAGGAGTTTATTGCCCTCGGCCAGCTTGCGGATGATCTGATCCGGCGAGTGGCGCCGGCGCTTCTTCGATGCCATGTCGTTGCCGATTCTTCCTGCCCGAACATCCGGGCAACAGAGTCGCACAACAACTGGACCACTACGAGGGGCTCACCTCACCCCTACTGGTGATCGGTATCAGTCTGGCTGTGGGGCGGGGGGTGCTGTCCGCGCTGGGCGAGTTAGGTATGCCGGTCTCGCAGTTCACCGTGGCCTTCATGACGGCGATCCTGCTGGGTGCCGGCACCGATTACACCGTCTTCCTCATCAGTCGCTACCACGAACAGCGCCGGGCACAGGTCGCCCCCGATCAGGCGGTGGAACACGCCACCGCCAGCATTGGTCGCGTCATCCTGGCTTCGGCCGCCACCGTCGCGTTGGCGTTTGCCGCCATGGTGTTCGCCAACTTGAGCGTGTTCGCCGGGATGGGGCCGGCCTGCGCGGTAGCCGTCCTGGTCGGGTTCGTCGCCACCGTCACGTTGTTGCCGCCGGTGCTGTCGCTCGCCGCGAAACACGGCATCGGCGAACCCAAGTCCGACCGCACCCGGCGGTATTGGAACTCGGTGGCCGTGGCGGTGGTACGAAAACCGGTGCCACTGCTGCTCGTCAGCCTGGCCATCCTGCTGGCACTCTCAGCGGTCGCCACGACGATGACGTTGAGCTACGACGACCGCAAAGGACAACCCGACACCACCGCCAGCAACGAGGGATATCACCTGTTGGACCGGCACTTCCGCAAGGACATCGTCATCGCCGAATTCCTCGTCGTGGAGTCCCCCACCGACATGCGCACCGGCAAGGGACTGGCCGACCTCGACGAGATGGCCTCGCGCATCGCCCAGATCCCCGGCGTGACCAAGGTCTCCGGGGTAACCCGCCCCGCCGGCGCACGCCTAGAGCAGGCTCAGTTGGGTTGGCAGAACGGACAAATCGGCGACAAGATGGTTGGTCGACGTGGTGACGGCGTGATCGGCATGGTGGCGCAGTGGTCGTCGCGGTGATGGCTGATCGCGGGCATGACGACGCCGGCCCCTGGGTGAGATTCAGGGGCTTGTTACCGGTCAGCCGGGGGCGGCCCAGGAGTCGGCCGCGGGTGCAGAGCCCGATCAGCGTCGGTCGATGGGGCGATCTGGCATCCGTGCTCCGCGGCTGAACGGGCTATGACGTCAGCCGGCCGGGTCCCAGCCCCGCATGGCGGCCTGCATCCGGTCGTCATCGAGTGCCGCGACCGCGAGGGACTTCTGATCCGGGCGGTGCCGCATGCCTTCGAGCAGTAGCGCCACGTAGCGGCGCCACAGTTCGGGGTCGACGTGGCCGGCCCACTCGCTGACGGTGCCGGCCAACAGACCGATGATGGGAGTGTCGGTGTGCTCGATATCGGCCCGTAGGTAGCCGTCGTTGCGCGCCCGTTCGACCAATTTGCTGACCAGTGGGACCAGATCCTTGCGGGCGCATTCGACCCGATCTCCGCCGTAGGCCTTGCTGTAGACCATCTCGCGCAGCCCACGGTCGGTCGCGGTCAGCTCACACTGGCGTTCCATGAACCACACGAACCCGTCCCACGAATTATCTTGTTGCAGGGCGCTTTCGGCCAGGCAAACGACTTCGGCGATGCCCTCCTCAAAGATCGCGTCGATGAGCTTCTCCTTGGTCGCGAAGCGCCGGTAGACGGTCCCGACGCCGACGCCGGCGTGATGAGCGACATCGTTGAGGGTGGCCTCCATGCCCCTGGTGGCGAACAGCTCGCGGGCCGCAGTGAGCACGCGCTGTCTGTTGCGCTCGGCATCCTTACGCAGGCCACGGCATGGCTTGTCAATCACGGAGCCCAGTTTAGTGATATCCCTTACCGAAACGCTATAAACGGATTGACTCTATCCGATTATAGGTTTAGATTCCAAGATCAGATCGTATGCCGCCGGTCGCTCGCGGCGTCCCTTAGCGAAAGGCAAGACTATGCCTGCAGTTTTCGTGCGCCCTTTTGCGGCCGCGAAACCCTTGTCCGACAACGGTGGTCGTGTGCGATGACCCTCGTCAAGCGGGTCTGGTTGCCCGTCCTGGTGGTGTTCGCCATCGGGATGGGCATGGTGGCCGTGTCGAATCTGCGATCGGTATTCGGGTCGGACGGAGCCATCGTGACCCCGATAGACGCCGATACCGCCGAGAACTTCAATCCCAAGATCGTCAAGTACGAGATCTTCGGAACGGGCTCCTACGCCTCCATCAACTACGCCGACCTGGACGGCAAACCGCAACGCACGGGCGAGGTCACCCTGCCCTGGACGCTCACCCTGGAAACGACCTTGCCGTCGGTCATGCCGAACATCATGGCCCAGGGCGACGGTTCATCCATCACTTGCCGCGTCACCGTTGATGACGAGGTGGAAGACGAAAGGACGGCCGGCGGCATGAACGCCGCCACCTACTGCCTGGTGAAGGCCGCATGACCACTCTGTTCTCGGACGACGCGCCCACCGATGCCATGCCGCCGGCGCGGCACGCGGCCCGTCCGAAGCTACCCCGTTTCATCCGAGCCTTCGCCGTGCCGATCGTGCTGGCTTGGGTCGTTATCGTGGCGCTGCTCAACACGGTGGTCCCGCAGCTCGAAGAGGTCGGCAAGCTCCGCGCCGTCTCGATGAGCCCCAACGACGCGCCGGCACTGATAGCCACCAAGCGTGTCGGTCAGAAGTTTGAGGAGTACGACACCTCCAGTTCGGTGATGATCGTCTTAGAGGGCGACGAGGCGTTGGGCCCGGACGCGCACGCGTTCTATGACGAGGTGGTCCGAAAACTCAACGCGGACGATATTCATGTGCAGCATGTGCAGGACTTCTGGGGTGATACGCTGACCGCGGCCGGTGCGCAGAGCATCGACGGCAAGGCCGCCTATGTGCAGGTCTACATTGCCGGTGATGAGGGCGAGGCGCTGGCCAACGCGTCGGTGCAGGCCGTGCGTGACACTGTCGAAGGCACCCAGGCGCCGTCGGGGGTGAAGGCCTACGTCACCGGGCCCGCGGCACTGACCAGCGACCAGAACGTAGTCGGCGGCGCCAGCATGAAAACGATTGAGTTCGTGACGATCGCCATCATCATTGCGATGCTGCTGATCATCTACCGATCGTTCGTCACGATGCTCATCACAATGGTGATGGTGTTCGTCGGGCTGATGTCAGCCCGTGGCGTCGTGTCCTTCCTAGGCTATTACCAGGTTTTCGGGCTGACCACCTTCGCCACCAGCATGTTGGTGACGCTCGCAATCGCCGCAGCGACCGACTATGCGATCTTCCTGATCGGGCGTTATCAGGAGGCCCGGCGTTCAGGCATGGACAAGGAATCCGCCTACTACGATATGTTCCACGGCACCGCGCACGTGGTGCTCGCCTCGGGTTTAACGATTGCCGGTGCCACCGCCTGCCTGCATTTCACCCGGTTGCCGTACTTCCAGAGCATGGGCTTCCCACTGGCGATCGGCATGACGATCGTGGTCGCGGCCGCGCTCACGCTCGGGCCTGCGCTGATCTCGATCGTCACGCGGTTCGGAAAGGTGCTGGAGCCCAAGGGTAATGGACGTGCCCGCGGCTGGCGCAGACTAGGCGCGGCAACGGTCCGGTGGCCGGGCGCGGTGCTGGTGATGGGGATCGTGCTGAGCATGGTGGGGCTGCTGGCGCTGCCCGGCTACCACACCATCTACAACGACCGCATATACCTGCCCAGTGACGTGCCCGCCAACGTCGGTTACGCCGCATCGGACCGGCACTTCTCCGATGCCAAGATGAACCCCGACCTGGTGATGGTCGAGTCAGATCACGACATGCGTAATCCGGCTGACTTCCTGGTGATCGACAAGATCGCCAAGGCGCTGACGCGCGTACACGGAATCGCCTCGGTCACCACGATTACGCGCCCGGATGGCAAACCCGTCAAGCACGCCTCGCTGGCGTACATGGTGAGCCAAGGCGGCGTTGCGCAGATCATGAACAACGATTTTCAGCAGAAGGTTCTGGACAACACGCTGCAGCAGGCAGACGAGATGCAGGTGACCATCGACTCGATGGAGAAGATGCATGGCATCACGTTGGAGCTGGCTGCTGTCACCGGGCGGATGTCGGACAAGATGAATGACACCTCCGCACACCTGAACGATGTGCGGGATCATCTGGCCGATTTCGACGATCAGTTCCGTCCGCTCCGGAATTACTTCTACTGGGAGCCGCACTGCTTCAACATCCCGATGTGCTGGGCGCTTCGGTCGGTATTCGACAGCCTCGACGGCATCAACACGATGTCGGACGATTTCAGCGAACTCGTCCCAGATATCGAGCGGATGGCCGAATTGACGCCGCAGATGGCGGCCCTGATGCCGGCGATGATCCAGACGATGAAGAACCAGAAGCAGATCATGCTGAACCAGTACCAGGCGCAGAAGATGCAACAGGACCAGAACATGGCGATGCAAGAGGACGGCACCGCGATGGGTGAAGCGTTCGACGCTGCTCGCAATGACGACACCTTCTATCTGCCGCCGGAAGCCTTTGAAACCGCCGATTTCCAGCGCGGTATGAAACTCATGATGTCGCCGGACGGAAAAGCAGTACGATTCACCGTTTTCCACCAGGGCGATCCACTGACCGAGGACGGCACGGCGCGTATCGATCCGTTGCGTATCGCGGCGTCCGACGCCATCAAGGGCACCCCACTGGAGGGATCCACCGTCTATGTCGGCGGTAGTGCTGCGATGTACAAGGACATGCAGCAGGGCGCCGACTACGACCTGCTCATCGCCGCGATCGCGTCGCTGATCCTGATCTTCCTGATCATGGTGATCCTGACCCGGGCCATTGCTGCGGCCGCCGTCATCGTCGGAACCGTGGTGCTCAGTCTCGGTACATCCTTCGGACTTTCGGTTCTGTTGTGGCAGCACGTCGTCGGGATTCCACTGGGCTGGATGGTGCTACCGATGTCGGTCATCGTGCTGCTCGCTGTGGGCGCGGACTACAACCTGCTGCTGGTGTCGCGGATGAAGGAAGAGATTGGTGCCGGCATCAACACCGGGATCATCCGGTCCATGGCCGGCACCGGATCCGTGGTCACCGCAGCCGGCTTCGTGTTCGCCTTCACCATGCTCGGCATGCTGGTCAGCGACATGATCGTGATCGGGCAGGTGGGCTCGACCATTGGGCTGGGCCTGCTGTTCGACACGCTGGTCGTGCGGTCGCTGATGACACCGTCGATCGCGGCGCTCATGGGCAAATGGTTCTGGTGGCCGCTGCTCGTGCGGCCGCGTCCGAAGCCGCAGCCGTGGCCCAAGGTTGTCCAGGAGGTGTCGGCATGAGACGACGGATCATCACCGGTGTGGCAACGGCCCTGATGGCTATGCCACTTGTGCTGGCGCCCAATGCTTCAGCGGACCGGGACACCGATTTCGCCACCGAGTTGCACGGGTTCGGCATCTACGGCCAGCGCGATTACAACGCCTGGCTGGCGAAGATCACGTGCAAGCGGCTGACGACCGGAGTGGATGCCGATGCCGGCGAGTCGGCGGTCTCCCTGTCGGACAACCTGGCACGCACATCGAGCACAGAACAGGTTTGGCAGTTCCTGGGGACCGGGCTGCGCATGTACTGCCCGGAGCATCTCGGCAAGCTCACCACACTGTCGGCCGAACAACCGGAGGTGCCATGATCATGCACGGCTTTCGATGGATGATGCGGGCGCTGCTGCTGATCGTCACGGCATCGACCGCGGCGGCATTGCTCGCGTCGCCGCAGGCGCTCGCTGATGCCACCGATGAGTATCCGATCCCGAGCAAGCAGATCGAGACACTCTGCGACGCAGAGCAGTATCTGGCGGCGGCGCGGGACACCAGTCCGATCTACTACGAGCGGTACATGCTCGACAAGAGCAACCGTCCGCCCGATGTGCAGCAGATGGCCGAGGACCGTATCCACTGGTTCTACTCACTGGACGCTGCGGGGCGCCGCCAGTACTCGGAGAACACGGCCACCAACATCTACTACGAGCAGGTGGCCACCCGGTGGGGGAACTGGGCGAAGGTGTTCTTCAACAACAAGGGTGTGGTGGCCAAGGCGGCCGCGGTCTGCACGAACTATCCGCGGGGTGACCTGTCGGTGTGGGATTGGCCCGTCGCGCGCTGAAGCTGTGCGCGCCAGCGCCTAGCCTCGATTTTGCATCGAGCTGATGTGGAGTCGTTCTGCCGCTGAATTGTGTGGCCGGGTGGTCATTTTCGTGGTGGTGGCGTGCTGGCTGGTCCCGTGTCGCCGGGTGGGGCGGGCGTTCCCAGTGCCGGTGGGGTCGTTCATCGTCGGCGGTCAGATGGGCCGGGGTTCTATCCGAAGGCGGTGCGCAGGTGTTGCCAGGCCGGTCGCAATCGCTGATGCCCACCGCCAGGTGGCGTCGATACGTAGCCGTCGTTGGCGGGCGCCGCAGGTGATGCGGGCGGCGACATGCAGAACTCGGTAGCGGAAGGTGTTGATCTCGGCGCGGGCCAGGCCGGGGTGGGTGCGGAAACCGATGAGGCGGGCCCAGGTGACCAGGTCAGAGGCGGCCAACACGATTTCCAGCCAGGCGGCGTTGGCCCAGAAACGGTGACACGTTATCTCTAGCTGAATTGGGACTGTTTGCGACGTAGGTGACGTGCACTGGAAATCCCCGGGATCGCGTTGTGGACGGGATTACCTTTCCGTTGTCCAACACGCAACGGGAGGTAGCGATGAGGGTGCAGCGGGTGCTGATGCCGGGTACGGGGTTCGAGTCGTGGACTGTGCTCGGTGAGGACCTGATACCGGTAGAGTCGGTCGAGCGGTTCCTGTCGTATCTGGCGTCCATCGAAAAGTCGCCGAACACGATCAAGGCCTATGCCCATGATTTGAAGGACTGGTTGACCTACCTGGACCAGCAGGGCGTCGACTGGCGGGCAGCCAGGCTCGAGAAGCTGATCGCCGTCGTGCGACCCGAGTTTCGCATCGAGGTCCACCTTGTTGATCCTGATGACCCGGTGCTGGGTCGTCGGCAGTGCGCGGTGACCCAGTGTGACCGACCTGTGTCGGAGAACACGCTGTGCTCGGGCCACGCTCGACGGTGGCGCGACCGCGACCGGCCCGGCGATCGCAGTGTTCCTCGCCGACCCCGGTCCGGTGTTGAACGGCCGCCGGGATTAGAGCGTCTGCACTGTGAGCAGATGCCGATACCACGCGGCGGCGCGGTAGAGCACACACAGATCGGCCGGCCCGTCATCGGGCAGTGATCCGTTGATGTCGCTGCGCCGCAGAAACCCGGCACCGGTATCGGTTGGGGTGGCGTCGATGGTGGTCCCCCACAACCGCACCGGGACCCGATGGCTTTCCAGATGGCTGTTCCACCAGTCCAGATCGACCGCGGCCAGATCATCGGCGACGGTGATGCCGTAGTCGTTGGCGTGGCACCACTGCACACACTGGGCAGGCGGTTGCGCCGGCAGCCCCCGGTCATAGACCGATCCCGTAGTCATCGTCGCGGCTGCGTTCCCGGCTACGCTCACGGCTGCGCTCCCGGTGACGTCCCCAGTGCCCGTACCGTTCCCAGCAGTTGTTGACCAGTTCGGTTGCCCGATCAAGCATTTCAGCGATGTGTGGATCGTCCTCACCGCGGCTGGTGTGGCGGCGTTGGGCGCGCCCGATCGCGGTGTCACGCTCGACGGTGGCCCCGAGATGCTGCGCCCAAGGCAGATGCGCGGCGGCGGCATCGGTCAAATACTTCGACGGCCCTGGTCGGGGTGGGTCGGTGTCGGTGGTGACCAACAGCAGCTTGCTGCCCCGCGCGCTGGCATGACGCGCCAGCCCCCGAAGCTGTACAGGGTCGAGGTGATCCGCGTCATCGACAATGATGAACGCGCCAAAGAATCGGCTTTTCCTGCTCATGACGTCGGGTTGCAGGGTGTCGAACTCGGCCAGCACCTCCGCGGCACTGCACACGCCCTCGTTGCCTTCGCGGCGGTAATCGGCGGTATCGCGGCGAGCCGCTTCGGTGCCGGGGATCACGATCGTCAAAGCGTCCTCAGCCTGGGTGCAGGCGGTCACCGCCGCCAGCAGCGCCGGTTTATCGGTGGCGGCCTCAGCATCAACATGCAGGGATTGCACGGTGTAGATGGTGCCCACGATGCCGGCAGCGATACCGCGTTGATCTTGATCGAGCCCCTCCTCGGCGAGGCGCCCCAGGGTGTCGGCGCCGGTCTTGTGGCAGACAGCGCGCGGGCTGATCCCGCCGATCTGGGCCAGCCAATCGACTTCCACACCCAACTCGTGGGCGCTACGCACCTGGGCCAGGACGCGGGTCCGGGCGTCGAGCAGGCCAGCGACCTGGTCGGGAAGCCGGTCGCGATCAGTGGCCGCGGCGGTGGCTGCGACAGTGTGGGCGTCGTCATCTCGGTCCAACAGTGTCCTCAAGGCTCCGGCGGCGTCCTGGTCATCGCCGCGGCGTGCTTGGTGCACACCGGGTTGCGGTTGCGGGCCGTGTTCGTGGTCGCCTTCCCCGGCGACCCGGTCGTAGAGGTAGACGGTGTTGGATTCCCGCCCCCGGGTCATCGCCACATAGGCCGCCCGGCGCCGACCCGTGGTCGAGAGCACGGCGTGACAGCGTGCCGCGGTGGCGCCCTGGGCGGCGTGCACGGTGACCGCATACCCGTGATGGACATGGGTGTGCAGATACTCACCGTCAAACACCGCCAGCGCGTTATCGCCGATCCGGCGGGCCGCGATCCGATCCCCCTCGGCGTCAACGGCGATGACGTTCCAGCGTTGCCCGTTGCGCACCGGAGCATCAGTGACCGCGACCAGTTCCCCGCGCTTACTGCCCCGGCGGGACACCTCGATGGTGGGGTCATTGCGGCGGCTGATCACCACATCCCCGGCCCCGATCCGGTGACGCCGCGCACCAGTCACAGTTTCAGCATCGTCAGCGACAAGGTGGCGGTGGATGCGTTCGTTGAGCGCATCAGCGATCTCCCACCGATCCGCGATCAACAGGCTGTCCCCACCACCCTCGCGGTTGTGGTCGCTCATCCAGGCGTCAAACGCATCCTGGGCCATCGCGACCGGATCCCCCAGGTGTAGCCGGTCGTGATCTCGATACCACCCCACCGCATCATCGAGCACACCACTGTCCCCGTCGCGTATCACCAGCGAGGCGGCCCGCTCCCCCGCGTCGTGCATCCGCCACACCTCCGACAGGTGCTGCGCCCAGGGCAGATCAGCGCACAGTCCAGTGAACATTCCCCCACGCGCCTTCACCGGCGAGAGTTGTCGTCCATCACCGACGAGCACCGTTTTGGTTCCCGCACTGCTGGCCGCGGCGAGCAGTTCCCGCAGGGCTGCGGTGCCCGCCATGCCGGCTTCGTCGATCACCAGCAGCGTCTCTGGATCAAGCTGCAGCCGCTGCTCCCGCAGCGCTTTGAGTGCGCCCGCGATCGTGCCCCCGACATCCCCAGCGCCTTCGGCTAGGGCGACATCGGCGGCTTTCCCGGTCGGCGCCGCCACCAACACACGGCGTTTCCCGCCCCGGTGCGCGGCCTCCCGCAGCGCCCGCAACGAGGTGGTTTTGCCCGCCCCCGCCGGCGCAGACAGCGCCTGGATCAGCCACGGTGAGGTGGCGATCGCGCCGATCGCAGCCCCTTGATCAGCCGACAAACCCGCGGCCTCAACAACCGTCTCGACAGTCTCAGCCGGTAGGGCCGCGCGCTGATCCCGCACGGCGATCAGTTCGTAGAGTGCTTGTTCTTCGGCGATGATCGGCGCCGCGGTGAACCGGTCATGGCCTTCGCGCTCATGCGGGGCGCGCTCGGCGGTGATGCGCATTCCGACCGCATCAGCCAGTGTTTCGGCGACCCAGCGCGGCCCCCGATCGGTGTCGGCGATGGTGACCGGCATCGCCGCGCCCAACGCCTCGATCAGATCGGCGCGGGTAAACGCCGCCTTATCGATCCCGGCCACCGCCGCGTTCACCCACTCCATCACCGCGCCAGCCGCCGCGGCTAAACGCTGTTCGCGCGCCCTCTGTTGAGCGGCTTCATCGATCACCAGTTCCCCGCCGAACCGACCCGCCCATTCGGCCCGCAGCTCCGCCCACGGGCGATGCTCAGGTTTACGCGGGCGGGTCGCCTTCTGCGCGCGCGCCAACTGCGCCGCACTCACCCCGACACTGTCGACGACCAAGTTTTTCGACGCCCACGCCGACAGCTGTGTGGACCGCTGCGACGCCGCAGTGAGCACCGCTCGGTCGACTCCGGCGATCTCGGCCATCCCCGAATGCGGATCCACCCGATCCCATTCCACCCCCAGCGAGGCGTTCAACTCCTGCCGCAACACGGTCTGATAAATGATCCCCGCGGCCTTAGCCTCATGCCACAACGCATCACTATCGATAGCGACCAACACTCCATCGGTGCGGGCCTGCTTATTAGGCACCAACACATGGGTGTGCAGATGCGGATCCCCCGCCCGCGACGTTTCATGCTGATAGGCCGCCGCCACCAAACCCGGCAACCGAACCAGATCCTTGCGCCCCGACACCGGGTTGTGCACCCGGGTATAGCCGGCATGAGTGTGCAGATACTCCAACGCCTCACCCAACGCGGTGTTGTGCGCCTCAGCCACCGCCTTAGACGCCACCCCACCGGTGTCCAACGCCCGCAACAACGACACCGACTTCGGGGCGCAGAACGTCAGATCGAAACCCCGATTCGACCGCCCCGAAAACGCCCGACCACACGCCCCGCCCGGCGCGACCCCCTCATCCAACCACCGGGCCACCACATCCAAATCCGCTTCCCCGCCGGCCCGATCCGCGGCACTCAAACCACACAACGCGGCTGCAGCCTCGCCGTCGCCGGCGCACATCCAGACCGGGGCACGAGTCTCCCCCTCCGAGTAGTACTCCCCCAACCCGCCGCCAGCCTTTTGCCGATCCAGGCTCGCCGCCACCGTCGCCCGCGACGTGTCGTTGTAGTAGTGCACCGACCACAACTTCAACGGCGCAATCGTCAACACCTGACCAACACTCCGATCACCACAACACCCCGGGCCAGGGCACGCCCGGCGCGCCTGATCATCGCACACTCTGTGCAAATGTGCCAATGTTGTGGTTGGTCGGCAGGGATTTTAGGTGTGGCGAGAC
>Ga0181556_1001374_pt1 | contig 24415 bp, 44 predicted proteins | sample 011ome_14_FD_148651 | JGI IMG/M metagenome (GOLD analysis project Ga0181556, IMG submission 148651) | Coastal salt marsh microbial communities from the Groves Creek Marsh, Skidaway Island, Georgia - 011505AT metaG (spades assembly) | ecosystem: Environmental > Aquatic > Marine > Intertidal zone...
CTACGTTTGTTCCACCACCCATGCCGGGAATCATAGCACCTAGCATGGAGCAGGAAGCGGCAGAAAGACTAATAGCAAGCACTATTAGAGTTTTTGCCGTTTTCATAGCGAGTTCCACCAGTTTTTAGCAGATAGGAATGGATTCTCTAAACCTGTTGGTTCTGTGTTAATGTTGACTGGAGTTTGCATCCCCTCTTCACGGTAGGTGGGGGTAACAAACAAGTCATTAGTTTGTTCCCAAGCCTCTTTGGACTTAGGACCCCAAACACCATCAGCTTTAACACCAATAGCTTGTTGGACTCGTTTGATGTCTTCTTTGTTTGTTAGATCAGGAAGACCAATAGGTCCAGAAACATCTAAACCTTTATCTTCTGTAATGATTTCATTTTTACGCGGTATTACATTATATTTGTAAATTTCTTCTAGACCTTTAGCATAGTTAGGGTCTGTAGCATATACTTTAAATCCTGAGTCTTTTCCTTGTGCACGACCTGAATCAATAGCATAAGCAAAATCTTCTATGTTTTCACTCCCAACCGCTTGAGGGTAACTTTGTATTAAAGTCTTAGAATACTCTTTAGCAAACTGTTCTGGAGAATCGTATGATTTAAAATAATCTACAATGTTATAACCATTTTTTACACCAGGTCGAGGGGTAACTTTTTTTCCTTGAGCTTTTAATTCTTTTACTTCTGCTGGAGTTAACACTTCCCAAGTTTGAACCTCTTTACGTGGTTCATCAGGATTAAAAGATTTAATACCAGCAAAGTTAAAATCACCAGATTCTTTTTTACCCCAGTCAGCTTCTTTTGCCCATTGAGCTAATAATACTTCAGCAGGGATAAATAAAATTTTACTAGCAACGTCAGCTGCTGGTTGATATTTACGGATAAAAGCCCGTTGTTCGTCTTTGCTAGTCGCCATATTTGTAATCCTCAACATCGACAATGTTGTCGTCACTTCCGGCAATGGACACTGACTCGCCAACGCCGGTAATTGTAATGTTAACAGAAGGGCGAGAACCCCCTGCCTTATCTTTGTCGAAGTAGGACATTGGAAGCATCCTATCGACCAACAGCTTCCACGCTGCCGCCTGATTCTTGTGTTCATCATCTAGCGCCGCATCCATGATGGCATCTAACACCTTGCGGCTTTTAGGGCTATTCATTATCCTAGCCTTAAACTCCTCAATGGCATGTGCATCCCCTTTAGGGCGACCAACAGGTCTTTTCTTTGCTTCAGCTAATGCAGCCTTTGTAGGTCTGCCTATCTTTTTTGCTGGGAGAACAGGTTGTTCTTTGTCCATAGTTTCCTCTCTAATTAGGTCTATATAGGGCTTTATAGGATATAGTCACTATTGGACTCTTATAACATTATATAGCCTATGAACAACTATAGGCTTCGCACCCTACCAACCGTCATTCCCTATATAGTGCATTATAGCATACTTTTTGAATTTTGTCAAGTGTTTTTTTCACTTTTTTTGAATTTATTTTTAATAACCCATAGTGGGCTAGCTTACTGTTCAGTCGAGGTTGCCCCCTTTAGCATAATAGTGGGCTGACTGGTCGACCTAGTGTCCCTTTTGTTATTTCATATAGTGGAATGCTTAGAGGCTTAAAGTTTCTTTTAAATCAATTGGTTAGCTTTTATAGGCTTTATAGTGATGTGTCCCCAATTAAAGGCTAAATTACCTTTTTTTGTATCTGGGTGGGTACTATAATTATTTAGCAAGGCTTGACCCCTCCCCGCCCCTATATAATTATATAAGCATATTTAAGTCTTCTATAAGACATAAGACAGTCTTCTATAAGACATAAGAGTAGTCTTCTATAAGACATAAGATAGCTGAGTAGTCTTATATAAGATAGAAGAGTAAGGGCTTAAGTGGGTGCTTATATAGATACCTACAAATATAATCACAGACTAATATACCTACATAATCACACACTAATATAAGCTATACCACACCAACAACAAACTGTCAAGTAATAACCATACAACTTAGTCGACTACTTGACACGATGAGCTGATTGTGGTATAGGAATTAGCCGATAGTTAAACTCTATCAATCCTTGGTAATCGATAGAAATAATTGTGTTGACATCATAAATAGTTGTGCTAAACTACAGTCATGGGTTGAGCAATAGGGCATAACCCACTAACCGGAGCATAGACAATGCAAACTATCACCCTTACCGAAGACCAAGCACAGAGCATTCTATCGGCATTGGTAGCACTCGAGCATAAAACCAAGGGCATAATTGACACAGAGCATTACAAAGCAATTGCTGAGTTGTGCCAAACCCTCGAAGCACCACAATTCTACACTGAGTATTTTGCCCGTAAGTCATTAGTCTGAACCCTCATCAATGCCATTGTCACCAGTGGCATTCATTGAGGGTTTAGATTCCCTGAACCCCTACAACTGGAGCAAACCATGTTAACCAAAGGCGAAGCATACACTTTCAGCAATGACCACTTATTGAAAGCATACTCTATCATATCAACTGAATTCTGGAATGCCCATGAGCGAGTCAGTCAAACGTTTGACAATAGAGCAGAACAGCTGGAAGCAATCAACGAACTAACCCGCTTAGGCAATGCCATGGTTAAGATCAACGAAGCAAGATCAGCGGTATTCTGAGCCATTATAATAACCCTATGCACAATGGGGTTATCAATAATGGTTTATAGTGAACCATTTCAACCGGAGCATAGACAATGCAAACTATCCATATTAGCACAATGAGTGGCAAACTTAAGGGCTTGCGCTCTATCAGTACAAACACACTGACAAACCCCTATTGCATCAAACAGAGCGCATGTGGTGACAGTGACAACATATGCACCAAGTGTTACAGTGTCAACATGCTATCAACATTCCGCAAGAATACAGCGCCAGCACTACAGCGCAATAGTGACTTGCTAGCTTCGCGTGTTCTGTCTGACCGTGAGATTCCATTTATCAATGAGCGGATTTTTAGATATGATGCGCACGGTGAACTAATCAACGAGACTCACTTGGCAAACCTAGTCAAGATTGCACAATTGAATGAGGGTTGCACGTTCGCATTATGGACTAAGCGAAACGATCTAATAGCCAAATATTTCAAGGATAACGCAAAACCCGCAAACCTAGTGTTGATCTATTCAAACCCTAAGATTGATCGGGTTATGTCAAAACCGCCTAAGCATTTTGATCGGACATTTAATAACGTCTCCAAGGGTTCAACAGTAGAGCAAAACTGCACCGGTCAAAAATGCATGGACTGTCAATTGTGCTACACTGTAGGCGGGACTGATACAATCGTTGAAGCAGTAAAGTAAAGGGGTTTATATGCAAAACAAATTCAACACACTACAAGAAGCGCTCGACGCTGAAAACATCGCTCACATGTGGGACTGTTCACCTATCAACTACAATGAGACGCGGTCGTTAACGTATGAGGACGGCTCACGTTATGGACACTATATTACAATCTATCGGGACGAACAGGGCTTGTATGAGCGTCCTATTCATTATTCACGCAACTAAGGGGTTTACAATGGATTATTACACCTATACAATCGCAGAGCACTGGGTTTGCGCTCTTGAAAACGGCGACTATTCAGGGCTAGAGGATAACGAAGTCAAGGAGCTAGAGGGCTTTTTAGACAATCTACCAAACAATGCTATGGGCTGGGATTGGAGCGAAGAGGCTGGTTTTGCGAGGGATGAAATCAGCGGCTTAATGGCTCAATGCGTAGAGGGTAAATTATTTATAACTGAGGAGGTTTTACAATGACTGATGCAGATATTATTGATCTATACGATAGCAGTAACATCACACTGTACCAGCTATCGGTTATCAGTGGGCGAACCATTAACCAATTGAAACGACTGCTGATGGCGTGAGAGCGTTAACCCTAGGGCACTACGGTGTTCATGGGCTAGGGCTTTTCCTAGGTAACCGGAGTATTTATCATGCAAATTATCAAGTATCGTGAATTCTACATTGTCACACGCAAGAACAAAGCCGTGGACTTAGTGAACCCACACACGGAGCGTGCGCGTGCGGTTAAGAGTGTGTTCGCCGCTAAGTGGCGTGTGGGGCGTGCACAGAATTTGGCAACTAAGGTAAGGGGTTTAGTATGACTTACGTCAATGATATGGATAGCACTTGTGCGGCAGTCATCAAGACTGCTAGAGGTTTCGTTGTGTGCTTTATTGAAATCCACCACTATGCGTTTAATGGTATTGCGGAAAGCCGTGTCTATAAGGATGAAAAAGAAGCTAACCGAAAAGCCTATGACTGGGTTGAGGGTGTTATAACAACTGAGGAGATTTAACCATGAATGACTATGTAGGCGAAGAGCTTGCCGATTACATTGCCAATTATGTAAATGAGCTGGTGATGTCAGGCAAAACCGTGGACAAGTTCGCAATCATGGGCGCGTATGTTGCGTTCGTTGATAGTGAGTGCGAGCAACTACTTAAGGAGATTAAAAATGCACGAGTATGACGTAGAGGCTATGGAAGCCGCTGAAGACAGAGACGCTGAGAAGTACGACATTGACAAAGATCGTGAACTGCTGGAAGCGTTAGAGTTGGCAGACATTGTGCGTAAACAAATGGAGGTGATTAACCATGCTGGATGAACTTATTTTGCAAAGTGCTGGACGGTTTGTAACTGTCGTGTTCGAGAAGAAAGACGGAACACTACGAACCCTTACCGGTAGATTAGGGGTTACGAAGCATTTAAAGGGGGGAACAAGCACGTTAAACCCTGATGCCTATATCACCCTATATGACATGGTTAAAAAGGGCTACAGGGCGGTAAATCGTGACACTATCCGCTCTGTCACTATCAACCACCAGACGCATGACTGAGTGGCTTGTAACAGTGGGGTTTGTTGTAGCTTTGTGGCTGGAGCAAATCTCACGCTTTTTAAATGGGGGTTAACATGAAAACCTATGAAGTGGAATTCTTGCGTAGTTCTTACATCACCTTGATAGTAGAGGCAGACTCAGCGCATGAGGCTGGGGCTAAAGCATGGGAAGCAGTAGCGCAAGAACCAGACAGCCATAATGTAAACTGGGAAATCGAATCAATTGAGGAGAGTTAACATGAACAAACAATCTTTTGCGCTAGGCGTAGTGCATGGTTACAACGGTGTTATCGGTGGTAACCCATATGTAACCGAGGATGACTGCAACGCTTATGAGGAGGGCTACGTTATCGGTTACGGCTACTTAGAGGAAGAGTTAGAGGAGGAGCCAGATGATGTATGAAATCCGCACCAAGTGGTCTAACATGGTTGTATACCGCACCACCGAGCGCAGCAATGCGTTGTATTGGTTAGAAGAAAATAACCAAGAGGGGGTATTTAAGCTAGTGAGAATTAAGTGATATACAGTGTTTTATGTGTTATACTTTTACTTTTGATTTGGAGTATAGAATGAGATGCACAGCATGTAATGTAATTTTAACACCATTTGAAGCCACAATGAAGCGAGTTAGCGACAATGAGTTCGTTGACTTGTGTGAAAAGTGCTTCAGTTACATAGCCGATGAGGTTAAGGTGTTAACACGAGAAGACTTGAGAGAAGAGGTTGGCACAGATGTTGCTAACTATATAGACCTAACTACTAAAGAGAACTATGATGAATAACTATAGGGGTATTTCTAATTTAGTTATAGAGGGTAATGTAGACCACTATAGGGCTATAGAGGAGACCACCATGTACTACACCTTGAATGACGCACACGAGTTAATCAAGCAGATTGGCATGAAGAATTTCCTCGAATCCCTATACCACGAGAAGGTAGGTCGACTGCTGACAGTAGAAGAGCACGAAGCAATGCAGGTGTTGCATGACAATTGGGACTTATAATGGCATTCAAGAAGATACATCAACCATGCCCCGATTGTGGAGGCACTGACCCACTATCTGTTAACGAAGATGGCAGTACAAAGTGCTTCAACTGCGGGACGTATAGAAGGGACGAGGCTGCGATTGAACCCTCTACCCATACCCATGTATACACCGAGCCTAAAAAACCCGTTGTAGAGCGTTCTGATGCGTTTCTAGGGGCTATTGGAGCCCGTAGGTTAACCTCAAACGTGGTGCGTATGTACAATGTGCAACAAACCACTGATGGGGACGTGTTATTTCCCTACTACAACAAGTCAGGGGAATTCGTAGCCTACAAGGTGCGTAACCCTGACAAAGTGTTCAAGGTGGAGGGTGACTGGAAGGGTGCAACGTTGTTTGGGCAACAGGCATTCTCGAAGGGAGGAAGTACCATTGCTATTTGCGAGGGTGAATTTGATGCTATGAGTGTGCACCAGATGACCTCGTTACCGGCAGTTAGCATCAGGACAGGTGCTCAGGGTGCGTTGTCCGACTGTAAGGCAGCATTCGAGTATTTGGATTCCTTTGAGCGGGTGGTTATTTGCTTTGACAATGACGAGGTGGGACGTGAGGCGACTAAGAAGGTGGCTGAACTATTCGGTTCCAAGGCATCCATGTTCAAGCAGGACGTTGACTACAAGGATGCTAGTGACTTCCTGATGCGCCGTAGTGAGGCTATCTTCGCTCGTTGTTGGAATGAGGCAGACAAGTATAAGCCAGAGGGCATTGTCACCATCACTGACATCAAGGAGAGGTTGCTAGCCCCACCAGTGGCAGGTGTGCCGTGGTGCTTTGATACCCTAACTGACCTAACCTATGGGCGCAGGAAAGGAGAGCTGTATGCGTTTGGTGCTGGTGTTGGCGTTGGTAAGACTGACGTGTTCACCCAGCAGATTGCCTACGACATTGACAAGCTGGGCTTGAAGGTGGGTGTTATCTACCTAGAGCAGAACGTGGTGGAGACAAGTCAGCGGGTGATGGGTAAGCTGGATAAGAAGCTATACCATGTACCTGACACTGACTGGACGCGAGAGGAGTATGAGCAGAGTGTTGACAGGCTGGAGGCACGAGAGCAGTTGTACATGATGGAGCACTTCGGTGCGATGGGTTGGAAGAGTATCAAGAACATCATCAAGTTCTTTAACAAGGCTTATGACATTGACCACATCTACCTTGACCACTTAACGGCACTATCGGCTAATGAACAGGATGAGAGGAGAGCACTTGATGGCATCATGGCAGACATGGCATCGTTGGCGCAGGAGCTAGGGATTATCATTCACTTTATTAGTCACCTAACCACACCAGAGGGCAAGAGCCACGAGGAAGGAGGCAGGGTTATGGAGAAGCACTTTACGGGCAGCCGAGCCATTGCACGTTGGAGCCACTACATGTTTGGATTGGAGCGTAACAAGCAACACTCTGACCCCGTTAAACGGCAGACAACAACGTTCCGTGTGTTGAAGGATAGGTTTACTGGGAGAGCGACTGGTGTTAAATTTGGCTTGCAATATAACCAAAAGAATGGTATACTGTCGGAATCAACTATTTTGATGGAGGATGATAACCTATGATTGAACAGGTAATCGTAGGCGCTACGGGCTTGGGTTACCTAACAGTAGGAATCCTCCAATGGGCTAAGGGTGAAGGCGCTAACGGTATGATATGGATTGGATATGCATTTGCACAGGTGGGATTATGGTTAAACTTGAAGTGATTGAGCAGTACGGATACAACAAGCAGGGCATCTGCATCAACCCATTTGGTGTTAAACCTTTGTGGGTGCAGAAGCTGGCTGAACGTATTCGTTGTAACCACATTGTAACTACGGCAGAGGAGGCTCCGTTTTGACTGATAAGGTTAGTGGTGACGGGACTGCCTACGTTGACCACGACTACTACTGGCGACCGATAGAGACAGCACCGCATGGGGTTAAGCTACAGCTACTAAGTATTTATGGCGTGGCTGCTCATGGGTTGTTATCACCCGCTATAATTGAAGATGGGTTCTGGATTGGCTGGACACCCTTACCTAAACGAAGGAAAGAGAATGATTGACAACATCACCCTGTGGCACAAACGCGCTAGACCAGAGCCGACACACAAAGAATTCAACGTGCAACTAGGCTGTCATATCGAAGAGTTTATCGAGATGATGGATGCGTTAGGGTTTGAGTGGGACAACGACACCCACTTGCGAGACGCTGTCAATACATTATCCGATTATGCTGATGCGTTGAAAAACGGGGAAAGAACCGCCCCTGATGTTAACCGTAAGGAGCTTCTTGATTCATTAGCAGATCAGGTGGTAACAGCAGTCGGTGTCGCTCATTGCGCTAAGATGGATATGGTGGCGGCTTGTCAAGAGGTTAACGACAGTAATTGGTCTAAGTTTAACTACAAGGGTTTCCCTGAGTTCGACGACAACGGTAAGATTAAGAAGGGTGAGCGTTATCGCAAGCCAAACTTGGAAGGGATGTATTGATGAAAGATGTAACAGAAACCCTAGGGCAACGCGAGAACCGCTACGGCGAGTACAAAAAGGTTTCAACCACAGCCCAGTGGTTAAAAAATGTTATGCGCGGAGGCGAGAGTTGGGATGATATGGAACCCTATATGCAGGAGAGCTTGGACTTGATTGCCAACAAGCTAGCCCGTATAGTTAATGGTGACCCATTCTATGACGACAGTTGGCACGATGTGGGTGGTTATGCTAAACTAGTGGAGATTGAAATTGCGAAAGGAAAGTGATGAAACCGTCAAAAGAATTGATTGAACGCGCCGCGAAAGTTGGTTTTATTTGGAAGGATGCATACAATGAATTCATCTCCGAATGGTACGAAGATATGCGGACTGGCGAAGAATACGGACAAGATGTATATTTAAGTGATGGTGAGTATATAGACTACGAGCCAATCCCTGTTGAAGAAATAATGGAGGCTATCTTAGATGCAGAAGCCTATTATAAGGAGTAAACGTGGACTTAGTTCTCGACATCGAGACAGATAGCAAGCATAGCCAGATATGGATGTGCTATACCCATAACAGCGACACAAACGAATATGTATGTCACACAACACCAGATACGCTCATACCCTTGATAAACAAAGCAGACAAGCTGATAGGACACAACTTGATCGGCTTCGATGCGCCAGTATTGAACAGGCTTTGGGGAACGAAGATTGGATTGAAGAAAGTGAGAGATACCTTGATAATGTCAAGGCTGCTCAATCCCTCCATCGAAGGGGGTCACAGTTTAGACGCATGGGGGAAGAGGCTGGGGAATCATAAGGTTGAGTACACACGCATTTGGCACTGGTTAATGGGGGTTCCCTATGATAAGGTTTCTACTGCTCCTTACGATGCTCCTCATGATAGCCTCAATCGGTTCTATTGTAAGCAGGACGTGGCAGTAACAGTGGACTTGTACAAGTACCTGACTGCTCAGTTAGAAGATTGGGGTGAGAGTGTGCAGCTTGAACATGAAGTTGCCGCCATCATCGCTAAACAAGAGAGGCACGGGTTCAGGTTCGATGAGGACAAAGGTAAAGTTTTATTGGCACAGCTTTCAGGCGAGGTTGCTGATATTGAAGGTGAGTTGCAAGCTGTCTTCCCACCGATTGTTGAGGAGCGCATTAGTGAGAAAACTGGTAAGCCCCTCAAGTCAAAGGTTACGCCGTTTAATCCGGGCAGTCGTCAGCAAATCGCAGAAAGATTGCAGGGGTTAGGGGTTAAGTTTACGCAGGAGACAGAGAAGGGTTCAACTATTGTCAATGAAAAAGTCCTCGAAGGTATTGACCTACCAGAGGCTAAACTCATTGCACGATACTTGATGTTACAGAAGCGCATCTCGCAGGTTTCTAGCTGGTTTGACGTGGTTAAACCTGATGGTAGGGTGCATGGTAGGGTAATAACAAACGGAGCCGTGACGGGGCGTATGACGCATCATTCCCCTAACATGGCGCAGGTTCCCAGCAGTAGTTCAGAATATGGTGCTGAGTGCAGGGAGTTATGGACAGTCGAGGTTGGTAACAAGCTGGTCGGTGCAGATGCTAGTGGGCTTGAGCTACGGATGTTAGCCCATTACATGCAGGACAAGGCGTATATCAAGACTGTCTGTGAGGGAAAGCAGGAGGACGGTACAGATGTGCATACGATGAATATGAAGGCAGCAGGGCTTACAAGCCGTAACCAAGCCAAGACATTCATTTACGCATTCTTGTACGGTGCTGGTGCGGGTAAGATTGGTTCTATCATTGGTGGTTCCTCTGCGGATGGACACCTACTTATGACCCGATTCTTGCGTAACACACCAGCGTTAGAGGCATTGAAGGAAGTTGTCAGTAACGCTGCAACTAAGGGTTGGGTTAGAGGTTTGGACGGCAGACACTTGATGGTGCGTTCAGAACACTCAGCACTTAACACTTTGTTGCAGGGTGCGGGTGCAATTGTGATGAAAAAAGCTTTAATTATATTGCAAAAGAAGATAAACTGTGGTATAATAAACGCTTCATTCTGTGCAAATGTACACGATGAATGGCAGATTGAAGTCCCGCAAGAGGATGCAGAGCGTGTAGGGAGGATGGCAGTGGAGTCAATTGAGGAAGCTGGGAAGCACTTCAACCTCCGCTGCCCTTTAACTGGAGAGTACAATGTAGGAAACAATTGGAAGGATACACATTGATAGAAGAAACAAACTTGGAAGCTGTTTTGAAAGACGCTGAGGCGTTGATTATCATTACAGAGAAGAATGGTGAGGTACACCTGAACTTTAACCAAGAGCTAACCGAGATGGAGGTGCTAGACATGCTGGCACTGGTGACATCAGAATTTTACAACATTGCCGACGAAGGCAAAGTAACTAAACATTGAAGGAATTACTATGACAGACGCAGTTAAAATCAAAGCAGACATTATGTGGGCATACTTGGTTAAACCCAACGACATGAGTAACAAGTATCAGGTTGACTTGTGTAACCTATCTGACAAAGCAGTCGAGGCTTTGGAAAGTATGGGCTTGGAGGTTAAACACAAAGAAGGCAAGGGTAAGTACATCACTTGCAAGAGTTCACGTCCCATCACAATCTATGATGATGGTGGCGCAATGCTTGATGGTGCTAACCTTGGTAATGGTTCTAAGGCTGTCGCGTTGGTTGGTACATGGGAGTGGGCATACCAGAAGAAGAAGGGCATCTCCCCGAGCCTGAAGCGGTTGGTAGTGACAGACTATAAGACATACACGGGAGTTGACCCCGAAGTTATGGCTTTAGAAGACGACCTGCTGTAATGATTGCACTACTCGATAGTGATATTTTGTGCTACCGAGTAGGGTTTGCTACTGAAGATGAAATGGAGAGCACTGCCTTGGAAACGATGGCAGTGTTCCTCGAAGACTTGTTGATGTTTGACCTTATCGACTGTGAAGGACACGAGTTATTCCTCACGGGTAAAGTCAACTATCGAAATGACATTGCAGTAACAGCACCTTACAAAGGTAACAGGAAGGATGTTAAAAAGCCGAAACACCTACCTCTCCTACGGGAATACTTACAAACGGCGTGGGGAGCTACAGTTAGTGATGGACAAGAAGCTGATGACGACATCGCCATTCGAGCCACTGAGCTTGGTGACGAAGCAATCATCGTATCTATTGACAAAGATTTTATGCAGGTTCCAACATGGCATTACAACTTTGTAAAGAAGGTAAAGAAGTATGTTACACCAGAGGAAGGGTTGCGGTTCTTTTACAAGCAAATCCTGACGGGGGACAACGCCGACAACATCAAGGGGTTACATCTTGTGGGGGAGGTTCGTGCAACAAAAATGCTTGCCGATGCCAAGACAGAACAAGAGCTGTATCAGTGTTGTGTGGAGGCGATGGGGGCAGAACGAGTGTTAGAGAATGCTCGACTGCTGTGGCTACGACGACAACCGAATCAACTATGGGAGCCACCGATTGAAAAAGAATGAATTTAAACTAGCGGGTATGACATGGGAGGTTATCACCACTGATATGCCTGACCTTGGTGCATCGAACCCAGACTTGTGTAAGATTTTAATTAACAAGAGGCTAACAGGACAAGACAGAGAGGTTACCTTCTACCATGAGTTAGTCCATGCTATCCTATTCACTATGGGTGAGCGTGACCACGATGAGCGATTCGTAGAGGGCTTCGCTCAATTGTTATACCAGTATGAGCAACAGAAAGTATAACGATGGAGAATGGACAGAAGCTAGGTTTAGAGCGTTTATAATATCAGCCCTCCGTGCTTACATGCGGCGTTTCCCTCCTAAGTGGAAAGCCCTGAAAGCAGCGATGGTTGGTAAGAAGATTAACAAACGCTCAGGTAGGTTAGCTGAGCATTACTTATGCGCTGGTTGTGGAGAGTTCTTCATTGCGAGAGACGTACAGGTTGACCACATCGACCCAGTAGTTGACCCGCAGGTGGGCTTTGAGGACTGGTGGATTTATATGAATAGGCTCTATTGTGAGGCTGAAAACTTACAGGTGTTGTGCAAACCATGCCATAAGGATAAGACAAACGCAGAGCGTAAGGAAAGGATGAAGAAGTGAAAGTAAAGCTAGTGTGGGTTACCCCCGATGCAGAGGAGAAGGTAGCGTACATGGCTCGTGTTTCAAACCCCGGCAATCAGGATAACAAGGAGACAGCACCACGCCTCCTTCGTTACCTTATGAAGCACAAGCATTGGAGTCCATTCGAGATGGTTAATGTTTGTATGGAGATTGAGTGTACACGAGACATTGCACGACAGATTATTCGACACCGTTCGTTCAGCTTCCAAGAGTTCAGTCAGCGTTATGCTGAGGCGCTGGACATGGAGTGCAGTGAGGCGCGGTTGCAGGATGAGCAGAATCGGCAGAACAGCATCCCTACGCAGGACAGGGAGATTCAGCGGTGGTGGGATGAGATGCAGCGTAGTTTAATTGCACAGGCTCGTGGGGTGTATGGAGCAGCACTGAACAACGGTATTGCCAAGGAGGTTGCTCGTAAGGTATTGCCTGAAGGGTTAACCTATAGTCGGATGTATATGAATGGGACACTGCGGAGTTGGATGCACTATGTAGACATCCGCTGTGATGAAGCAACACAGAAGGAACACAGGGAAGTAGCTGACAAATGTAAGGCTATCTTGACTGAACAGTTCCCCAGTATTTATGGAGGTTAACATGGACAAGCAGTATTATCATTTCAAGAAGAGTAGTTCAACACCAAGCGTCTCAACCAGCTCAGAGCACTTCTACGTCTGCGAAGAGGACGCTAGGTGGGATGATGTTATGCGGCAGTTCGGAGCCTTCCTAGACTCCTGTGGGTATGTTGGGGTGTACGAGAAGGTTGATCTGATGTTAGAGAAATTCTGGGAGGTTGAATGAAGATACTTGTTATTCCTGACTGCCAAGTGAAGCCGGGAATCCCGACTGAACATCTTGAGTGGGCAGGCAAAGCCATCGTAGACTACCGCCCTGATGTGGTGGTTAACATTGGTGACTTTGCTGATATGCCCTCTCTGTCCACCCATGATAAGGTGGGTAGTAAATACTTTGAGGGTAAGCGGTACAAGGATGACATTGCATTCGCCAAGATGGGAATGAAGAAGATGTTAAAGCCACTACGGGATTTACAGGCAAGCCAGAAGGTTAACAAACAGAAGGTGTACAAGCCCCGTATGGTGTTAACACTAGGTAACCATGAGAATAGAATTGATAGGGCGGTGACTAATAACCCCATCCTTGAAGGTTCAATCTCGACTGCCGACTTAGAGTATGAGAAAGATTGGGAAGTGCATGGATTTCTTAAGCCAGTGTTTATTGGTGGGGTCGGCTTTTGTCACTATTTTCCTGTGGGTGTTATGGGCAGACCAGCGTCATCGGCAACTGTTATTGTTAATAAGTTACATATGTCTTGTGTCGCTGGTCATCAGCAAGGAAAGCAAGTTGCCTACGGGAAACGTGCTGATGGGAAACCTATCTGCGGTATCATCGCAGGGAGCTACTACCTCCACGACGAAGACTACATGGACTCTCTTAGCAACCGTCACTGGCGAGGATTAGTGGTGTTAAATGAAGTGGAGGATGGGGCTTTCGATGAGATGTTCTTGTCGATGAACTACCTACAGAAAAAATATGCTGACGCTGCCTGATATTTGTGATAAACTAGAGCGTCTTGATGAGGTGACTTTGTTGGAACTATTGGAAATCCGTAGTTCTGACATCGTTGCCAAATTTATGGATGCTATTGAAGAACGTGCCGATTACCTAGAGGAACTATTGGATGACAATTGAAATTGATTTAACGCGAGATGCCCTGTTCGATTCGCTAGGCATTCAACGCCTTAAAGAAAGCTACATGAAAGATGATGAGACAAGCCCACAAGAGAGATTTGCCTTTGTATCGGAAGCTTTTGGGAGTAACCCTGAACACGCTCAGCGACTGTATGAGTATAGTAGTAAGCATTGGCTTAGTTATAGCACTCCCATTCTTTCTTTTGGGCGTAGTAAGCGTGGGTTACCTATTAGCTGTTTTCTTAACTATATGGACGATAGTGCAGAGGGCTTGGTTGATAACCTATCCGAGACTAACTGGCTCAGCATGTTGGGAGGCGGTGTGGGTGTCCACCTTGGCATTCGGAACAGCGATGATAAGTCAACTGGCGTGATGCCTCACCTGAAGATGTATGATGCGTCTTCACTGGCATACCGTCAAGGGCGTACACGTCGAGGAAGTTATGCGGCTTTCTTGGATGTATCACACCCTGACATCATTCAGTTCTTGGAGATGCGTAAGCCAACGGGTGACCAGAATATGCGAACCCTGAACCTTAACCATGGTGTTAACATCACGGATAAGTTTATGAAGGTGATTGAGCGGTGCATGAAAGATACTGATGCCAATGATGATTGGGAGTTGATTAACCCTGCCAACAACGAGGTGGTGGAGGTTATCAGTGCCAAGTACTTGTGGCAGAAGATGTTAGACTTGCGGATGCAGACAGGTGAGCCATACTTTGTTTTCATTGATACGGCTAACCGAGCATTGCCTGAGTGGTTGCGTGACCAAGGTTTGAAGATTAACGGGAGTAACCTGTGTACTGAAATCTTCCTGCCTACCAGTGCCGACCGAACAGCAGTGTGTTGCCTGTCTAGTTTGAACTTGGAGTATTATGATGATTGGAAAGATAACGAGCAGTTTATTCCTGATGTTATGGAAATGCTTGACAATGTTCTTGACTATTTCCTCAGTAACGCTCCTCAGCATATTCGCCGTGCTATTCATTCTGCTTCCAATGAGAGGTCTGTTGGACTTGGTACATTAGGTTTCCATGCTTACCTACAAAAGAATAACATGGCAATTGATGGGGTTATGGCTAAGTTAACTAACCGTGATATTTTCCAGCACATTAGTAAGGAGTGCAAACGTGCAGATAGGTTACTTGTGGATAAAAGAGGCGCTTGCCCGGATGCAGCTTTGTATCGCGTCTCTCGTCGCTTTAGTCATCATATGGCTATTGCTCCCAATGCTAGTTCCAGTCTTATTATGGGTAACACTTCGCCATCCGTGGAACCGTATCGAGCAAATGTATTTAGGCAGGATACACTAAGTGGCGCACATGTATACCGTAATAGATTTTTGTCGAAGCGCCTTGCTGAACTTGGTATGGATGATGACGATACTTGGGCTAGTATTATTGCCAACGATGGTAGCGTTCAGCATCTGGGCGTACCCGATGATGTGAAGGAAGTGTTTAAGACAGCGATGGAGATTGACCAGCGATGGCTTGTAGAGCTTGCTGCTGACCGTCAAGCGTATGTAGATCAGGGACAGAGTATTAACCTATTCTTCCAACCGAATACAACTATTGCCTACTTACACGCTGTTCACTTTATGGCTTGGAAGATGGGGTTAAAAAGCTTATACTACCTGCGTAGCGACAAGGTAAGAAAGGCAGATAAAGTGGGGGCGCAGGTTAAACGCCAGCGCATTGAGGAGAACATCGACATGACATCAGTAGCCAATGGCGAAACCTGTCTGGCGTGTGAGGGTTAAAACGTCATATTGTAGGGCTAGTATCAAGCTATCCACGGTGCTAAAAACACCTAGCTGGTACTACCCTACCTACTAACACCGAGGATTCCGAATTGAAAGCAGAATTAACTGAACAGCGAACAACATTTAAACCATTCAAGTACCCGTGGGCGTATGATGCTTGGTTGCAACACGAGCAAAGCCATTGGCTGCATTCTGAAGTGCCGATGGGTGAGGACTTGAAGGATTACCAGAAGAAGCTTAACAAGGAAGAGAAAGAGTTCCTAACCAAAATCCTACGCTTCTTTGTGCAGGGAGACTTGGATATTGGTGATGGTTACTACACCCACTATATCCCTGTGTTCAAGCAACCAGAGGTGCGGATGATGATGAGTGGCTTTGCTGGTCGAGAGGCTCTACACGTTGCTGCCTACGCTCATTTGATTGAGACGTTGGGGCTACCAGAGAGCACCTACAACGAGTTCCTTCAGTATGGTGAGATGGTGGAGAAGCATGAGTATTACCAGAACCTTGGTGACGCTCCTGTTGCGGAGAAGATAGCTACAATCTCCGCTTTTGGTGAGGGGATGCAGTTGTTCTCCTCATTCGTTATGCTACTCAATTTCGCACGTCATGGTAAGTTGAAGGGTTTGGGGCAAATCATCGCTTGGTCGATTGTCGATGAGACGCAACACGCAGAGGGAATGATTAAGGTCTACCGTGAGTGGGTTAAACAACATCCAGACGATAGCAGCAGTGATAAGATTAAACAAATTGCAAAGGAGATGGTTGACCTAGAGGATAAGTTTATTGACCTAGCCTTTGGGATGTATGAGGTGGAAGGGTTAACAGCAGAGGATGTGAAGCAATATATCCGCTACATCGCTGACCGCCGCTTAATCTCGATGGGTATGAAGGGTGTATTTAAGGTGAAGAAGAATCCTCTACCTTGGGTGGATGGGATGCTTGGTGTTAGCCATACCAACTTCTTTGAACAACGTGTAACAGATTATTCTAAGGGTGCTACTCAGGGCACTTGGGATGACGTATGGGGGAAAGCAGCTTAATGGTAACAAAGAAACGTGTGCTCGACGCAGAGGCTAAACCGCAACATGGGTTAAAGATGCGCTTAGATGATATGCTAACCATCCAACCGAAGACAGAGAAGCAGAAAGAGTTCTTTGATGCCTACCAACAGGGTCATTACTTCTGTGCTCTGTCTGGTGTTGCTGGTACGGGTAAGACTTACATCGCTTTCTACAAGGCGCTGGAGGAGGTTATGGATAAGAGTAACCCCTATCAGAAGCTGGTTATCATCCGTAGTAGTGTGCAAAGTCGGGAGATGGGTCACCTACCGGGAGATGCCGAGGAAAAGATGAATCAGTTCACCGAGCCGTACAAGCAGATAGCGGCTGAATTGTTTAAGCGTAAGGATGCGTGGGATAGACTGGTCGAACAGGGTTATGTAGAATTCCTGTCCACTTCGTTTATCCGAGGCACTACGTTCAACAATGCAATCGTTATCTTGGATGAGAGTCAAAACTGTACGATGCACGAACTTGATACTATTATCACTCGTATCGGGCACACGTCTAAGTTCTTCCTGTGTGGAGACTATAGGCAAGTGGATTTAACCAAGAAGAATGACAAGAGCGGGTTGCTGGAGTTTTTAACCATCCTGCGTACAATGAAAGAGTTTACAGAGATTGAGTTCTCAGTTGCTGACATTGTGCGTTCCAGCTTGGTTAAGAATTACATCATCGCACGTATTAACCATGAGGATAAAAAGAATGAGCATCCATATTAACTATCGGCTAGGAATGGGCTTTGACATCGAGCATAACGACGACATCTGTCATGTGGTAGGGGATGATGAGGGAAGGTTTGTAGCCGCCTATGAGGGGCTTATCATTCGTATCCCCTTCTTCTCCATCTACATCGGTGAGTTCAGTGAGCTAGACCCAGAAGTATTGGAATTAGAAGACTAAAAAAAAAGCCCCTAAGCAGTGATGCCTAGGGGCTTTGTTATTTATTGAGTTGAAGCTTTTGTTGCTTCTATCAATGATCTATATCCGGGTGAGTTAAAATCAGGAGGTCTTACATTTCCTGACAACATATCCGATATTAACTTTTGAGTTTGCTTGGTTCGCATAGCTTGTTGCATCTTATCCGCAGCAAAACCAGTACCAGCAATTAGAGTAGCAGATATAGGGTCAACAAAAGCAGCACCAACAGTTCCACCAGCAACAAGTTGACTACGTTGTGGGTTGAACCTTGACACAAAAGAAAGCAAAGCATCTTTAGCGCCACTGTTAGCTGCTTGTCGAATAGCTTTTTGTTCTTCGGTACTGAACAGCGCCATCCGTTTCTTATTAGCAACAAGGTTAATTAACCCTCTGCGAATCAATTCACTTTCTGATGCTTTAGGGTCTAGGGATTTTGCCGCAGCTACATCCAATACATCCTCCAGTATCTGAGCACGAGCAGAAACTTTCCATTTATTACGGGCTGTAGCCAATGTTTTTATGGCTTGTCCTACCTCTTCTTTACCTGTAATAATATCAGTAGGCTTAACACCAGACATAAACTTATCGATAGAATGAACTACTTGCCCTGCTAACAATTTAGTCACAGGGTCATTAGTCATTCTCATCTGATTAGCCGCCTGACGCATTTGCTCAAGGGTATCAAACTTAACACGTTGCTGTCCAATAGCTATGTTAAACTGTTTTAACAAAGTGTCTACTGGTTTATGGTCAGGTAGTGCTGGATTGAAGTTAAATTCCTCTAAATCTTTCCTGATGTTTTTAACCATACCTAAAGCACTTAATGGCTTCATGGTTATTCCAGCGTCTTTAACTTCATTATAAGCCTGACTAGCTTGCTTTCTGACATCATCAATAGTAACTGCTTTAGGAATTGGTTGTCCTAGTTTTATAGCTTTAGCGGTAGCGCCACCAGCCAGAACACCAGAAGCAATACCCGCAGCTATAGACAGTACAGGGTTTTCAGTCTGCTCAGCTACATCTTCACTGATAATCTGGGACACTGGAGCTGCTACACCAGCAGTTGCCGTTTGTGCTCCCAATTGTTGTGTCAGAGGGGCTAGTGCTTGAGAACCTACAGCTTTTGCTAAGGCAGCTTCAGCACCAACACCAGTCATTGCTCCCACACCAGTTTGAACAGCCCTCTCCATTTGATTCTCTGGCTCAGGCAATCCAACTTGTGTTAACAACTCTTGTTGTGCTTGAGATGGTAAGGGTAGGTCAGCTCCAAGGTAGTTAGCTACAGAGACAGGCACATCAGCCACCATCGCTGGAATAGCCATAGCGCCCGTGTAAGCCCCTCTAGCTGTTAACCCCACCTGCCTACCTAGCTCATCTAAGAAAGAGCGTTCAGGGGCTTTAGTGGGAGCCTCACCCATCATTGAAGAGGCAATCTGTGCTAAACGTGTTGCTGCCTCCACATCCCCTGCTTCGTCAGCATTACGCAAGGCAGTCATCACATCTTCATAGGATAAGTCAGCCATTATTTACCTCTTTAAATATTTATTAACCAAAGCTGCATCAGCCTTAGAGCCTTTAAACGTAGCTGGTGGTGGAACTTCGTTAGCTTTATAAGGGTTGTTACCTTGCATTACTTGTAACCAATTCTCATAATGCTTCCTAACTTTTTTCAGACCCTCCCTTAGCTTCTTAGGCGATTGCCCTTGTTTGAGAGAGGCTACTGTAGCTTGCAAAGCTTCCAATTCCTGAACAGCCACTTGACCCAGAGCACCTCCAGTTGGACTAGCATCTCGCATCTGTTGTAAGCGGTCAAATCCAAGGTTAGCTTTAATCGTTGTCAATGTACTATCTAAATCAGTAGCAGAAGAACCGGGCACACTGGATAACAAAGAACCAATACCAGCAGTCCATCCAGACACTAACCCAAGAGCCTCATCAACAGTAGCTGTCACATTCTTAGCCTGTTCAACTTGCAATTGTGTTTTAGTTTTAGCTTGCTCAGCTGATTTTTCTCCAACAGGTGTTGTTGTAATACGAGCACCTGAGCCGGGAGGTAAAGTCCCTGTAGGAGCTGGTTTAGTCTCAGTTACTGGGGATGGTGTAGCTCCAATCAAAGGAGGGTTAACAAAACCACGACCAGCACCAGCACTCCTTGGGGGTTCCTCAACAACAGGAGCTGTCGTACCAGCTTTCTTAGGAGGTAGTGGTGAAATCTGAGATTGAGAAACTGTAATCACATTACCGTCTTTATCTACATAACTCTTTTGCTTACCTAGATATTCGATATAATCATTAGCTTGTGTAATCTCCCACTCAGGGACATCTTCATTTTGTAAGATTCGTTTACGGACATCACCAATATACTGAATCATACGCTCTGGACCAGTTCCCTTACCAGTACCAGTCCCTCTATTCTCATAATAAGAGGTTTGAGCTTGTTTGTACTTGAGGTCAACATCCTCTTCACCAAGTTGCCTAATTCGCTCCATCATAATCTGAGCTTGTTTAGCCATACCCGCATCAGAGAATAATTTATAAGCTGCTTTGGCTTGTTCTAGTGGGTTAGTAATACTACCAACTTGCTGTAGAATTTGCTTAATTTTATTCTCTTCATCGTTCCCACCTACAAGACTCCCTATCCCTTGACCTAACATACCACCCATATTACTTCCTACGGTGGCAATGAAAGCTCTAGGGTCAGTAGCTTGGCTCAAACGTTGTTGAAAAGCTTGCTGTTGTTTCGCATAGTCAGCACGAGGGTCAGCGCCGCCAGTCAACATACTATAAATATCTGTAGCCATTATTGCTCCTTAGATTTTAAATTTTAAAACCACTGAAACCTTGCGATGGTATTCCAGTAGTAAAACCGTAATCAACAGAACCTCCCTGTACTCCCGGTACAAAAGGGCTTCCTGTTAACGTTCCAGAAGGTTGTAGACCACTACCTACATAACCTACAGGGGTTGCTGAAGCTGTTTGAGCTGCTGGTGTAATTGGATTTATCATTCGGTTAATACCTTGCATACCAGCATTCAGCAAACCACTTCCGATACCAGCCATTACATAGGAGCTACCCGGCACTGTCGCCTGTGGCGTTGTCATTGCTTGATATGGAAGTGGGCTTCCTTGCAAATTACCCAAGTAACTCTGCTGACGGTTGTAAGCTTCCTGAGCACCTGTGAGGTTAGCTTGTGGGAGATACTGAGCAGCTTGTTGTTCAGTTCCAGCAGCGCCAAGCATACTGTTGTACACATTAGCCATACCAGAGCCATAGAGGTTAGCTTGAGCTTGACCAGCACCCTGAGCTAGACTGCCAATGTTAGAACCTTGAGTCAGCGCATTCAAACCAAACTGTTCAGGAGCCATACCAGCACCAAACAAACCACTAGCCAGCGCAAGTTGGTTAGCCTGTTGTGCTTGTCCAGCCTGAGTACCTTGTGCTGCAATCTGAGCGTCTGCTAGGGCACGAGCACGGTCACGAGAGAATTGCTCTGGGTTAACCATACCACCAGCGCCAGCGCCAGCAGCTTCACCAGAGATACCCATGCCGATACGACCCCGACTGAGTTGTTGGTTACGTAGGGCAATGTCCTCTGCCTGTCGTCCGGGCTGTAACAACCCTTGCTGTTGGGCTACGTACTGAGCAGCAGCTTGTTCTGGTGTTGCCTGAATAGCCCCAGCAGCCTCACCAGCTTTCTTGTACAAGTCTTGCTGATAACCATATGTCTCAGGCGCTAGTGCAAAACCAGCTTGTCCTGTGCCTTGGTCAAAGAAGGTAGAACCTGTACCTGTGCGGATTGAGTATGGCTGAAACTTAGCCATCTCCATCGCCTTAGCGGTATCAGAAAGTTGACTCTGACCAATGGAACTTTGAACCTGTCCCATCGCCTTAGCAGCTTTTTGTTGCGCCTCGGCATAGGAGATAAGTCCCGCATTGTAATCCTTAAAAGCTTGGTCTGCTACTGCACGTTGGGTTTCCGTGTCTAACCGAAGTTGTTCACGTACTCGTTTCTCTTCTGCTAATCGTGCAGCGTCAGCAGCCTGTTGTGCTCCCGCCGCTGTATTAGCAGCCTTGTTTTGGAATAAGCCGCCTATTACGGCTCCTGCTACTGGTCCCATCCATGGCATATTATTCTCCTTTGGCGATCAACACTTCGTCGATCTTGTCAATGTTTTTCTCGTCCGTTGCGTGAATGCAGTACCAGACACAATCTTCTAGTGCTTTTACGCTATGGTGTTTGTTAGCCTCTACGTTAATACAGGCGGGTGCTTTATACTCTTTAATCTCATCATCCACTTTAACCAACACACGTCCCTTAGCCAATATCGACATATGGGAGTAAGAGTGCTTGTGTTGCATCAAGAAGGTATCGTAAGGGATAAATGTTTCCTTAGCATACAACCCATCAGAGAAATGATGCACAATGTCTATCATGCTGTACGCTTCCACATTTTGACAACTACATATGGTTGCAGGTTGGCGTTAGTGCCTGAAGAACCTGTTGAGTCAATACTTAAAGTATGATTGTGTGACCCTGCTGTGTTAGTGCTAGTACTTGTAACATTGGAGTCTTGAACTGAAGTTAAAACATTGTTGTATGCAGAACCGCTAATTCTTACTATATCTACAGTATGGCTATGTGCGCCAGTAGTATTTGTTGAACCTGTATGGGTGTGATTAACCACCACAGCGTCTTTACTACCACCAGTTTCTTCTAGCGTATCAAAAGATGCGTCCCCAGTATCTTGACCAACTAAAACTTTACCAGCACCAAACTCTACCCAAGTACCAAAACCAAGCAGTGTGGCTGGATTGGTAGTTACGCCAGCGTTAATATAAATAGAACCAATTGGGTACACATCGGATAAAGAAATAGCAGCTATCGCCGTAGATACGAAAGCCGTAGTTGCTATTTGGGTAGTACTAGTTCCCGCCGTGGCTGTAGGGGCTGTGGGCGTTCCTGTGAGTGCTGGAGAAGCCACAGGAGCCACATCAGTACCAATAACCAAACCTAAGTTAGTACGAGCATTAGCGGCAGTAGAAGCACCAGTGCCTCCATCAGCCACAGTTAAATCAGTAATACCAGAAACAGAACCACCAGAAATTGTTGGCGATGTTAAGGTCTTGTTGGTTAACGTAGCTGTTGCTGAACGCTCATTGGTTACAGCGGTTGTAACAAAAGCTGTAGTAGCCACCTGTGTGGTGTTAGTGCCAGCAGTTGCCGTAGGAGCCAGAGGAGTACCAGTCAGTGTTGGGCTAAGGATATCAGCCTTACTGTTCACTGCTGTTTGAATGTTGTTAAACTCATCATCAACCTCTGCACCCTTAACAATCTTGTTGGGGTCACCTGAGAGTAACGCATCCTTACTCGCAAAGTTTGTAGCTTTTACATATTGAGCCATTAGCCAATCCTTCCAGTTTTAACAAATGCGTCAATCTTTTGCACTGACAACTCTGATCCATTAACATCAGCCTCAAAGCCAACTTGGATAGAACTACCAGCACCGCCAACGCTACTTTTAATTTTATCTAACACAACACCAACATTAAACTCAGCTATGTTATATTCAGAGACACCATACTCAAAGACATTACCCACCTGAATAACAAACGGATAGGAGCGGTATGATGCTTCGTAGTCAACACCAACCTTAATCGTAAACTGTTGGTTAGAACCGCCTAAGACAGTAACACCAATCTGTTTAAGGATTTTAGTTGTCGTTGGGCTGTTAAAGTCTACATAATGGGAAAAGTACCGAAGCCGATAGCTTTCTTCATTATCTGAGTAACCACTATACTTACCAATACCGTCTACCTTACCGATTAACAAGTCCCTGTTACGAAGGCGTAAGAAAGAATAGGCAGGATACTCATACCACACTGTGACACGAGAAGCCCCATCCTCTAATGCACTCCTCATATCTAAACAGTAGACAGTCGAGGTCGCAGGGAAAGAAATAAGGTAGAAGGCGTTAATCTCTGAATAAGCACTACTTACATGGTCTAAACTACCATAAGAGGTGTTCTCAGCGATAACATCCTTAATAAAGTCATCACGGACATTCTTGGTTAAATCCCGCATAGGCAAGGACTTCTCTTGAATAACCCGACCTAAAGAACGAATACCAGTGTCAGAGAGGAAGATTAGATCACTGCCTGTATTCTGTATGCTTCGTTTAGCAATACAACCTACACCAACAATAACATCTTGTAGACCAAATGCTGCACTAATGGGGTTCTCTGCACCCTGATAGATAACAATGTTATGCTTACAGAAGATGATTAGGAAGTTGTTATGGGCTGCAATAGCCTCAATGTCATCCGCATTATCTGGAAGAACAGAGGCAATATTCAAAAAGCCACTAGAACCACCGTTAAAGGCAGGGAAATCACTGTCAGCAATATCTGTTGACCAGTAGATGTTATCCTTGTCATGAACCCAGTAACGACCCCAAGCAGAGATAAC